>Ga0065711_1005058_pt1 | contig 21449 bp, 7 predicted proteins | sample Hoacrofraction12_FD_59098 | JGI IMG/M metagenome (GOLD analysis project Ga0065711, IMG submission 59098) | Hoatzin crop microbial communities from Cojedes, Venezuela - Epithelial fraction 12 v2 (version 2) | ecosystem: Host-associated > Birds > Digestive system > Esophagus > Crop | place... | reverse complement strand
ATTAAAAAAAAAAAAAAAAAAAAAGGCAATCCGAGAACTTTATTCTGTATCTGATGATACTTCCTTTGTTTTTAATTATCCTCCCAAGAACACTGTTAGGAATAAATGGCTATTGAACTCCACAACTGAACATAAATGAACTCTACATAAATATCCATGAAGTTAGTGTGATTATCTTTTGGATCTATTGACAAAAAGAAACATTTTTAATACAAAAGTCTTTTTAAAACAGTGAAGAGAAAAAACTAAGTAGTGTTATATACCGGATCACATGCAGCTGTAACAAAAATTGCTATTATCATATTTTTGCAATCTCCACTTTTCCCCTCTATTCTTCCTTTCCATTGTTTCACATATTTTCCATTGCTCCAAGCATTTCCTCTTGCATCCTCACCCTCTGCCCCTGTAGCCTTCCAAGTTCTTGGAAGGTGCTGCCCAAACTTTTTGAACAGTTTGTGCCAGTCCCCATACTATCTATAAATACTCCAGCTTCCAAACGTGCGAGAAATTTAGGAATAGGGAAAACAGAAATCTGCATAGTAAATGCATCTGTAACTGATGTGAGCCTGCTGTGACATACTATTACAGCATGAAACCTTACTCTTCATTTATCACCAAACTTGGAGAAAAATAGGAAGCATAAGAAATTTATCTATATCTGCATTGAAGACTGTTGTTTGTAATATGTTTTCCAGCTCTTCACGTATCTGAATCTTAGAAATGAGGGGCTTCCAGCAGTTCCCTGGAGGATTACAATCTGCTCCGACACAACCTAATAAAACAAAAAAATTCTACACTTCTGTAGTTCACTTTTGAAGACATGAAAAAAAAGAAATCATTATGATCTTCACATACATCTGTAGTCCAATTTTATCTAAAATTCAAGTATAGACTTTACCAGAAAAAACCTACATACCTGCAACTATGTCTTTTTGTTTCAGGAAGGTTTATTGAGATAACTTATGTATTCATTAAGATCCTGTTCAGACAGGCTGACTGTAAAGTGAGGTTTTATGCATATATTAAATACCTTCCATATAGTTACTAAATCTAAGTACAGGAACAAGAAACTTCATTTCCTTTTAGAGCAGATGATCTTCCATGGAACTTCAAATCTCAGAAGACTAAGAGATCCCAACAGAGCTCCTAGCTCCAGAGAGGATATTTCTGAGTGGGACCAAGCACTGGATGTGTTTATTGGCTTTGGTATTAAAAAAAGATTCAGCGAAACAGTCCAAGGACAACACCTGCCCCATTTTTCCAGTTCTTCTTCACCAGATTATTTGCCATGCATACCAACTAGGAAGCATAATTCCACATTATTAAGCACCACAAGACCAGTGACAAAGTCAAATGGAAACGTTAATAAGTGTTGTCAAGCTGTATGTTTTCTTTGACATGTATACATAGTTTGGATCTGTTTGCAGTATGTTATCTGAATAAAAACTGAAGACGATTTGTAAAAAAAAAAAAAAAACTCTTTCCTTGCTTTATCACCACTACTCCTTTTATTTTTGGCATTATGGAGAATCACAGATAAACTTCATTTTTCCTTTGTTAAGTATATAAACTCTGCTATTTGGCTGCGAATGGTGTGAGAATAAGGTTAGCCCCATTACCCATGTGCATACTGAACAACAGTCTAACAGTCAGCAAGAGGAAGCGATGAATAGATCACTGTGCATATTTATACTCCACTAGTGATACAACTGTACAAAGTTACAGTATTGTACAGTACAACCCCACAAACTCCTATGAGCCTTCCAATTATACCCTTCACCCTCCTTTTTTTCTCTTCTTAGTTAACATTTCAAAACATACAATAATACACTCTACATTTATTTTCATGAGGGTCTGAACAGGAGGAGTGAGTTCAGTGCATATGGTTGCTGAATTGTGTAAAAGTTAATACATTTTGAAATTTTCTCCTCAATTTTATACCTTAATTTATAAGAAACATCGATTTTTTTTCTCTTACTTCCTAAACATTTACTCATAAATTCCCTAGGCACTACTACAAATCATGCATGCTCTAGGATACGAAGATTTTGGTATGTAGTTTTCCTGTGTAGCCCAACATACAGTTTTTTACATACACTGGAATTTGGTCCTAACTTTATTTTCATTATTGTCTTTCTCATACAGCATACAGCACCAAAAGCTTTCTCTGTGCTTTTAAGTAATATCATCCAAGATGCTGATGTTTTTATTAAACACATTTAAAACCAAGTTAACATAAAATTATTTTAGCACAGATATTGTAGGATTTGCATGGTTTTATCCAGTCTGTTCCAAAACTACTTCAACCACAAATATTTAAATCTGTGTTGGGAAAAAAAATATTCCCACAAAAAACATTTATCAGAAGACACACAATCATTGACACATATTTGCATAATAACTTGTAACTAGTTACTAAAGAACTGCAAAAACTGCAGTACCACATTCTCTTTTAAAAACGTACATGAATGCCCATACTAATAAAGCCAAGCAAGATAAAACTTCCAAGGCCACTATTAATCTGTGTTAGCAAAACAGGATAATCAAGGAACAGTACAGTCCCCCCGACGTACTGAGACAAGACCTTACTCTAATCAGTGACCAATATAATCCACCCCAGTCATGAAAACAGCCATGTTGTTACAGCCTACTGACTGCATGGTCACCTGTATGGAGAGTTTTCTGACCTCTGCCTGACTGTTTGCAATGATTTACTACACTGTTGTCACCAAGCTAAGAAGTAAAAAATTATGGGCCACTGCAGTGAATCCCTTCAGTGCCGTGTCTCACCTAATGCTCACACAGGTCACTGCCTTTTACTCCACATTACTGCCTCTCACATCAGTGTCACAAACATCAGAGCCCAGATTCAGAACACCCTGCTTCTCACCAAAACAAAGAGAGCCTGGTGTCTAAAGGCTTATTTGAATCTAAAATGTAGAGCAAGCAGAGCTAATAGAAAGGCAGAAGGAGTTTGTAAACTAAGGAGGTAATTGATGAAACAGCCTTCTTGATGAAGCATCTTCTGCCTACTGCATTTACAGTGAATGGAAAGTGGTCAAGAAGAGAGCAGTTTCATTGAAACTAGTAATATACTAGGCAGGGACAGTTGCACTGACTTCTTCTGTTGTAAAAGCAACTGAATCAGAGGAACAACAAAAAGACCCCTCGCCCCCAACCCTACATGACACCATCTCACCATTTACACAACAGTGCCCATGTATTACAGTGAAACCCTGCTTGGTTTATAACAGGGATCAGCCACTTCCCTAACTCCCTAGAGCTGCTTGTTTTGGTTCAGTTTTCAAGGCTATTTCACTAATAAGCTGAGCTCTAAGTGAAGTACTCACTTTGCTTGCCTCCTCCTTTTGTATTTACAGAGATAACAAGCATGACTCACATGCATATTACAACAGTGCTGTCTTCCTGAGTTAATGGCCAGAAAGCCCGAGTTGCTTATGCTGCTTTTCATAGTTCTGTCAAACACCAACACAAGGTATTAACAAGTTCCTGATCAACCTCGTAATTTTTTTTTCAGCAGTAGTCATACAATTAAATACTATGCTAATTGTATTCTGCTACTAATGCTTAAGGGAAGCTATGAAATGGAGAACTGTTGTTCTTCTATACTTCAGTTCTTAAGGAGGAGGAAAACCTAAAACACAGCCTGAGGCAGCCATCAAGATACATATACACAGATACTTTCAAAAATTAAGGCTCCGTCTTCTCTTCCTACATTAAGCAGGACTGAAGAGGCCATCACCTTATAATCACAGCTTAATATAAAGGGGAGTCCCCAAATTCCAGCCTAGAACCTTTAGGATATATAACAAATAACTAAGAGAATACAACCTTTCCTTCTCCAGCAGCCATTCACTGGGCGTTGCCAAGACTTTAAACAGAAAAGCATTGCCCATTGTAGATTTGTGGGTTTAGGGGTTTTTTTAACTCTTATAATTATTATTGTGTTTAATTCTGTTTAATTGTCTCCCTGATAAGCAGAATAGGTGTGAAGAGACTCCAAACATGAGAGTCAAAATGAACTGGTAGATGAATGACTGTGACACGGAAGTTAAATCAATCACCAGACAGCGCGTGACTTTGCCAGGTAAACAACAAATCCCTCCCACTTACTTCAGCTGCTGGCCACACAGATTCACCATTTATTTTGAGCCTCAGGAGCAACAAAAAAAATATATATCAACATACTGAAATTATACAATTTAGTCATTTTTAGAAGATTTAATTGAATCAAGTTCTACAGTAAGTTTTAATTCCACAGTTAGGAAGAGGAAAGGTAATGAATGAAACAGATGAAAAAAGAACACAATTAAGTAGACAGTGCCTCATGAACAACACAACTATGCATTATGTAACAGTTATTGCTAGCTTGGTTGCCATGAAGTATCCAAACCTGAACCCAAGGATATGAGTATTGTTCCTGAAGCAATGCGTTTCTGGGGAGGGATCCCCATAAAGAATTGCTGTCTATATAGACTTTTTATTTAGAAAAATCCTGTTAGTAAACATTTTTTTTTTTAACCCCTTAATTAAAAGGCACACAGTATTTTGGCAGTTACATCCTTGGAAAAGGACTAAAATCCATCAGTTCAGCCAACACGATTTGAGATGCTGATTTTCTTTCCCCCTCACAGGCAGTAGAAACAATAGAAAAGAGGAAGTAAGGTAGCACAAGCATAAGGACAATGCCATGGATTTATATGGTTAAGGAAAAAAAAAAGCATTAAATACACCAAGTCAAACAAAAGCTACAGAATATTCTGCTGTCAAAGACCACACTAACTGAATTTCTGTTACTACTGGCAATCTTTCTCTGGGTATTTGTTTCCCCCTTATTTTTCATGTCAGTGAATAAGATACTCAGTAATGTTAACAGTTTCTGTTCCTCACGGGCTTAACAAAGAAAAGCATCAGAAAATGGGCATACTGTGTCTTACTGTGTCTTTCACCTTTATTGCTTTGTTGAGGTAAATGAGTACGAAAGCCTTTTACCATGTCTTCCTAATCTGAAACGTAGGTATTGCAGCTCCTGGATGAGTGGCTAAATACTACTTAACTGCCAAGAATAACTCCTACAGCAGACACTGCATAAAATCAGAGGCAAAGGGGTGTCCATGAGAGAAAGAGCTCTGGGCTAAACTACCCATTCCTGTTTACTGCATGCAAATCACAGGGCAGCTGAACCACAGGCTGCTGGTCTGGGGCGGTGGTGGGATGTTGGTTAAAAAGACCCATAAACAATCAATAGGTAACTGCAGATTAAAGACGTAAAATAATCGGCGTTTCTTGAGCCAACCTTTTTTCCTACTGGAAGCAGCTTAGTCTGCTTGCCTTGTGCACTGCACTCTGTCAGTACATCCAGCTTAGCTGACCTACGGACTCCAGATGATGTTTGTGCAAGTGTACTATCTGTATGAACGTCAATGCCCTATCAATATGCACTGCGAAGCACTACTGACATGTCAGAGGAGGTGGAGGAAAACACTGGTTGGCTTTCTGGAGTGAGGCTGGTGGTGCAATTAAAAAGAGGTATCTTCTCAGAAGTCTCACTGCTCTTTCACTGTTAATCTATCGGGCACAAATCCACTTCTGTTAACAGCATCCAAATAGAAGAGTTGGGAGACAGGCAAATAGGCTCTGCCTTCCTAATTATGTCTGACTTCAGTTGTAAAAACCCATCCTTCTGTTCTCATATAATTGAAACAGTGATAGTGGAAGGTTAAAAAAAAAGTAAGTGCATTAAAAAGAGGAGAAGAGGTTGTAACGCAGGGAAAAAAATAGGATGATGATGGAAAGCATTACCACTTACTTATTACAAATTGACTATGCACAATCCTGAATCCTGCAATTTCCAAAATTAGGACTCATTTGTTACAAATTCTCACAGAAGACAGATTTGCTAACCCTAAACAAATAAAATTAAAAAAAAAAAAAGAGAGAGTCACTGAAATAAGAATTAGCAGCTCAGTTACGCGTCCTCTTATTGAATACAGATTTAGGAATTAAAACATTGACATCAAAAGCCCTTTTCCTTGTGTCTAGAAATTGCTAGTACAATTACCAACCTATTAAAAATAGCTTTAAAATGCCAGACATATTTTCACAAAGTGTGGAGATTTTCTTTTCAAATATTTGAAAAAACTGATGCCAGAAGAGGTAGCATTAATTTCGTCAGATTAAAGGAAATTTACTGCAGCTTCTCTTTTGCTTCTTCAGACAAAAACTGCATTTGTTGAAGCTAGCATCTCTTTTCCTGCTTTTTATATAGCCGATATTAACAGTATTTTTTGAAGCAAAGTTCTTTACAGTTTGTGTTGCTGACAAGTTGTAGTTAAATCATTACTATTTCATATCCAGAACACAAAATTTCACTTCTTAAAAGCAGCTTTGCCACCATAAAAAAAAACCACAACAAAAACAAACAAAAAAACCTCCCAAAACCCCTGACAATGTGTGAAATTCCCGTTCAGAGACTCATGAACAGAGAAAAATTCAGGACAGGCAACAGTCTATACCTTCGATCTGAAAATAAAGATGAAAATGTATACCATTTTTTACCATGACAAAAAGCATTTTTCTATCCTGGCTTTGATGATAAATGAGTAATATCAATCTCTATAAAATTTGAAAGGAAAAGAAAGTCTTTTAACAAACAGATCAGCTCTGAAAGAAATGAGACCCAGTCACAAACCTTCAGTTGCTTTAGTTACAGGTACACCACTTTCTGATACAGCTTAGGAAAGTAGTTTGTTCCTTGTTTTAACCAGTGCAAGACATATTTAATTACCTGCAACAACTGAGAAGCCAGTGAATAAAGGTACATTAAAAAACTACCCCCAAAGGGGCTGATATTGACTTACTGACATCTCCTAGCATGTTTCATTGTTGCATTTGAGGTGTGAGGTCAAACCCAGAAAGCTACCCAAGCAATATATGCTCAACAAACTTCATGAAGTTGGCGGCGGGGAAACATGGATAAATGGAGAAACAGAAAAGAAAACAAAACAGTTAAGCATAAAGTAGTGATACAGCACCTTTATACCCTGCTGACTGTTAAAGCTCTTAGCTTCGGGCACTACTCCAAGTCAAGCTAGAACATCCTCCTGTCTAACCTAACTTTCATCAGCTGCTAATGGATCTGGCAGATACTGCTCTGCTTCCCTACTTCATCAGAGCCCGTGGTGGTCTAATCACATGTCTGTATACTCGTAACATGAATACTGCACGGGACTGGAGGTAAGTGTGGAGACCCTGAGGTCGGGCATGGGTAGAATACATCCAAAAATGCTGTAGCTGATTGTCTGAACCAGCTCCCACATACGCAGAGCATGTATTTCTGTATCCCTGCACAGTGGCACAAGACATTGAGGCACAAACACATGATTCCAGTATTCACTTCTGCAACCATACAGGTTTTGAAGCAACCCCAAACTAGTATGATTCACACTTTGGTACAACGATGTTACAAAGGGAGGAAACAGTTTTGTTGCACATAGAGGTCAAAAATGGGGGGGGGAGGGGGAGGAGAGAGAGACAATTGCAATACTTCATTTGCTTAAAGTTTTCTATCTTCAAAGTAAATACATTAATGTTAATTTAAATGCTGTTGGATCCTATCCAAGATCCACATTTAGGTATGCTGCTCCAATTTACTTACTGGCAGCTATGCTATTAGGTAACTTAAGCAAGTAAACAAAGTAAGGCATTTCTATACGATATGTAGATCAAAGTATCCAGATTCAGCAAGCACATTCAACACTTGTGGTAAAACTGACTGCCTTGTGGCCACACGAGCCAGTGAAAGTGAGAGGGACTGAAGACTGGATCCCCACAGCATGCTGCAGCTCACTCACGTGGGCGACAGAACCCAGCTCAAAGAGACTGTGTGGCCCACAGTGACCCAGGGCAGCACGTGCTGGGCATGCCACCGCTGCTCTCCATTCACGACTCTGCCCTCCAAATCGGATGCAGGGTCATCCCGGGACAGCTCATGACGAGAGTGTGACTGCAACTGCGCAAGGGGTGCAGAGGCTGGGGCACTGGATAGAGCCACAGCCCAACACGCTGGAAAGGAGGGAGGAAAAGCTCTACCTTTGAACAGTCTCCCAACAATGGCTTTGAGCACTTTTCCAGCACTGTTCTTCATTTTAAGGTCCAGTTGTTAATATTTCAGACCTACCCATTGGTCTCTAACAGCACGGGCCTCTGCACAGCAAGATGCTGTAAGAAGATGAAAGACAGCACAGACTAGCGTTCAGAATGACAAGATTCCCTCGAAACAGAAGAAATCCTTTAGAGGGTGCAAGCCTTTCCCTTACTCTATAATTGGTTGTGCTGAGTAAAAATATTTCTATGAAGTGCAGCAGAAAATGCTTTGCTCGGTTACTGATTTTATTTATAAACTGTAACAGTGCTGGCACCCATAACGTATCGTAACAGTGAAGATTTATCCTTGTTACTTTCATCACATTCATCTGCTGATGCAGTCAGACTTAATTAGGAGAGGGAGACAAATACAGATGTCTGAATTTTGGGTGTGGTGCAGTTCTGGTTAAGCACATTTTTATTCAGCCTTTCAAAATATCTGTGAACTCCAGTTTCTAAGACAAAATTACTTCACAGTAAAAGTATGCATTACATTTTCGCTCATCATAAGGAAGAGATAGTTACTGTGTCTTCTTTTCATGTAGCTTATAGAAGGGATGTTTTGTACTTTGTGCAATACTGCCAACTGCAGACCTAAAATTATGGCATTGTTTTCTGCTCAGTTCGTTGGCCACTTGGAAATACTTATTTTTAACAAGCACTGTAGTAAAATTCCCTGGAACTGTGCAGCTAGTATTACCCTGTCACTCCAAAGAGAGTGATGCAAAATGCAGCTAACTCAGGAAGTCTGTACTACATAGCCATCTTAACCACATTTTCTCCAGTTGTATATGAAGCTACGTCAAATAATGATTCATTAATACCACAACCTATACTGCTGGAGAAAATAAGACCCTCCTAAGAAACTCAACAAATTTCAAAAAGTTTAAGTTCAAAAGCAATATGGGAACTGGGTAAAAAAAACCCAGCAGTATAACAGGTCTTGTCTATTATCCTCCTCTTACGCTCTTCAGCAGAATATAATTGCACAAGATCTGACAGGGAAAATACCCAAGGTGAAAGAAAAATAAAAACAAAAACTCCACAAACCTTGATATGAAGAAAGGGAATCTAATTACCAAATCTAGAATGGGGAAAAAAAAAAAAAAGTGTTTCGGAAAAAAGCTTATTTGGTACCCTATCGAGAAGTACCTACATCAGGTTCAAAGAATAATGACGTAATGAGACCACATGAACACCAGGGAAGCATTACTAAACAAAACTATCTCCATGGGTTAACCCTTACTTTAAAAGTAGGTTCCTGACAACTCAGCCTACATAACAACTATGTCACTCCCTTCATACCACTATAGATGTTTCTACCAAATCTCTTCCAAGGCATATTTATTTAAAATTCCCCTCATTGTGGTAGCTACACATGAGAAATCTAGTTTTCATTCCTTTCCCAAGAGGAAAGAATTTCTAAAATCTAATTCTCATGTAGTTTGGACCAGAAATGCAAGACATAATGAAAAATTGCATTAAAATGTTGAACAGTCAGGATTTGATTGCATTTTACGTTGGCAAGGCTTCTGTGATGGTGTCTGTTTCAGTGCACTCAGACAGTTATAACATCTGCTTGGGATGCGTTCATAAAAGGCGATTTTCTACTGCATAGCCTAGTCAGTACATGATAAATCAAAGACCACCTACTGGATCACAGAAATTCATCCCAATGTGAATAAAGAAATTAACTCTCTGAATAGCACTAACGTCTATGAAGAAAAATTTAAAATATTGTTGTTGCAGTTTACTTATTTGTCAGCTGGGCAAAACACCACCCACACTGCTGATTCATATGGTATCATCAGACAGCAGCGCACAGGAAACTCTACAGGAAGACCACAAAAGATGACGAGTGTCCAAAAAGGGACAGATAGGCAGAAACATACCAGTAAGAGTATACACACACCACTGGAATCAGGAAACGACAGAGCCAGCGGGGGAGTGAGCTACAGCTTCTCTCAATCATTAATACTAGATCCTCAAAAACCTACTTTTTAAAAATGTACATTTCTTGTCTGAAACAGAGATGAGGAAAAGTGATGCAATTTTTCACAGGAGGGAGTTGCTGTTTAAAACATTTTGCAATGCAGTGAATCAGTACTCCACTACAGCAAGGGCAGTCAGTGCAAGAGCTACAAGGCTGTACTGACATGCCCCTCTTTGATTAGAATGGTTTTATCTATAAATACTGTCCTGCAGAAGAACTTCTTGTCTGAAATTACACCTTTCACAATCAGTTTAATAACGAGGTCGCACAATTTGTTTCCTGGTCAGTGGCAACAGAACTACCTGTAGGTGAAATTAAAAAAAATTCCAAGACTCAGCTTGGAAAAAAGCCAATAGGCATTTAGATTCCTCTCTAAGAGCAGGAAAACTTGGGCTGCAAGCAGTAAATGAAATAAGCACTACACAGTATGTATTCTAAAAAGAACATGCTTCTAAAATCTAACAAGCCTACACAAATAGACATGACTCCTCTAAATCGCAATAGGGGCCTTACTTACGGGCCTGACCGTACTTTAAAAATCACAGAATGCCTTGGGTTGGAAGGGATCTTTAGAGGTCATCTAGCCCAACCCCCATGCAGTGAGCAGGGACATCTTCAACTAGACCAGGCTGCTCAGAGCCCCGTCCAACCCAGCCTTGAATGGTTCCAGGGATGCGGCCTCCACTACCTCTCTGGGCAAAAATGGTTCAGCAACCATCTGCGCGGTCTATGTTCTCCCTTACAGAAATACCTTACTTACTCTTGGTGCGCAAGCTCCTTTGCAACCTCTGAGAAGATCTATCCATTTATGCATTTCTCAATTTCCTCATAAACATCCTTAAACACCTTCTCTTATGAGCAAGTTTGAATTGGACAAGTAACTTCAATTTTCTTTCACAAAAATCCATTTTATGCTGCATACACCACAGTACATACATGCACTAGTCAAACATTCTTCATGTCTTTTAGTGATGTCTCAGTCCAACACCGATGGGTACTCTATTGTTATCGAAGAATCACTTAAATTCTTTTACTGCCAAAGACTTCTCACAAGCTGCTTACAAAGTGGCAAATGGTTGAAAAAAACTCCAGCTTCTTCAAGAAAGAGAGTAAGTACTGAAGTTAATTTCTTCCCCAAATTGTTACTGTACATCTAAATTTAAAAATCCACAAAATATTTTTTAAAAATTTCATCACATTTCATTCTGACCTGTGCCCTTCTTTTTATTTGCAGACTACTAGATGCAAGAGAATTTATAATATCTGGTATGTTTTTACACTGTTTTGAATGGCTTTATTTTCAATCCTTCATTTTTACTCTTTCAACTTTTCAAAGGTCAAGGCAGTTATTTAGAAGTTCGAGTGACAGAGAAAGGAAAAGAAAGAAAAGTAGGAAAAAAAAAAATAAAGGAAACTCATAAAGTTCTAGGTTTATGAGAAAAAGTAATTAAAGCTTTACTGCAAAAAGATTACAGCTTTCAGTAAGTCCTTTTTCAATCCAATTCAATCTCCATTCAAGAGTCTGAACGAAAGCAGCTGTAAAAAAATGCACAGCACCAAAGGAATCATATAAAAATGTACACTAGAAGTTTCTCCAGAATATTCTGTCCCAGAAATCACAGTTTTATCTGATACATGGTTTTATGAGTGAGGGTAAAAAAAAAAAGGCTAACCTCTAGGAGCTTAAAACTGCACCAGATTCTTCCTATTTAATTGTGATGGGTGCCTTTAAGAAGTGAGTTTAGCTTTCAGAGGCAGGTACAATGAATTAATCTGGCCTTAGTTTATTCTCAGATGGTATTTGTACACATGCTGTTAGTGCTTAAGATACAGAACGTACTTTTTAATGGAGTATCATCTCGATTGGTATCCTTAATAAAAAAAGAAACAAACAGCTAAAAACAACAGCAACAAAAACCCCTCTTCTGATCCAAACTATGTATACTTTTGTTACTGAAAAAGTGGACTGGTAACTGATACTACATTTGCATCTACACTTTGTTCAGCAGCAGTGTTTTAGTCAACTGCAGAGAAGTGCTATTATATCAGAAGAACTCTTAAAATTCTTACATGGGGCACAAATCCTGTACCTGCTGAACTACAAGTTGCCACTGTAGTCTGACAGGATACTTAGTGAATCCTGCAGGTTTAAAAACTACTGAATGTCTGTTTTCATACTCACCAGATTTCTGCTTTAAATGACCCTTGAAGGAGCTTTCAGTAATTAGGGCTACCATGTTTCTCCAAGTCCAAGCACTGAGTCGACCAGAACTAGCAGAAAAGAAGCAACTACTAGGCTAGCTCAAAAGCAATTGTAATTGACTAAACACGCACTAATACAAGGGCGTAAATAAAAATTTAATCTCCACTTTATTGTAAAGCTCTTCACAAATGCAGTATGACATACGATGGCCCTACAAATGGTACAGTTAGAAAAAGAAATCTGCAGTCGGACTTTCCAAGGTCAAGATAATGCTTTTCTTTCACAACGTACAGAGTAAAATCTGTAGATTACAAACAGATACAGACCAGATAACGACTCAACATTAAATCCATCCCTATGTTTCTTCTGTTCTTTGGATAAATAGAAACAAACATCAAAACAGCCATGAAGTGGTGTAACTAACCCCAAATGCCACAATAGTATTTATGACGCTTGCATAATGATGTCAATATGTCAACAGCTCTTCCTCTGTGGCACATCCTCACTGCTTCTCCACCCGGCACACGGCTGTGCTGGACTCCAGAAGGGAGGCAGGTGTGCCCAAGGCTTTTTTATACTCTAGTGACAGGCAGTTACCTTTTTATCCAGCCTGTACAACTGGCAGCATTTTGTTTGTGGTAGAAAAAAATAGCTGGATAAAGACTGGAGACCAGATGCAAAGGATGGCTTCACACATCAGGAGCGCTCCTCTATCTCCTCGTACAGACAACAGAACATACAGAGAGCTTAAAGTTCTCAAACCAGTGGTCACAGTTTATCGGACAAAAGATGTCAAGACAGAGAACACCTCCAAACACAAATGACTCAGGACACAATCTGCATTTTGGAAATTTTCAAGTAATACTCCAAACTAGCAAAACATATACATGCAGCCGATTACTACACCACACCTACAAATAGGCTTAGAAAGTTAACAACTAAACAATAAGCTAAATTTTAACTCTGGCTGATAGGTCACACTAAGAAAAATGGAAAGTCATCCTCATGAAACAACGTTAATTAACAAGGAAAAAAAAAAACGTTGATCATAACAGGTTTTCCACAGCAGCACCTGCGCCAGCCAAGTGCCCACAAACTCTCATATGTGACAAGAACTAAGGAAACAGAGAGACATCAGAGAGAGAAATGTTAGGAAGGACTAAAAGCAACTTTTGGTAGTTACTAGCCCTCCAAGCCAATACTAAGCTGTTTTTTGTAATGCTCGAGACTGTTCAAGAAGTGGCTTGCTCATAATAAATGATTTTCCTACCTTCCCAGTATGTCAGGTCCACCACATCATTAAACAACCTACACTCAAGATCTGTACACTTCTTTGCCAAAGCTGAAGCACGCAACCGTAGCCTTTTGTTTTGATTGTTACAAGACCTATTAGAAAAAAGTTAAAACATAACCCAACTAATGCCATGCTTACATCTCCTTTTGCCAACTTCCTCTTCCAGAAGCAAAACACTGGGCTCTTGCCTCACACCTCACCTCTATGCAGTCATCCAAAGTGAATACAAAGTCTAAGAGTGGAGCCACACAGGCCCATAGTCTGAAAATGGGTAGGCATGTGATTGGACTGACAAAGCACGAATATGTAATCAACTCAATGTGCAGACTTTATACCTACTTTAACTGGAGAGAAAAGAACACAAAATCATCTTTCAGAAAAAGCAGAGAATCAAAGGAATGATGTGAATACCTCTATTGGGCAATACATCCTACAATACAAACAAATCATACTTAAGAATAAAAAAGGAGGGGATTGTGTTTTGTTTTGGTCTTTTACAGCAACTCTTTCGCTTAACATCACCTTATTTTCTACATCAAAGCTGAATTTTATCGTAAGACAAAGCCTTTTTGCATCTCAGGTGTAACTTTTACCACATAGGAAGTGCAAACTGAACAAGAGACTGACAAAACCTGCAGAAAAATATGGTCTATTTTAGCTGAAGATTCATTAATTCATTACAGTAAACCCAGTAAACCTTATTTCAAGTAAGTTTTGTGTGTTACTAGAACTGAACAATGAAGACGTGAGATCTCAAGAATTTTTAGCACTTCTACACAACTTAACTGGAACATGACTGCATCTGAGTTCCCTTGAAAAGTTGACTGCAGGAAAGCAATAATTTAATCAAGTTTCAGAGGAAATATACAAAAATAGTTCAATCTGAAATTACTGCAGATATAAATGCTGGATAACCTTACCATGTCTTTTGTAGAAATGAATAAAATAATCAGGAAGCTATTACTCTTAAACAATTTCCTCTATGAAATACTTATATATAGTCATGTTTATAAATTTTCTGTATAAAATTATATTGCATAAATATGTACATCTATGTAACTGTTGCCAATTGTGGAGAAAGTCAGAACCATTCCAAGAGTACAAAATCTCACTTGTTACCTTAAACGCCAAACTCCTATTAGATACAAAAGTTGTCCTGAGTATATATCACATTTTCTTTGCCAGAGAGCATGCTCACCTATTTCCTTTCAGACACACAATATGCTTTGCAAGCAAAGTAACTAAGTGACAAACCTCTCAAGCAAAGTAATCAGAAAGAAAGGAGGCAAAAAAAAAAAAAAAGCTTGAAGCCTAGCCTGTTTTCCTGCATTTGTGGTCCTTTATCCAGTGTAGGAGCAATCACAAAATCTACAAGAATCTGTCACTATTATTACCACCCATTCATTCTCCACACTAGCAGAAACAGTAAAATGGTGGAAATGGAAAGATAGAACATGGACATCACGCCCCACACCAGTGTTCACACATATGAGTTAATCACTTCCTGTTAGCAAAGGGCAGTTAATCACTTAAAATGTCATATTTAAGAAAAATAAAGAGCTTCACTTAAAACGTAAAAGGAGGAAGTAAGAAATCCTATTGCTCTGAAAAAACGAGTAGCTAAAATTTAGTTTTCAAATTTACGTTGAACTGCAGGCTAAGCCAGTTTCCTCATTTCATATTGGTGAAATTATCTGTTATTTTACTGTGGAAAGGAAGTGTGTTCATTTATCTGTATGTTTATTTTAAATAAAGATATTCTCAGCTCTTCATGGGAACATTCAACCCTGCTTGTCTAGCTTACTGCCGATACACAATCATTTCTTCCCCACACTTGGAAAAACATCTAAAACTCACACTTCTGTTGCGGTAAAGTATGAAACAGTTAAACAGAATATAACAGAGGAAGCAAGCAACTTACAAATCCATTGGAACAATACAGACAAATGCAAGAGATCTCTGCTCTAAACAAAGAGCAAGCAAATGAACTGGCAGAAAGACGACGGGATGTAAATTACTACATGTACATGGGTTTTCTGGGGTTTTAAAATTTTTGTTTAAACATAAGCGAGGAAAAAGAAAACAGCACAGTAGGACAACATGGTGAGGCCACAGGTAAGTAGATAAAGACTTGCTGAGGTCAAATATATGAGAGACTGGAGAGGTGCCAGAGAGTAAGGCAGGGCATCAGAGGAGTAAATGACTGACAGAAGGAAGCTGATAAGGTGACAAAGACAACTGGGGAGAGGCTGGGATCTAGTTAGGATTGTCAAAGTCCTGACAAAGGACTTTCTGCAAAGCTCTCAAGAAGAAATTGTTCCAAGGCTTTACCCGCCTGAAGCTCACTGATCAATGTCCTCGCAGGAGGAAATACAGCTACCAAGGAAACGAGTTCTACCTCACATTACTGCTCCTGAAATAAAAGCTATCTTCAGTTCCTGTATCTGAATACATGTCGTTACAGCACCACGATACTTTAACTATACTCTCTTCCACGTTGGCCAGCTTTGCAGCAATCTATTTCTTGCCAAAATAACGTCTCTGGACCTCACTGGTATTAGAAGTATTTAACTCTTCTGCAAGGCTTCTATTTATTGGGTAACTTTTCTTTTTTTTTGAGTGCTTGGAGAAGAACATCTGAGAGTATTTAAATACGGAGCACTATGATGCATTAAATACTAACTAACACTATTGATATAAATCTCCTTTTCCTGTAACGTGCTTTAAGCTCTCTGCTCCAAGATGTAGATGCTGCAGAATACTGTTTGTGCAGATGGCACAGTTTGGCTTTCTCCATCTGCTTAAGAGCCACTTGGTTATCCTTGTTCCAAACCAATAAGCATTCCATTTCACCATCCCAATAACATCATTCTTGCTTTTAAGAACAAAACAAAAAAACAAAACCCAAAAACATACCCCCCAAAAAGCCAGAAATCCCACATGTTCTGCATCATCTGGCAGTCAATAACCCTCCCAGTGTTTGCACACTCCTGCTCTGGATTCAGTCCTTCACACTCTTTGCATATCAGGTTAGCTGTCTGGAGGAGGCCCGTTCCTCCAACCTGGGTTTGTTCAACATCAAATTTCACCACAGAGATCTGGAACACTTTATACTCCCACCTGTTTATCCAAGATAAAAATTTATGCAGTCTGACTCCATACCCACTCCTGTTGTCCCACTTCTGTCCGTATTTTTATTGGTTTGCTCCAGTGGGTTGGTCTGACTTAAAAGAAATGAGGGAACAAAGTAAATGTGGACTTGAAGATAATGCCAGCAAGATTTTGGACCTTGAAAGCATTTCTCATATCTGCTTATTTTTACTGTAAAATATTCCCCAAAGGGAATAGGCATAAATACAGAAACAACTTCAGCAGAAAAGACTCTTAGAAACTTAACAGCAAATGTCTACGTCTACAATAAAACTTGCTTTTATGTTTTCAGCCTCTTTAAAAACTTTCTTGTAGCCTGTTCTGTTACCGTTACTCACATTAGCTATCTTGTTATGAATATTTAAGAAGTCTCACAGGAAATTATGGGCTTGGGATTCAAGTAAGATGTCCTGCCTGTTAATCACCATGGAGTGACACCTTCCTGATACTGCCTGCTAGAGCAGAGAGGTAACTTGTCTTTTGGAAGTTACACTGAAAGGGAATAGTACCCATGCATACAGATACACACACCCATGTATACTCCTCTCCAGCTTCAGCAATATTAGGCATGTTAACAAAAAAAAGGTAGAAAAGGAGAAACACAGACTACAGTATCTGAAGGAAAGACATCTAACCCATTACGAAAAACACTGAGAATATGAGAATTTAGAAGATTACAACGAATTATGTTATTTTAGTATTTGAAAGGAATGACAGAAGCATGGATATACAGTTCCACTTTCTAAAAATACAAATTGTAAAAAACATAAACCTGTATTTTAGTTTTTAAGTAAATGTGCATTTGAATATCTGTGGTTGCACATGAGTTATTACTGTACACTCACAAATTTTTGCAGAGACAGGCAATTTTGAGAACTGCTTATAAACATTTCTATAAAAAACTAAGGCCTTTCCATATTTTAATAATATACTTCTTACGTTAAAATTCAGAAGCCATATGAAAAGTTCACGACTTCTAGTTAAAAAATAAGTAACGGAAGCACAGTAACATTTACCCAAAAGGAAACTAAAAAACCAGTCCATAAGCCACCATTTCCTATGACAGACAAATTCCTAAGAGAAGAGATCACCCTCACTATCTTAAACCTCAGCAGAGCTCATATTCCGCAGTTTAACATGAAAAACAAATGTCTTTCATGTTATAATGCTCTACCATCAGCCCTGAGATATTCCAGTCTAAACACCAATAGCTACATTTCTCAACTAACTTTCACTACTCCGATCATAAATCTTTCAAACAGCCCAGATTATTATAATACATGACAACACATTTCAGTCTCTGCCTCTTTAGTTATATTGGTGACTATGAAGCCAACACAACTACACAAGAACTAACCTGCTAAACTTAAAGCTTGCCTCTTGCTACACTGATTATATTATAATAATCCAACCTAAATGCTGTTGTAATGTTATATACCACACAAAGACCCCAAATGCCTACTTAATTAACTTCTTGATGTGAGAGCACTTTAAATTCCAGCAGTACTCAGAGATTCAAAACACTCCAATTTTAGTAATTCCCAGTAAAGGTAAGCGAATTGGTACAGTAAGACAAAAGCACTTCTACTGTAGCCCCAAAGTCTACCACAGAACATGATGAATTTGACAAAAAGGGTCACTTTTCTTCAGGCCCAAACACATCAGTATCAGCTTGAGCTGCAGTTTTCTAAACTATTGTGCAAAACAACTACTGTGCTAAAAATATGTTGTTACTCAAACTTCGAGATATTCTCTCCAGAGATAGGACTTCCTGATAGGAGATTCAAATTAATAGGAAGTGCTCTTCCTGTGTTTTCTAGGCTGCTAGGCTAATGAGTTTGTTTTCAATGCCTTTAAAAAAAAGGAGCAGATTAACCAACTGATTGGTGTTGACCACTTTAAAGAGCAGTGACCTTGTATACAAAGTGCAAGTGCAGTAGAACGCATACTTCTTTACTCTGGCACAATGCTTTTGCAAGTTTGGTTTCCCCTGTCTTTGTGAAGGAATTCGTACAGGAATTGCCTTGAGACCCTGTGAGTTGTCGACTTCTATTTTACTCTGCACATAACTGATAGGAATGCTTGTGAAGGAGCTGAGTACAACGATAGACCCCAGCTTTCATGAATGTTATTCTTAGGGAGGGAAAAAGTGAACAGCTCTGGCCGTGTGTATACAGCTATGCCAAACCTAACTAACTCACTCCAACTACATAAAAACACTATATAAATTCAGCACTCAACTTGAACTGTAACAACGGAGCATATACTCTGTAGTATAGTACAAGAAAAAAGTCCTGATTTACGATTAGAACTTCGAGATACTATGGCAAAGTGACAATCAATACCAATATTGAAGAAAAAATTATTGCAAATTACAATCAGCTAACTTTACAGGTCAGTATACTGTATGCTTTGCGTGCAGCAAAAACATGGAGCCAAAAGGCTGAAATACACACACATATGTAATTTTCTTTTTAATACTAATTACACATTTGATTTTGCTTCGTGAGGGATAAGAGGAAACTAGACAGCTCCAGCACGCAGTCGCACTAGGAATTTCAACAGCCTCTTTTCACCAACTAGGATAAGTTTTTCAAACTTTTTCATGTGGACAAAAACCCCCACCCATCATTAAAGAAGGTTAACAGTATGGACTTTGACAGACAGGATCCTCCTGCCTTCTCACTGAATAAACCAGGGTCCTGCAAGACTCTGGTTATGGCAACATAACCAGATGAACACGATAACCATCTGCAATGACTTTGGCAAATGCAAATGGAGAAACAAAGCATTTTTAACCTGGTAATAAGCTTTATCTTTCCTACTTCAAAGTTAGATTCCTTAAAACATATACAGCAGTTCAAATCTAATAATTAAACTTCATATACGTAGACAAAAAAGATTTCCATATTAATACAAATTTATTTCATCCTGTCTTCCCCAGTTAATTATCATCATCATCATCTTTACTGTAAACATTCCTGCTCTTCGATAGCTACTGATATTTAAAAAAAAATTACAATAAAAGAACTTATGAGTAATTGATCAGAGAAATTACCATTTTCATCCAGGATCACTAAATTAGCATTATATACTCTTTCAGAAAATTGAAAGAAAGGTGAGACCTCCACTTGTGAAAGATCTTAAACTCTCCACCTGACAAAGTTGCTGATAGCGGCTGAACAGTAAAAATCAGGACAGGTTCTCAGTAACTGCTATCAAACGAAGCTGTAGCACTCTAGTGATGAGAAGTGGGAGATACAGCCCTGTAATCCTGTGCCTGACCACGTATTCAAGTAAATATTAAGTACTTCACTCTCCTTCATGGAATGCTTAAACTATTTGACTTATCTTTCTTTTAAAATGTAAATACTAAAAAAAAATTGGAAAGAAGTCAGACTAGTCAGAGATGAATCTTCCAAACGTTCCAAATGTATTTTGTCCTTTTGAATTTCAATAACAGCATCAATCTCAAAAGAATCTGACTGTTTTAAGGTCTAGCATCGAAAATTTTATTTCACAGTATGTTCACACACAAATAGGCATCCCCACCTATTTTTCTAATAATTTGAATTTTTTTTTTTCCACATGTAACGTTAATGGCAAACCTTAAGCAGTAAGGTTCTGCTACAGATCAGAAGAACTGCTTAACTGTGCTCTGGCCAGGAAATGGCCTGGAAGGAAAAAGACAAGGGGTAAGTAAAGTCACAGTCAAACAGCAGCCTGCTGTTAAACCTCTGCCCTGTGACAGACCCTCCAGGCATCTTGTTAGCAGCAGCCCTCTTTTTCAAAGCAGCAACTTAGTGTTGTCAAAGCACCAAAAAGGGACAGAATTAAAGACAGGACTGGAAGATGCCTTTTCTTCTGAACTTTGAGTATAATTTATGTGATGTAACTTTTTCTGAGACTTTCAGTACATTTCCTAAAACAGAAAGGGGAAAAGCTTCAGCTACATAAACAAACAAGAATCTCACCTTGTTGTGTTCATACTTGTATGGGATTTTGAGGGTATCCATGGCTCTGATCATGGCCTGCATTGCTGTAAATATATTCTGGTACACCAGTTTTGTAAAGCCCCTTTTGTCTTCATCGGAGTAACCAGATCCATGAATGATTCTCATCTGCTTGATGAATGTGCTTTTGCCACTCTCTCCTGTGCCTGCAAGACAAATAAGAAGAATATGCTTCAGCCACTGGACACAAACACGACGACTTTTTAACACAATGCTGACAGCTTGTTTAGCGCAGCGCTGAACAGTGCCAAGTGGTGCTTGCAAGGTAACTACAAGGACCAGTGCATTGTCAAACAGCAGCATCAGTAGCAACTGAAGTACCACTGAATTCAAACTTGCATTTTTATTTAACAACTAAAGAGCAAAACAAAATTCCAAAACATACATACAACATATGACTGCATATTTTAAAATCCTCCATTCCTGAAGCTACAATTGTCCAATATATCTAAATTTACTATGAGACATTTTATCACAAAAACTCAAGAAGAAAGTTTATCTTCCTTGGTCAACTTTCAGGACATTATGGTAGGCAGTGTACAAACAATGCATTTGTGCATTTGGGGCTTTTTGCCGCCCCGCCCCCCCCCTTTTTTTTTTTTTTTTAAGAAAAGCAAGTAGTGTAACAAT
>Ga0065711_1036106_pt1 | contig 21450 bp, 15 predicted proteins | sample Hoacrofraction12_FD_59098 | JGI IMG/M metagenome (GOLD analysis project Ga0065711, IMG submission 59098) | Hoatzin crop microbial communities from Cojedes, Venezuela - Epithelial fraction 12 v2 (version 2) | ecosystem: Host-associated > Birds > Digestive system > Esophagus > Crop | place... | reverse complement strand
TCAGCACACTTCTGTCCTGCTGCGTGGGGGAAGTGCCTCAGCACTTTGCCAGACACTTGATACCATTTTGTTTTATTACTGCAGAGAATTATCAAGGAGACAGGCTGGGAACACTCAGAAAGCCTTTTTACAGGTTTATATTTAATTTAAGAATCTAATCTAATTCCTTAGTAGCCTTTCCTTTTTGTTAAATTAACACTTAATTCCTTCCTTGCTATTTGAATGAATTCATATCTGTGGTCAGCCAGAGAAGATGAAATTGGAAATTACAATTCTGGGGGTGACATGGTGCATATGACTAATGAGAACTAGGGGTTTTTTTACATGGATTTTGACATTTAGTAATTTTCTTTAATACCACTTTTTGTTCTGTCTGACAATCCCATTACGACCTGGGGATTGAGATTCACAGCCACAGCAAGTGGAGAGACCGGAGGTAACCAGAAGGCTCAGACGTGCTTCCAGTTCCACCACTGGGAAGACACAGCCTGCCCACTGTGTGCCCACCGAGAACAGCAGTGGTGCTCCCAAGCATCACCAACACACAGGTCAGAAATCCCAGGCCATCAAAACTCTCTGAAACATGACGTGCAAGTTTGTGCTGCGCTAGAGAGGAAGCATCCAAGGGCAGAGAGGGTGCGGTGCTGGATGTGCTGGGGACCTGATGCATCCTTGGAGTGATACAAAAGCACCTTTTACTCCTGCACATCTTCCCCTCTTGCTGGATGCTCACTTTCTCCTGTTACTGTATTCTTTTTTCCTTCCCTTTTTTAGACCTCTAACATACTTCTGTATTTTCTTTCCCAGCCAAACCAGACTCAACCTTTCCTGCTTCTGTCAAGCCATGCAGCCAGCTCAGCTCTCCCCACCGCGAGCAGCTGGTGACCCTGCTCATGCCATCCCTCTCATGAGCTCTAGTCTCTTCACCTGGAGGACAGAGGTAAAAATTCTCTCAGCAAAACGCTACAGATGATGAAGAGAGAGTTAGGGCTGTTCAGCCTGGAGAAGAGAAGGCTCCAGGGATACCTTATAGCAGCCTTGCAGTACCTGAAGGGGCCTACAAGAAAGCTGGAGAGGGACTTTTTTACAAGGGCCTGTAGTGATAGGACAAGGGCTGATGGCTTCAAACTGAAAGAGGGTAGATTTAGACTAGGCATAAGAAAGAAATTCTTCACCATGAGGGTGGTGAGGCACTGGCACTGGTTGCCCAGAGAAGCTGTGGGTGCCCCCTTCCTGCAGTGTTCAAGGCCAGGCTGGATGGAGCTCTGAGCAACCTGGTCTAGTGGAAGGTGTCCCTGCTCATGGCAGAGGGGTTGGAATGAGATGGTCTTTAAAGTCCCTTCCAACCCAAGCCATTCTATGATTCTGTGACTGACCACTTTCCCCCTGGAGATCCCACCGGCATTGCTTGAGCTGGTGGCTTGCTGGGATCTTCTTGATTTAGTGTGTGCCCATGCAGGTTCCCAAAGAGCAGTCTGGGCAGTGCAGGGCCTTGCATTATTTTTCCTGCTGAAGCCCCAGGCTCCATCCAAGTCACCAGCCTGTGCCTGTTCAGACACAAGGAAATCTCACAGTTCTGGTATTTATCAGAAATTAGATAAAACAAACTTTCACCATGAGAACATATTGACATAATTTAGAACTTGTGCTCCCAGTGACTTTGCTCCCTTTGCTCGTGCACGTCATGATGGTGGCTGCAGTGGATTGTGCCTCGAGCGTGCTGTGCTGGTGGGGCTCCGCTCGTTTCTCGCTCCCAGCCCCGGGGCTCTTGCTCCCCACAGAGAGGGCTGAGCATTCTCCCCTCCATCTTTTAGGTCTGCAGCTCCCGAAACAATTTCTATATTTAGTCACTGGGCTCAAAACCCTCAAAAAGAGCTGCTTTCCCCCACATGGGCACAACCTGCCAGGCCATGTCGGGCACTGATCCTGCTGGAAACATCCCCTTTTGCCCATGTGCCTTCCCCACACCCAGGTTTTGAAGTGCAGGAAGGAGCTGCTGGGGACTGTTCAACCAGAGCCCACCAAAGCAAAGCCCGCACTGCCTCAGCGCAGGGTAAACAGCCCTGGGTCTCCTGCAAGCCACTGCTCAGAGAAGGGAAACCTCTCCCGGCAGAAGGGGATGGCAGCTGTAACACAGGGGGGGCACAAAGGACAAGTAGCAGGGTCCAGTGACCACAGACACGTATCCCATTTTGAGCAGCTGAACTCTGCAGAGAACCAAGTCCCAGCCTGGGCTTTTCCCCTGAACACAAGAAAGAGGGGTCTCTGCTCATGCAGACGCTCACTGTCCCTGCCACCATCAGGGACACGTGCACAGGGCTCACCATGCACGGGGGCACGCTGCACACGTGAGCTCAGCGACTTGGGGCCACTGCTGGAGACATCCTCATGCACAGGCTGGGACCCCTCTACGCAGAGGTCAGGCAGCCGATAAGTTTACTGGGCAGGAGCTTCTGCCTCAGAGCCCCCTTACTGAGCCAGAGGCAGCGATGTGTTGGTCATCAGGAACCCTCTTGCTCACACACGGCTGTTCTGTGCAGAGATGAGTGACAAGAGATGGAAAACCTACCTGCTAGCTTTAACCGCAGCATCTTCCCCCTGGGACAGGGGACTCGGAGGGCAAAGCTTTTCTTCCCTGGGGACAGCTGTGATGCTGAACTCCGGCATGCTGGGCAACGCACTCCAGGGCTCCGGTGGTCCTGTTGCTGCTGGTCGTGCACTCGTCGTCACTTAGGATTTGCAACCAGCCCTGAAGGATCATTTCCATGAACAAGGGACAGGAGTCATCTGATCAGTTTGCTTACCATGACAGGGAGTTTTGTTGCTGCACTCGTTACATTAAAAAGGCAGCTTTAATTTGGAGAAGGCAGCTTGAATCTTGCTGGAGGAGAAAAGCCATCAGGAGTTCATTTAGTGCAGTTCGGCAGGAGCTCTGCATGTCAGCTCTCGCGCCATCAGATGCTTAGTAAGAGGCAACTCCAATTGGGAATTAACCCATTTTGCAGTTACTGCTAAACCTCTGGGTTTAATTATTTTAAAGAAAGTATTTTAAGCCCTATTGCTGGTGTTTCCCAGAGACCTCCCAGCCTCAACGCAGGTTCCTTTCTACAATGGCAACTTCAGCACCTTCTCTAAGGCAGGCTGGATCCAGAGTTCAGGGGGCCCCAGGCCACCAGACCCACCCAGGTATCCCAAGACCATCTGCCTCAGGGACTATTCTACACATAGAAATAGGCTTTTGTGGTTTTTTTCTTCCCCTCCCTCCATTGGTACAGCTGAAGTTTATCTTCCTTTATGCCAAGCTTTTGCTCCTGAACAACAGACTGCCTAGAGAGAAGGATGGAGAGGGACTGTCTAGAGATTTGTGTATTGTAAGGTCACAGCAGGCTTTCCCCGATGTAAGACACTAATAGCATGACTAGACACACTAAATGACATAAAAGTCTAGAGTGGACAATTAAATATAATTTCAAAGTGATACTCATCCTACTTGGAAAGAGCACTGGATTTACAATGTCTAATCCTTCGCAAAATGTCTGTATAATAAATAGCAATATTTAATGTGACCACGTATCCACTTGGTGGTCTCGTTAGTCTATCCTCCTGCTATAAATAGTCTTGGTTTGTCTCCGGGAATACAGTAACTCTCGTTAGCAAATCATGGTTAGCCTTACCTAAAACCACAGCACAGACTAATACACATGGAAAATACATCAAAGAAACTAAATGATGGCTCTATGCCTTTCTGAGTGGTAAAAACAGTCAAAGCAATTATTTTTTTTTTCTTGTGAGACCGTAACAGAAAAAAACCCCTCAAACCACTATGTGCAAAAGCTACCAATAATCTTGTGCGTGTATAACAGGCCATCCACCTCACTGTGCTCAGACCGTGCATCGTACCGCAGCTACCCCCTTTCACTCCCTTCACGGCACTGCTTGGAGGTCCTCGACAGAAGCCATACCGACCTAGCAGGGTTATGTGCCAGATGGAAACACCACCTCGCTGAAGTGCTCTGCATCTACACCAGGCTGATTTTCCTCTCTTAATTTACAGCTTTCTAGTCTCTCTTCATTACAAGAACTTGGCCTCTGAATTGCAGGCAGTTGCTTGTTGAATTTCTCCAAAGTGGGTGTTGCTTTCATATCATCCCTGCAGAAATACTCCAGCCCTGCATTGCCCTTTCACACAAAGGCTTAAGTTGAAGAAAAAAAAAATAAAAAAATATATATATATAATAAGAATGTTTTACAGAAGTGTTAAAGCAAGAGACTGGGAATTCTCGAGACCATACATAGCACCTTCCATGCTTTGAGGTCCCACAAGCATGCTGGTCACAGGTCCCCACTGTCAGACACTGGTTTGGGCTCAATCCCTGCATAAATTGGTATCTACCTTCCTCCCTCCCTGCCCCTCAAGGTCACTTCCCTCATTTACCAGCAACTCGGCTATTTGTTTAAATGATTTATAGACAAGAGAAAGGACCCAGTTACCTTGCAAAATAGCATTGGGAACACAAAAACAATTGCACCCACAGGTTTGTTTTTATTGTCGTAACAAAGATCACCCATCAGTGAAAAAATGTAATGATGTTTTTTGAAATACATGGCAACTCTTTGGAGGGCAAGAAAAAAAAACAAATCCCCCAAACCCAGATTTATATATTTTGTCTGGCAGCGGGACCCTCTTGGGATCTGGTTTGACAGCAAATACCACTTTGCATGCAAGTGCTCATTTGCCTTCTCTGCTTCATTTAATTCCACATTGAGAAAATCAAGTGACCAAAGTAATGCTCATATTCTCCAGAAGGCATCCAGTTTGGAGATCACCCACCGAATAGCACGGCTGAGCGAGGAGCGGCCAGTAACAACCGAGCCCAAAACTGCTGGGCAAGTGCGAGCTGGATCCAGGCCCTCTCATTAAGAAATACGGAGGCTGCGAGGGACAAGGCTGAGCACGCTGGCAGCGAGCCTGGCCGCAGGCGAGATGCTCCCTTGCCTGGAGACGAGCTGTGCCCTGGGAGGATGCTGAAGCTCTCGGGTACCAGGCAGCCTTGCAGAAGGGCACACACAAGGCCTGGGTGCTTCCCTGGCCTCCACCGCCTTCTTCAAGCAATAAAACCCTAGGAACCTATCAAACAGGCTGAAAGGTAAGCAGTACGTGTACTAAAATTGCTTTAAAATCACCATAGCTTTCATAAAGCTCTCATTTTACGAGTAATTTTATCATGTTGTTTCGGTAAATAAAAAATAGCTCCCTCACTGCTTAGTGACAGCCACAAACAAAACTTGCACCACCCTCTGCCCGTAGTAACACTGGTAATATGCTCCAGATTTTTTTTCTGAGCCTAATATTACTTGAAACAGCCTTTCAAGACATATAAATCTGCTCTGTGACCCACACACAAACATCACACGTTGCTCCACATCACGCGCTGGAGCTGGAAGAAAAATGGACCTTAAACGAACATCAAACATTGCATCTGAGTATTTAACATTGCATCTTTTTCAACTGAAGGAAACCAGCTCCCTTGTTACAATCCTTCTTGTTTATCACTTTACTTAGCTGTGAACACAAAATTATTGGTGATAGATACTCTAACAAGTAACCAAAGTTACTTTTACTGAATAAGTAAGCTGTAAAGCTTTCTTGTGTACCTACAGAATGTATTTTCTCTTCTCTTGTCTGCTACTGTATTACCAGAGTCCTCCTACTACGCCAACCTGGCAAGTGAAGCACAAAAATGTCAGACAATTTGAAAGATCCGAACCTGACAAATGTTGCTGGCAAAATGGCTGTTAGGGCCGTCCAGTTTTTAAGAACAAGTTGCCACTGCACCACTGCACACCCTTCCAGTGCCTTAATGCTGGAAAGCAGACGTGGGAGCTTGTCGAGAAGTGGTAAAGCATTTCCCACAGGCAGTGAGCAGGAGCAGGGCTGAAACTGCCCTACATTTGCCACTGTAGTGCCTGTTTTCACAACCAGATGTTGATGTGTAAACCATCCTCCATCATCTATGATGGAGGAAGCACTAAAAATGGAAGAAAGAACATTCAGCTGCTATTTAGCCACTCCAGTTTTTCATTTAGCTACTCAAGGTGGTTTGATTTTTTGCCTTTTTTTTTTTAAACAATTCATCCCACTCCACCTTGACAGCTTGTTTACAGTTTGTTTCTAGCCACAGACAGCTGACAGATCTGATGTGATTAGCAAGACAAGACAGCCTAAATACAGAGCAGACAGCACAGCAGAAGACACGCAATGGGACCGCAAGCTACTTTGCACACTTCGGCGCACCTACCAGTCTGGAAGTGTTCATCTGCAGGCAGAGATGGGCCTGCATGGCATTAACCCCTGCAATTCCAGGCAAGGTTAGGTTTCAAAACTGACTGAATTTAGAAGCAGACTCAGTTTCTGTTGAATTACAGAGAAAAATTAGGTGGCTTTCTGTGGCTCGACTCTTTCAGACAGGAACACTTTCAGCTCAGTTCCACTCTTGTTAGCAGAGTTACTAAAATAATTATTGCAGTTCAGCTGGTGCACTGGTGACCTTCTCCTTGATGCCACCTCCGCAGTGCTATGGTAACAGGAGCCTGCACGGCAGAGTGCCACAACTGCTCTGATCTGCAGGAGCAGAGGTGCCTGCGGGGAAACACTCCCCTCCAATATTCGGAGTTGTCAGACATGAAGTCATCTGTGTATTTTCTGAGCAAAGGAGTAGGGACCAGGAGGAAGAGGAAAAACAAAGACATTTCCTAACCAACCCAAATGAGTACCTCTAGTGACAGTAAATGCAGATACTTGGGGTCTCCCTTGCTGGGGTTTTGAGATCGCATGTTTTGGCTTCTCAAAAAAACCTCAAGTAATACATCCAGAGAAGCCGCTGCTTTGCAGTCTTTGGACTGGGGTCTTCCAAAACACCGCTCTCCTCTTTCAACAGGCACACGAAGCTATCTGATCTGCACACCTCAGCATAACGCATCTGACAACATGCTGTCCAGGATCTGCAAACAAGGTCACACTGGTCAGACTGCTTTACTTACTAGTCTGGTTGAGTAATTCTACTGAAGACTGTTAAATCACACGGACAGAGTCTTCAGTTGTGGTGAGCAGACACCAACAACTGAGCAAGGGGCACACCACCTTCTGCAAGAACAGCACAGGTAGGTTCAGGGGCTGATGGTTCCCATCACACAGCAGTGATGTGCAGTATTTTGGCAGAGGCATTAACCAACAGGGATGAGCATCTCTTGTCTCAGAACGCAGCTGGCTGAGATACCACCGCATTTTTTCAAGCGGTTACTCATCTGGCAGATGGGGAAGCCCTCTCACACCACATGTGGCAGTGCTATTTCAGGGTGGCAACCCAGCCAGGTTGCAGCCACCTCCCACACTTGAGCAGGGATGGTTCAGAGACAGGAGAGGCAGCCTGTGCCATGTTAGACTTTCAATGAGTTACTCCTGCAATGAGCCCAGTTACTTGTAGCAATTCAAGAACTGTTTTCATAAATAACCAGTGCTTCCTCATGAGGTTCTCCTATGACTTCTGTGTGTGGTCAATATAGCTCCTTAACAGTGTAGTCTTTGCTGTTGATATCAAACAGCTCCAAACCTGACCCTTCTTCTGCTTTCAGGCAGATCACAAGACGTTGGGGTTTTTGAGAAAAAATAAATAATAAATATCATCAATAAACAGTTGGAGAAAGCAAGTACTTCAAACCTTATATGATAACCAGCATCAGAAGAGTGTGATAAATTATTTAATCCTATTTCATGCATAAAGGAACACAGACTTCCCAGGTACCTTAAAAAAGGAACAGGAAAGAGAAAGGTCTTCCTTTACCAAACAGGAGAACAAGGAAAATAAAGATGCATCACACCCTCCCACCAAGACCCAGTCCAACTCAGCTCACAGACAGCCAGGGCCAAGGGTGCCTCTCCAAGACGCCCCAACAGCAGCGCTTGCTGCTGGGAAGCTGCAGAGCCACAGAGCTGGGTGGTCAGGTACTGCTGGAGATGCACGATGCTCCTGCTCCCGGGGCACTGCTTGTGCCTGCCAGGTTGCAATGTTCAGGGCTTCTTCCAGCAGGTCCCTCCCTCCGCTCTCTGTGAACATTGTGGCAGTGAAATTTAGTAAGCGAGGTGTCTTTTGCCTATTAGCTTTCATGTCTGCTTGTTACACATCGAGCATTCCTCTGCTTAATTTTTAGCCATTTTCAATGGGGAAGTAGCAAGCTGAACACAGGGTATAACGGCTTGATACTGCAAAGTCAGCTCTGTGTAGGGCTTTGCGAGGAGGAGAAAACTCAGAGCAGGGGCTTCTGTAAAAAGAACCTCCTGTAATTTTTAAATTGTTTGTTAACTGATAGGCTGATTTTATACTGCTCATAATAGTAACTGCTATTTCCCTTCAGCCAGTGGACTGTTAATGAAGCTGGAAATTGTCCCAGCAACCATATGGCACGTCATCTCTATCAAGTTATCTAAATCCCAGGAAGTCCACATTTATAAGTGTATAAATAAATATAGAAGAGGCAAATGAAATGTGATTCCTTAAGAAGCACATTTTCTGGAGTAACCCTAAGCTGCAAGATGCAGCTGTTTATTGAAAGGCATGGTTTCTCATGCCACATGATGTTAACGGAAGATTAAAACCATTCATCTTAATTTGGTATAGACAGCAAAAATGAGGAGTGAGATGTAGAACATGCAACACCTTTTAAAACTGCCTGGTCCAATATGATGTATGTTTACAAACAGGACGGGCTTTCTTTGAGGAGGAAGTAAAGAGGGGCAGAGCAAACAGGGCTTTTTTCTCATCGGTATCACTAAGTGCAGGACATATGCTTGGTGACACACGGAGCTCACGTTCCTAACTGCTTAGCCTTTGCATGCTCCAACCTGCCCAGAATAAGAGACAAAATGTGTGAGAAATACTTAAGGACTAAGTAGAAAATTAGGGGAACCATCCCCCTCCCCTCCCCCCGATCCTCTCCAAAATCAGTGGCTGACAAGTGCTAAAACTGAGTGGTCTCGTCTACACATCCTCTTACAGGGACCTCTGTAAGCCAAGATTCAAATTGTTCCTATGAACAACCAAGGATTTAAAAAAAAATCCTTCTTCCACACTGTCTGATGAAGAGATTTATTTTCAGGGCTCCGCTGTCTGCACAGGAGCCAGCTGCTCAGACAGGCCCAGCCAGCACCCTGCCTTCGTGCACTCACACTCCCTCCACCGACCTCCAGCTTCCCAGGGCCGCGGGCTGGAGCGCTGGCTGGGGCAGAGGCGGCCATGTGGTGGCCCTTGGCTTTGGGAGACCACACCACGGGCCCCCGTGGCCGCTCTCACTGCGGGGAGGGGACCCGTCCCCTAGGCAGGTGCACGGAATGGGATTCAAGGCTCGCTGCCTCGGTGCAGAACGTGCATTGTTATTCCACAGCATAGGACAAGTGTCATAGCTTGGGGAATAACTCAAAGATGTTTGATTTTTTTTCCCTTTCCCAGCACCGTGTCACTGCAGGCCAAATGGAAACCTCCTGGGTTATTAAACAAAACAAATCTGACAGGACTGTAAATCATAAAATTGTCCCAAATTGCAGAGCAGCTGACGGCACACACTACAATCCGGCTGGCATCTATCTTTCCTTTTCTTTGTTTCTTCTTGCCACAGGAAGAAACCTCCCCATCTTAAAACTCTATGGCAAAACACAGCAGCTGCCACGCCAAAAAACCCAAATGATGAACCAAAACCTGACAGTTCCTGTTGCCTTTGCTGGGTTCAACTAAATGTAATAATGCCATAATAGCTAAATAATGAAACTGGCTTCAAAAAAGGGTTAGGAAAAAAAAAACCACCAAAAAGTATAGCCTATATTATATTCTACATAATTTTCAAACATTATTCTGAATTGATTATAAAGAAAACAGTGTGACTGACGGAAACTAGGGCATCATTCATGTGATTACAGCAGAACAGTGAGGCATTTGTTGTACGTGAGCACTTGAGACATCACACATATGCACGCAGTCAAATGTTAATAGTGTTGCATATCAACAGAAGCGATCTGCCTCTGTTTTGGGGACAGACTCAGGATCTACCTAATTGTCTTTATTTACAGCAACAATCATTTCATTGCTAATACCCTGAACTCCCCACAACAGATGCCTCAGGGAGAGCGATGCTCCCTCCCCTTTCCAGAAACACGAGCTTTCAAATTGAGACGTTGACTTTTCTTTCTTAACTGCAATTAAGAAGCGGCTTTGATTTTCCATCCAAGTTCAGTCCTCCTGTCCCTGGTGCAGGTTCTTTAGTTACACAATGTTGTTCCTTTGAAGCTGGGAGAGCATCGCTCTCAAGGAGCCTTTGTGGGCAGAAAGGGAGCCTTGCAGGCAGAGGCTGAGTAAACCTCACCAGCCAGTGCTCTACCCACCTATTAGCACGGAATACACACTCTCTGTAAAAAAGCTATGTAGGCATTATTTGCAAAAACGTATCTGAAAGAATAAAATATTCACAACGGAAGTTAACAAGCACAGGCCAAAATAATCTGCATGTAAACGCCTGATCCAGGGCAGGTCTGTTCTCTAAAGCTTTTTTTTTCCAGATGTATTCTACTGTTAAGAAAAAGGACGACCCCTCTTCAGCACATCCAATGATGTAGCACAGGAGCCTGCACCCGTTAGCAAGAGTTTCACGACTCTGTAATGATATTTATTGACAGCTGTCAAAGGTCTGGGTAAAAATATGGAAAGATACACTGTGCAAGTACTGCGTAAAAAACATGGGGAAGGGACTCAGGTGATCAGTGGTGTGTTTATTTCGGGGCATAAAACACGTAAGGAAAATTACTTCCACACTTCTAAGAAAAGGTTACAAACAATGAAAAACAAATGGAAAAGAAACCAAGCAATATTTTTTTACAGTAATGTTGAACAAGGGAGGCAAAGTTGTTAATTCAACAGAGGCCAAGTATTTTGGAACAATGCTGGATATGGGGAACACATACTGAAGTGGACTAATTTTAATTTTTTTCCTTCATTAATTGATACTGCTCCGTGAGTTAATGTTTAAAATCCAAAGCGTTCCTGCAGTATTTTCCCTACTGTGCTGTGCAGGCAGATAAGAATAAAGAAGCTTGCTCTCTGTTGAGGTCTGGAGAGCCTGACCAAGCCCTGACCCTCACTCCTGCAATTCCCATACTGGCACAGAAGAAAGCAAGGGCAGAAGCAATGGCCAAGAAAGAAGTATTGCACGCCAAAGAGTTACTGTAATTACCCCTTTCCAGAGGACTCAGCAGCTCTGGTACACAGCCCTCCTTGGAAAGAGGACGAGGAGATTCTGGTGGTCTTTAGATGCCAAGGCAACTAAAATTTTTGGTCAGCCTTAACAGATTTGCCTCCGTGCACACAGACTTTAGCTGGGTTTGGGAATATTTGCCTGCAGGGCAGCAAAGGGCGGGTGGGCAATTAGATGTCAAAGCCATGGTCCTCTTTCCCCAGCTCCACACGATCTTTAGCAGGCCAGAGCCACAACACACTTTAGATAGAAGAGTCAAAGCTCAGATTTATTTTGGAACTCAACAGACAATATGGAAGACAGGAGAGGTGCTTTTATGCTTGCCCAGAGAAAACAGACCCCAGCCAACACAGAATGCTGTGGTCTAAGGGAGAACACACCGACGGGCCAGCCAAGAGTGCAAGCAGGTAAGAACAACTGAGCTCTGGTTCACCCCAGCCAACTACAAACTATTAAAATATATATATATATATATCACTCCAGATGGTCTGTGGGAGCTCAATGCCCAAATGAACCTTTGAACAATGCCAACAAACTCTAAAAAATGCTTTATTCTGCCTAGAATTATAATTTTACTCTGAAAATTTACTACCTTTGCATGTTTCCAGCCCCAAAGATGTTTTCAGCTGAGACCTTTTCACACTGCAAACCGAATTCTTCTAAATGCTTAGGAAAAAGTGCCCCGAATAGAAAACTTTTTAACGAGTATGTAGATACCCTGATAGCACGTAGCTAGCCCAGGAACAACCAACGGAACCTTTCACTCCCACTACAGACTCAGAAAGGCATTATTCACTTTCTGAATAAAAAGTGAAAAACCCAAATAGCAGCAATAAACATTCCCAAAGACGGGGGAAAACAACCCCAGCATCCAAGATCCAAAATAATACACAGAGGAGGTGGCAGCAATCCCCATTCCAGATGATCCCTTGTGGCACGTCAGCCATGCAAGGCTCCTGCTGTAGCACCACTCCCAGGTCATCTGGGCGCATCTTCTACAAATTGCCTGGCCATTAAATGAACTCCGGAGGACTCCTGTGCACCACTCGTGCTGGAATTCCTCACAAAAACTAGCCATGTTGTTTTACCAAGTAAGACAAGTTGTGGAACAAATCCCACCATATTTGCCCCAGAACAGGTAACCAGCAGGTCCAACAGGGCTGGACATCAAAACACAGAGCCTACGGACTGCAAAAAGAGGTTCACTTAATGATGTGTAACTGACTGGCAACAAGAGCATGTAAACTGGTGCCAGTCAGTAAAGTCATCCTAATTCCCTAGCTTGTTCTCAAAACTTTGATCACCTTTTCACAGCTGAATGGGTCCTGCAACACTCATGGGACCAAAACCTTTATCATTAAGCAAAGCACACATAATTCTGCATTTTAAGACTTCTTTTTCAGACCACATCTGTACAGAAAGAACTACCATTCACATCTTAACCACACCACAAATGAAAAAAATCACCTGACAAGCTACATACGCTGTTCAAGTAAAGAACACTTTCACACAGCATGGAAAGCATAAAATGCTACCCTAAGAGAGCTTGACTCACCCTCCAGATCTCTGGGTAATCTACCACTACGCGCAACCTAAAACACCACATAAGGTGTAAGCCAGCAGCAAATGGGGCACGCGTTGCTCCTTCGACACACACACACTTTTTACTAGCTTAAAACTGCTTATAAATTTCCAAGTATGCACAAGCTGAATTATGATTACATTTACCAAAAGTACATTACATACCAGCAGCAGGCCGTTTTCTCCCTGGATGTGAGAACCATGCCACTAGAAAAGCTTCAGCTTTATCAATGCTGATTAGGGGCAGAGGAAGTAACAAAGATGTCAGCTACAAAAAGGAAGAATTAAAAACTAGCAACCAGCAGAGTCAGAGACTACTGCAAAGATGAGGTAATTACCAGCTGGAGGGTAAATTAAAAAGGAACAACAGTTCTAGTACATAGAGTGAACTTTGCAAAAAAAGTGCTCTGATCTTTCCAGATCAGATAATCACCAAATCTTTGGCTATAAACTTCTCCAGACATTTGTATTGCACTTACTGATGTGGCATCAACTTATTTTTTAATGCCCAACCAGCCCAGCAGATTAAGACTGTGAGCCTTTGGGGAGAATTTTATTTATCTGTATGCAAACTGCCCTAATCCCAAATTTTCATTGTTCTGCTAAAGAATCAGACCATTGGTTTGAGCTTCTGACTGTTACTAAAATGCTGCTCCTTGAAGATTCTGCTCCCTGAAACAGAACAGGCAATTTAAAAATAGCATTAGCACAAGAAAACAACTCATTTTTGTCCCGAGAACAGGTGAAGACTCACAGTGATTCCTCAGCACAAGGGAACTCTAAAGGCACGGGTCAGGCCATCAGACAGCTGCCTGCTGCTGCTCCAGCCCTCACCCCTTCACGACAACTCCATTGTCCCACGAATGCCAAGGCTGCAAATGCCCCAGGATAGGTTGGGTCCTGCCATGAATCGCTTTCCCTGAGCCACACTCAGACTTTATACAGCTTTCTAAGCAACATGGAAGCATGGAAAACTGGACATCTGCAGATGATCAGCTCTTCGATGTGAACATGGCAAAGAAACTTCAAATAACCTGGGTTTTCCCAGGTTTTCTTCCCCATCCTTCTTGTCCTATTTGAAAACACAATCATTTTCATTCAGAGCGCTGTGTTTCTTTGCAGGGATATCAGTCGGGCCTTTTGACAAGTTGTATATGGAAGTAAGCACTTTGGACATTTGCTGCTAATTGGGGAACCAAAAAATCCAAAGTCCAAATGAATTCTGAGATTGCAGTGTGGGTCTGCCATCATCGGGAGAGGGCAGACAGCTCCAGCGGCTCTCCCTGCTAGCACATTAATGTAGTTTTATTTGCATTCAGATCAAATATCTACTAATTGCTTTTTATCCAGATGCTTTGCTAATTTAGGTACTATAACTGCAAAAACTAAAACATTCAAGACTTATGAAAAAAAGAGGTGGCTGCTTATCATCTGGACACTGCTGGCTCTGGACAGGCTTAGTCTTCATAAAAGCAGCCTTGCTGAAAACGGAGATTGAATATCGGCTATATCTATATGTACAGCTACAGTTGTGGATTAGGAGACAGAACAGGTTTGCTCTGCTATGGTTAAGAAAGATGTAATGAGCATCAAGTCATTCTACACTGCATTACAAAAGAAAACAGTTTGCAGTTTTTGGCAAATCTTAGATGTTTGCTTTTCAATCCTGGTGAGTAGATGTTAACCAATGTCATTACGAACACTTAAATCCAGAGGGAGATATAAAAAAAATCTCAAAGATGAATTTGAGTGAAGCACTACGTTTAATCCATTCTGCTGTGTCCAACACCGATGACAAAATGACGTCCAAAAAGAATTCTTCCACTTTAAGTAGACTAGATGAATCACTAAAAACAATAAATCTCTACACTGTAGCCCATATAACAGTCCCTGGGCTATTCTCCAGCCTCAGACACGGACCTCTGACATCCTGACTTCTAACCATCCCATAATGGTTAGAACCCAACCTCAGCCTCTTCCAAATGGAGAATACCAGTGAAGGTACCCTCTTTTTAACAGTGCATCTCCCCACCCCCAGCATAGAGACTACAGGATAACTTTAGATTATCCAAAAGGAGTTGCAACTACTTCAACTACTTTTTAGTTTAATTAATAAAATAGAAATGGAATATGGATTTCAGGGAATTTAAACTCAAGCAGGCTCTAAAATCTGGTCTCTGAGCTGGGAAAAAAAAAATCAGTAGTGTGCAATACTTAAGTGACTGACAGATACTTAAACGACAGAGCAACATTTTCCTATCTGGGGCTTAGCATTAGGAGAGTGTTCTTAAGGTGCTGAATTAAGTCATCTTGACTGGCTACTTTCCAAGAGTATCCACTGTTGTCACTATTTCACCTGTAACAACCTTGCACAGCTACGCAGAATTCAGATGATTATTTTTTAAAGAGTAAGAATTGCTTTTGATTTCAACCAAAACAATTAAGAAACCTCAAGCTTACACATACATTTGGTAGTGATCATTACTAGTAAACTGCCAAAAGAATAAATATCAGTACTTCCAAAAATGACACCACAGTAATACTGCTGCTTGACACACCAAACAGGGACAAAATAGGAATAGCATACTCCCAACAGCAGTCTATTAAACTTTACGTGGTTACCAGTAATAGGTAGCACAATAAAATAAGCTGATGTCAACAGTTTTCCCTCAATGATGCCCCTCTGACTGTGTTCATTTGCAAAACCACTTGTAACATACGATGGGAAGTTCAGAACAAGCATGGTATTAGCCTTCTATAAGCACTCCGAGCCGCAATTTGTCAGCACTGCACTGTGTTTTGGAACAGACAAAGATTTCTGTCAATTTGCACGGCTGCACACACCAGCAGTAGTTCTCCAAGGAAAAAGAAAAAAGTGAGTTTGTTCTTTTGTCAGTTCTTAACAATAGAATGAACACATCTGACCAAAACAGTTTCTTAAAAGTAGGTAAAAAATACCCATTCATGATCACTTCTGCATTGGTTTCCTAGCTAAGTAATCTACCCACACCAATACATGTAACACGTATCCTGGAGACAAGGAGGCAGAGGAAGAAAAGCAAATGCATTAATGAGGTAGCTTAGACTGAAAAACTGCAGTTAAAAGTTTTATTGAACAAAAGAAGGTAAAACGTGGTAGTCCAAGTTCACTGAGCAAACGCAGCTCTCTCGCTGAAGCTGCACTTTGTGCTAAATAACCTTATTAACTGAGACTATACAGAGGACACATTATGCAAGTTATCTCAACAGCAAAGGAGAAAAGGTAGATTAAATTTGATCTGATGAAACGATTTGGTCAAATTCAGTGGCTTAAGTTAATGTTTCTAGCCCTTATCTACCCATATTCAGTACAGGCATACAACAGAACATACAACTGCACTGAATTCCCATTTGTTAATAGTGTGTGCTCCCATGCAAGCGGAAGCCAATTCCTGAAAAAATTCAAATTAAAAAACCCAAACACTTTAAATCTTTTATTTGAAGCATCACTCAACCGACTCAGGAAAAACACTCAAGGTATGTTATAAAAAACTCCCGGCCTCTACAAGGTCCGCTTCCTGTGTAGTGCTAATAGTTTAAAATTTCATTATTTCTCCCCTCTGCCTAAGAAACTTCACATGCTCTGAAAGCACCCACAAAGTCAGGTGGGTAAACAGATACGTCAAAAATACTCTGTGAAAAGAGGGAGGTAGCTCAGGCCCCTTGGCAACCTTCTGTCACAGCTCACATTGATGTGGTCTACCTCCCCTTGTAATCTGCAGTCAAAAATACAAGAAAAAGGGATTTCAACTATGAAATTTAGTGAAAGAACATGTTCAATACAAAGTCTTCAAATTTCACTCACTGGGCTTCCAAACGTAAGCTGTAAGGTACCTCACACCCAATACACAACATTAATAACGTACCTAGTTCATACATTTTATAGACAATATCTTCTCATTTGTTAAACATTTGGCTCGGGCAAGTACATCTTTTTTTGTTAACCACTTGACAAACATTCTAGGCCAAACAAACAGCACAAATAATGTCAAAGTCTCTTTTTTTTTTTCCAGTAATTGTATGAAATGCTGTAGGCTAAGCCTAACCGAAACTACTGAAGAAAAATAGACTCCATGATGCAGTGCAAAGGTGTTACTACAACATCGTAAGTCAAGGGATGTTTCTAAGGTGCTGAAAGAGGAGATTCTCTAGATGGTGACCCTGTATTGTCCTCCGGTGGGAAAACAGTAAGAGTGCAGGCTCGAATGCCGCCAAGTGATTCTGGAAGGTCAAACACTTTATGCCACTCATCTTTCTCTGGATCATATTTCTGAACTATTTCCACCATACACCGATTATTCCAAGAATATCCTCCAACAACATAGATTTTATTTTCAAAGACAGCAACCCCAACATCACTTTGCCCACGTAACATGGCAGCAATTGGAGTCCACTGGTCTAGAGTTGGTGAGTAATATTCACAGCTTAGAACATCATCATAATCACTTGTTCCTCTAAAGTGATTTCCACCAATAACATACAGCTTGTCTCCTACAGTACACATGCAGTGCAGACCTCTGACTGTTGTCATCGGAGCTTTCTGAGTCCATTTGTCTGTGTCAGGGTCAAAACACATAAGTTCCTTTTGGAAAGTATCATGGGTAATTCCCCCTAGAGAAATGAAACACATGTTAGAGCAGTGCTTACCCTTAGAAGCAATAAACAGCAGAAACATACATTTTCATGAGTGAAGTCAGCTTTCTCTAAAACTTTTTCACATTAGCTTAGATTACTATCACATATGTACTCAACTTCAAATGACATTTTTGATGTACCTTGTTCCTTTAAATCTGAATATGAAAAGAAGCCATGTCTCATACAGTACTTCATTACATAAGATGACACTGGTAGAGTAAAAGAACAAATAATTGTTACCTACGTTTCATTTTGGCAAAATTATTTCTTTGGCTATGTTTGTTCAGTTTGCTAGTTTTGTTTCTCACCATCAAGAAAACAGGATTTCAAATTTTCATACTACACTATTGTGTTTTAAGTGGTCCTATCACAAAGCAGAATTTTCTTCAGAAAACTTTTTTCATCACCTTGAACTGAAGAGAGAGAGGACACAGATTTCAAATATTCTTCTGTTAATAGATGCCTATGGTTCTCTCTATATTTACCATTTCCACAGCTCCCTGCAAAAGCAGTCTGGAGAGGCTTCAGGGGAAATCACAGGATGATTCCTCATCAGTGGATAAAATGTCCCACCTTTCTGCAAGGTCACTACAGGTCAGAAAGCAGTCACACCAATTTCAGACACTGTAGGCTTATTAGCTACGGCTTAAGCCCATAAAGCAACTATATTTGAGGTGCTAAAAAATATACAGAGAACACACCGCTTCTGAACAACCTCCTGCTGGGCTAACCATTCAACATTGAATTATCACGCTTGGATTATTCACAGACAGAGGCAGCATGGTGTCTACAGCAGTCATGCAAGAAAGTACTTAGTTCTTCAGTTGGACAATAAGAATTTAATACAGAAAAAATAGGGGGACTGTCCAGCCCTGACACTTGATGGCAACCATGGCAGTGGTAGGGCTTGGGAGCCTGTCAGAGAGCAGAGGCTTTACCAGTCTTCACATTTTCAACCCCAAAAGTATCCTGACTCACAGGGATATCTGAGAGGACAGGAGGAGGAAAAGCAAAATCTCTGAGAAATACCCAGCATCTATATGAAAAAACACAGCAGGGAGCACATACATGTGCCACCTGCAGTAAGCCAAGCAAATTTGGCAAAAAAAAGTACAAACAGTAGCACTGTAAATAGAAGCTACCTTAATGGACTTGCTTATATAAAAATAAGAAGCTGTACCTCATCGTAAATTTTAAAACAAATCCCTCCTAGTCTACTGGCACAAGGCCCCCAATTCAAAATACCGCGAGGATCAATCTGCTCCAGTGCATCTCCCCACCAGTTCTTCACAGCTAAGCAACCTTGTCCTACCTCCTGCCTCGAATTTCAGCTTAGTTCTTAGAGGACATTCCTTCAAATTTCAGTAGAACACATATAGGTCTGTGAATATGTCTGTCGGTGACTTCTACAGAGATCAATCTCCTTTAAAAAATGAGCAGATACCAGATTTTCATAAAACCTATTGCTCCAGTTTGGAAAAAAATGGAATGGAACTATGGTCTCAGTGACATACAAGACTGAGTATATTACAAACAAGAGATCAGTGAAAGTACAAACATCACTCGTACACTGTCTTTAACGTGAAAATTTATCCCTTTCCATTAGCTCAATGAAGGCAGATGTTCTTTAAAGTATTAAAATTTCCAGTGCTTTCCAAAATGTATCAAAGGGGATGTGTTTAACCATTATTGCTATATAAATGTATGTATGTGCTGTTGCCACAAAACATTTTATTCTGACAGTTTAAGTGAATAACTGCTTTGGAGTTCAGAGCTGTCGTTTACTATGTAAATGCATTATATTATCTAAAATAATTTTCTCAGACTCCGCAGTATATATGCTATTCGACTGGCTTCATGTGAATTTCCATCACTGCTTATACCATGGCAAACCTATTGCACCCAGAGACTAATTTTTATTGTCTCCCACTGAAATAGGAAAAGTTGGTTAATTGTTTCATAGAGGTGATATGATCATATGAATTATTTACCTGAAATATACATTAATCCCCCATACACCGTTCCAGCATGACCGTAGTGGGGTTCATTCATTTTTGCGACATAGCTCCATTCATTCATTCTGGGATTGTAACATTCCACAGTGGCTGTTTAAAACAAATGAGAATATAAAAATGTTGAAGCTAGCATGGCAGTTTAGTTTTGAGAGTACAGTCGCAGCGGCAGTAATATATTCATGAACAGAGGAAGTATCAATGAGGAACAACATTCAGCTGAGAAAGTGTCAAGGGAATTATTGGGCATTATGTCGAGAGACAATACAGAAAAACCTCCGGCTTCATCCTAAAGGAACAAAAAGGAAGAAAAAAGCCTCTTGCATTCTTGCCTTCCACTTGCCTCATTCCATTCCCGCCTGACACAACCTGTGGGACCCTGCCAGAGTTACAGCTGTGGGACATCAGAGAAAATGGCAAAAGCTGGATGAATTCAGCTTTTCCAGCCCTTCCTCTTGCACAACTCCCTTCAGTGTCTGCTGTAGAGAGATAGGGAATAAACTTAAAACCTGTCTCAAAGAGGATCAATACATCTGGCAACCAGAACATTCTTCTCAGACCCATGTCATCAGCAATGTCCCACCCATGCAGAAAATGAGACTAGATTTCCTTTTGGTATTTCACACTGAAATGGTCCTATGGCCTCAAAAGCGAGCAGGAACTGTTGATTAATTGTCTAATGTCTTGCAATGTTTTGTTAAGTACTTGCATAGCAATATACAGCATTGCATATGCAAGTCACTAATCCAAAGAGTTTACAAAAGCCCAGCTTTAAAAAAAATACAAGATGAAACATCACTGAATCTTGAATGAAACGAAGCAGTGCCTGTGTTGATACACAGCTCTGTTTGTGCAGTTTTCTTTGTGAATTCGAACGTTAAAATGATCAAAGGTTTTACCAAATCAAAAATTGCAGAAATTAATGCTAAGTTAAAAAGAAACCCAGAGCCCAGGTGTCCTTACAGAAAGCATTTCTGAGAAGGAATCCACTCTTTGAGGTGGGATGGAAGAGATGCGGGTTTGCAGGAAAAGAGCTATGCGATAAGAGAATAGAAAACAGACTCAATAATGAATCTGAGCAAGTTGTAGAGATCGGCAGCTTGTGTAGCACCATATGACCAGAGCGGCAAGAGTTCCTGAAAAACCCTGTAATACAGTGACTTTATGACGCACAAAGCAATTACCAGTAACTGTGTTATCCTAAAGACAAATTAAATCTCGTTTTAAATAATTAAGAATGGGATACTAATGCTTGTTATACAACACAATCTCTGAAGAGAGATGTTTATAAACTCTGCATACAAAATTGAATCTTGCTTTGAAAGTGGCATTTTATGTGCTCTAGAACAAGCTTTTTATTCAATTGAGGGTAGACAATCTGAGCCAGCTCTATGGAATCAGTGATGGTGACTTACAGTCCAGAGTTACACATCAACTGAAAGAGACAAAGAAATTTAGAAGCTGAGAAACTTCATATTTTAAAGGCAGAAACTAGTTAGTGTTAGTATAAACCTGCAGAATTAGCAGTACTGGCCAGGCCAGTACAGTACATCAATCAGTATCACTCATGCAGTGACTATAAGATACCTCACCCTAACTCCAAACCTGTCTGTTAAAAAGAAAAGAAAAATCCTTTGGAGCATTTTGGAAGAGTAAAGTATAGCTATGGTCTCAGACTACCACCAAAAAATCCCTAGTCAAGGAAGAACTTAGCAAAGAACACATCACGGTGACCTTTTAGCTGCTGTAGAACACACAACCTCCTTATTGTTGCAAAGCAGGATGATACTTTGTAATCAATGCAATTAGCGTCTCAAGCAGACACGCTGAAAATAGAAGCTTCCAGTTCCAGTGTCAGGAATACTGTCTGACAACCTGCTCAGCAGCA
>Ga0065711_1005055_pt1 | contig 21451 bp, 9 predicted proteins | sample Hoacrofraction12_FD_59098 | JGI IMG/M metagenome (GOLD analysis project Ga0065711, IMG submission 59098) | Hoatzin crop microbial communities from Cojedes, Venezuela - Epithelial fraction 12 v2 (version 2) | ecosystem: Host-associated > Birds > Digestive system > Esophagus > Crop | place... | reverse complement strand
GGGGGGGGGGGGGGAGGGCCTTACTGGCATCACTGGTTTCACACCTGCCACCTCACCCTTCACAGTCCAGCTACTCTTCTGATTCACACCACCTCAACAGTCCAAGTTCACCATTATGAAAGAACTTCATTTTTCTTCTTTTCACAATCTCAGTCATAACCATTTCCTTGTTCAGCATCCACATAGAAAACAACCTGAGCTACAAGAAATGTAAAGACTTACGTGTTTCTCCGGAAATCTTTCATTAAAGTTGAATGTTCGGGCATCTTTTTTATGTCTTCCCAATCTTTATCTGCAAAATCAATATTTATTAATAATTTTTTTCTTCCCCCCCCCTCCAAGTAAAGCAACAGCTTTCCATGGATCTCCGCAGCCCTGATTTTTTTTTTTAAGTCTGCTTCTCTAACCTTGTAGTTACTTGTTTGTTTTTACTCCTCGGCTCATATTCTTTCATTAACTCTTCACAATAAATCTTAGACTACACCTAAGAGGTTCCAGTTGTGTGCTGATTAACTCAAGAACCTTAAAAAACAGCTGCCAGCTACAGTGAAGATCACCACGTGCCCATAAGACAACATAGAAGAAAAACATGTCAACCATTGTGCTTGCACCCTTCAGGACTGTTATTTAATTTATTGAGGCACAGTCGTGATCTCAGGACAGGAGTACACAAGACTCCCGCAAAAGCTGTCTCCTTCGAAGGGATCTTTCCACGTCTGTAGTTACAGGAAAATGCCCAGGGGTACTGTGTAAATCTGTGCTGTCACAACCTAAAAGAAATACTGTTAGCTAACAAAAGGTTACAAGAAAGTAACATTTGCACACTCCAATTAAAGAATGTTTCACCTCAACTTCTCTTTGTAGACAAAACCTGAAATGGATTTCAAGGTAAAACAAAAAACTCGCTACCAGAATCTAGCCTCAAACATGTTACGCTCCGTAACTCCTGAAAGGGCTCTGTGCGCAAGCAGTTTGGTTCAAGTCAAATCTTTACTGAGTCTTACCACAACAGCAGAACACTGGGAGCTTAAAAATACTAAGTGAATAAATAAATCACATTAATTATTTATTATTTAAATAAAATATTCTTCCTTTTCCCTATCACTATCCCAAAGACACATGAAACTTTGTCAAATATGGTGTCAATTAAAAAGTAAAAAGTTTTCTGCGATTCAATGAAAAACACTATTTCTTAGTAAAGAATCAAAAGACCTTCAGAAATGAAATGCAGACAATTAGACAGGATTGTTTAAACCAAACAGAAAACAATGAGAGTATCACCCATTTACGTAAGCTACACAAAGACAATGTAAAACCCAAATGAAATAAGAAAAGCATCAGAAAAGGGTAAAATTCGAGGCTAAAAGCAGAAAAGGACAGTACTGCTGAAAGAAGCAAAAGTAATGGGGATTTTCAAGAAAATAAAAGTACTTAATATGCAAAGGCAACACTTTCAGGAATCTCATACAGCAGTATAGAAGCAATGCAGTACATACAGGACAAAAAAGAGTCAAAGGGAAAAATAACAGCGAATTTAATACCAAAAATTTAGAACCACACAAACAAAGACCATTAAATTCATGTGATAGGAAGAAGAAACTCCACCAGAACAGTAAAGAAAACGATTAATAGTGAATGGACAACAGCAGGGAACACAAGCAGTGAGAAGATGACCAAAAAGCAAAAATAAGGCCCCTGTTATTCTGACATCTGCGATCATGTGAACACTAGAAGACAAAGCACTAACTGAAAAGATGCAAGACAGCCTGTAGAAAAACACAGTATGACCAGCACTGAGGGGAAAATGCAACAAGCGATATCCACATTGTAATTTCTTTTGGTTCATGCAACCAGTTCTTTATTCCAGTTTGGAATAAAGAAATTTGCTCCACGTCACAAGCTTTCTACCAAGTGGGAAAAAAATTAAATACCCTGCCCTACTTCCAAATGCTACATTTAATTTAGCATGAGTTAAAAGTCTACATAATCTTCACTAAATGTATAGATTTTTCGCTCATTTCATACAATCATTAGTCACTTTCCAAATCTACAATCAGAACTGTATTCCTTCTGATTTTTAACCATCCACTATTAAATATGACCTTTTAAAAATATAAAACATTGGTACATGTATACATAAAGATAACCCTACCATTAATAATAAGAAAAATATCTAATATGACCATTAAATTCTAGATTTGTAACTCACGAAATAAAGATGGTGTTTGAACAGCTTTGCTGATCAGCTGCCACCTTCGTATGCAAAGAAAGCAATATAGGTATCTTTCTTTGAACAGCAGTGATAAAAAAAATACAGTATGTACCTGCAGGAAATCCCATTACATTGAATATTCTGTCCAGCTGGTCATGGTGATAAGGATTACTAGTTTTGATATCTTCTTGTCGACAATGGAATATTGGCTCTGATGTTAGCAGCTCTGCAAATATACACCCTATGGCCCAAATATCTTTAAAAAAGGAGAACAGAAATTAAAAAAAATCAAATTAATCTTTCCAAGAGCATCTTGGCAAGGTAAAGTGTTAGTTTTTAGCTTATCAGAGATAGGGTCCCTGCATGGTAAACATCAAGTTTCTATCGCAGAAGTGCAACACTTCCTTGACTTTTCCTTTTAGGTATGGATAGAGGTACACAATTCAGCAGCTGAGGCAGTATCATACAAGTTTATGTGGGGTTTTTAAAGTGTAGTTTCCATTTACTGCTGTAAAAAGTTAATTTGATTAAGAAAAAAAAAAAAAAAGGAAACTATTTGGGTAACTGTCCGTGCATAAAATACAAATGAAGAAAAGCCAACCAACACCTTGCCCATTCACTGCCATACTGTCCCTCCCAAGTCATGTGCCCTCTCTGATCAGCCACTGGCTTTAGTAAGTATGAAATGACCCAAAAAATACAAGTTGAAAAGCAGTGATATTGGAATAAGCCAAATGCTATCTATAAAACCTTTTGAAGAGAGTAACAAGAAAATCACTCCATGCCCATGTACCTCATCTCTTTTTTTGATAGCATTTATTTAACAAAAAAACAGAAAAGGTTTTGAGGGTTTAACTGTTGTGTCCCAACCTGCAAAATCAGATAGCTTGAATTTTGCTAATTGTTTCCCCCGTTTTTTCTAGTATATACAAAAGCAATTTTTCATTTACATAAAGTAATGTTACATTAAACCTTGAATGAATAAGAAAAGGTCACGAACAAGGACAAAAGCAAATGATGCAGAGCGCATAACCCCATTACTTAGTGTTTCTATACAGTCAGTTTTTATCTATGCTGAAGAAAAAAAATGTACTAAAGGCTCTGACCATCCATGCAGTTTGACATGCTGCAAGCAGAAGAAAATGCCAGTAAAGTGAAGGAAAACATGCAAATACAACAAAAAAAGCAATTTAAAGGAACATATAAAGAAATGTATTTAATTTCTAAAAGAAATACAGTATTAACAGAAAGGTAAATGAAAATACATTGAAGTCATAAATGTTAGAATTTCTGACAAAAACATTTGACACGATCTTAAAAAAATAATGGCGAAGGTCTGAGGAAAGAATTTCAGGTTACAGAAACAACAATCTGTACACCAACACACAACCTCCACGTTCGTGCAAAGTCAGTGGAGCGTTGTAGGCGAAATTATTTCCTCAAAAATAATTGCCAGGTTTTAAAACATCTTTTAAACCAGCCAACAAGAGAAAAAACTTCCAGTCCTCTTTCCTACAGTCTCTCACCCTTCCATGGCAAAGCTGTTCACATCCACTAGCCTGCTACTGGGCTACTCCTGCCCTGCATCCACAGCTCACAACGGCTCCTGCCGTCAGTCTCTTACCCCCAAGCTGGCAAGAGTAGAGACAGCAGAGCGAAGTCAACCACGCCACGCCAAAGCTGTTAAATTCATACTTGTTGGTCTGAATTTAAGTGGTGAGGAGGATCCAGCATCAAGCTGATGTAACTAATGCCATCCTCACAGCATCTGCATTCTGCGAGGGTTCGGTTTTTCTGGATATGCCTGATGCAGCAGCACAGCTTAGCCTGTTGCGTGACAGCTATCACATCTGACTACTTCAAGCAACTCCTGTTCACACTTGTGCTTTGAAAAAGACACAGAGAGGTTACAATGCAGCTTATTTTCACAGTTCAGTTTCAGTGCAGCCAATATATTCTCCTTATTTCATTTATTTCACTAGGCTAAAACCTCTAATAACATTAACGTACTGTGCCTCATCATAATCATCATCCAAATTCTACTAATGAAGATGCATCCATATTTTGTAGGATCTCTACCAGCTATTTATGAAAATCTTGTGTGAAAGCTACATGAAGTTATGTTGCTTCAAAGGGTATTTGGAGCCAAAACCCAGAAATATTTCATTCCTATATCTAGCCAGAGGTCACAGTAAACTAAATAATTTGTCCAAGTTTAGTATTTCTTCAAGAATCAGCAACGTACCATTAACTCAGCTACTGTCCTTTGTACTATTCATCAACGCTTCAATATTTGGGTACACTTTGCATAAAGAACAGAATAGTAAGTTTTTATCCAATTTACTTACCAATAGCTTTGGTATAATGCCTTGCTCCAAGAAGCAACTCTGGAGCTCGATACCAGAACGTTACAACTACTGGATCCAAGTCTGCTAAAGGCTTCAGAGGTGAATTAAATAATCGGGCAAAGCCCATGTCAGCTGCAAAATTCAGAGAGACATGCTTTAAAATTTTAGGAAAACTACCAGTTATATTTTTTTCAATTAACTGATTGAGTCTACTTGTTAGTGCTACCATCACTGTGCTAAATCAAACACAAACGCAGCCTGTAGCAGATAGGAACTCTGTGAGTAGATTTTCTTAAAGCTTTTGTAGAAGTTACTGGATGTCATCACCTACAAAGTATATCATTATAAATCATTACTAACATAAGCCATTTAGAACAAAGAATTAACCATTGTTCTGAAAAAGCGCATCAACTCACTTGTCTCAGGACACTGGTAAATCCCAACTCATTTTACCTGATATTCTCTGGTAAAATAGTCCGTTATTACAGGATTGTCTTTTGAGAAATAGCATTTTAAGTGTGAGCAAAACGCAAGTTCTGCAAAGGTTAGAATGATTTATAATACATACATGCACATCACAGAAGCTCCCTCCTCGTGAAGTTAGCTGTAGCAAGATTGCCTTCGCACAAATACTGCTAAGCCTACAGCATCTGCCTCCCTGCTAATTTTTTGTCAAGATGTATTTCCAGTATCAAGACACCAGTATTAATACCATTTAGGCTATGATTTTAAAATTCTGTTTGGAGGCATTCTATCACTAAAAATCGCTTTCCCAACCCACCACTCCCCAAACCCCACGAAAGAGGGAATCTGTGGTACAGGGCTATACACATGCTGAGAAAGACTCGAATGAAATGAGATGAGCAGCCATTCTGAGGAAAAAGGACCTATATGCTACAGCTCAATGGTTGAGGGAAAGCTGCAGTGTAAATATGGGTCTCCAACTGGACTACACAATCCTTCATTTTTTTTTATATCCATTCCTATTTATGATTGTTTTAATGCATTTAAAAAGAGAAACATTTTACACTTTCTACATTAAAATATCAATTACTCAAGATATGATCAAGTCACTAGTAACTATGAAAAATAAGGAAAATTGTTGGCAGAAAGTGAATTTATGACTCAAAACGACACAAAAAGCCTACAAAAATTATTTTAAGTTAAATACCAGTTATGTATTTTTTAGAAAAATTATTTACACTGGAAAAGTGGAAGCCCTTGGTATGGGTATAACTTCTGCATTCTTTTCCTGCTGTGGTAATATCTTAAGAAAATAAGAAAAAAAAAATATATCTACATTTTGATAGCACACTTAGAAACCCAGGGTCCGTTCCCCCCCCTCTCCCTTCCCCACTGGGAATGGATGGCTCAGAGGACTGGTGGTCCGATACAGAATCTTTCACCTGTCCATTAACAGAGTCTGACTGAATTTAGTTGTGCTCTAAGTTATTCCCAAATTAATTCAAAACTATCAATTAAGAAATAAATGGGTGGTCTATGTGCCATTACTAGCAAATAGTTGTGTACAGCCAACATCACCACCATGGTTGAAAGTGAACGTGCCCAGAGGATGACCTACGTTCTCAATTTTGGAAGTAACCGCTCCGTGAAGAGTAAGGTAACAGGCAGAAATTTACCCTTCCGCTGCCCGTGCTGTAGTTGTTCTGTACGGAGACCACCTCTGCCTCTACCTGTCAAACCTTAAACCTCGGAAGGGCGTTAAAACTTTCAGGGTAGGATCTGCAGAAGCGTTCAGCCCTGGCCCATCCGCTCCTTGGATTTCAGAGGGCAAGGGAAGGACTAGAGCAGCACCGAACGCTCCAAGAAAACCCTACCCCAAATCATTATACTGGTGATTAACAATATAGTTCAGATAAACAAAACAGTAAGAGACCAGAGCAACAATGCAGAAGAATAATCTCCTAAAGAAAGCCAGAGGGAAGCGAAAAAGATGAACTAGCTTTAAAAAAACCCTTCCAGACAGGGCTGCATTACCATAACAAATGTAAGTAGGCTGTGCATTAGCAGTTTGCTATCAAGGCACTGCCATGCTAATGCACAGCACAGTATAGCTTATTACTGTTAGACTACAGTTATTTTTTATTTATTTATTTAATTTAAAACAAGTGAAATTCTACAAATTATCCTCTCACTGTGAACAGTAACACCCACCAGAAAAATGTTACAACAGTGGGGAAAGTGTTGGGTCCTTCCTATCCTGGTACACCCCAGTTTGAGCGTTTAGCAGTAGTTCTCACTAAGCATTTTGGCTGGATTACTGTGTTTTCTGGACTTTAAGATCCCTTGTGCTTATCTCCAAGGGACCTGTCTACTCTCTCAAGAACGTTCTGTAGGCTAAATGCCACCTTTGATTCCATTATGAAATTTAAGGTTTGTAGTAATGAGCAGTTCCCTATTTAGGTTTTATAAGCAGCAGCAAGATAATGTCATGGCATTGCAGAGGTAAATGGAGGAAATTTTAAAATCCCATTTCTTTCTCCTCCTTTCCCCTAGCTAGCTATCATCTTTATCCCCATATCAAAATCCCCCATCCCACACAAACACCCACTTAAACAAAATATAATGACATTTTCCACTTTTCATTGATGAGGCTACAACATTTCATTGTCAGAACTGGTGCATGGGGCTAATCTCAAGAAGCCAGTCACGCGGAAAACAGCATTTAAGCAATGTGCCCAGGCACATACTACTATTACAGTGACTACTTTAGGTGGTACAACTGCACACCTTCAGAACATTCTAACTTAAATGCTACACTGGGACTTATCAAAGATATAAACATACCAATTTTTACTCTTCCTCGCTCAGGACCTTCACCCATAACTAAAATATTAGCAGGTTTCTGTGGAAAAAAAAATAAATATACAATACATATACCACGATAAACCTAAACAATAGTCTCTGAAAAGTTAGTTAAGCTTTGTTGTTATAGAAATGACAAGTTTCTCTGTCATGGCAAAGTTGTGCAAGGACCCAGACACAGGCTCTCGCTGACTACATCTTCCTCACATTCCTTTTCAGCGCTGCTGTGCTCCAGCACCGCGGTCCCTAACTGACACTCTGGTGTCTGTCCTCAACCCGAAGCAGCTGGCAGTCGCCGAGCTGCCAAGATCTCTACCCAGAATCGCCCTAGATGCTTTTGGCAGGAGGCAGTGCCGTTGCTGCCCACCACCCTGCACCCCCCAGCACAGGGGCCGCAGCCAGCTCTACAACATGTTTTGCCCAGGGTCATTAGGCACATTTACAGACACCTTTTACAGAAAAAAAAAATACCTGTGTGAGATACAGATTAAACATCACCGTATGACTTTACATTAGGAGAGAAAACTCATCTAAATTACTCCTACTTACAAGTGTATACCAATTCAGACAGCTGTTAAACTGGAAAGCATTGCCTTTGCGTTACATTTCTCTCCGTCTTTCCTTTCTTCTACCAGGGAGGCAAGTTAAAGAATTGAGCTAGAGTTCAGCTGGTTAGAAACACAACCACTCACTTCTTAATCCTATATTTTCTGCAGTCTTATTTCTCCTAATCCAGCCTCGGCATCTGCAGTCAGAAGATTCCTCAAACACTAACGCTGTTTATACAAATCAAATCTGCAGTGCTTATTTTGAGGTAAAAGTCAGGAAACTCACAACTAAAGCTGAAAATGTATGCTAGACTTGTTTTGAAATGGAGTGATTTAGACACCAAGTCATACTACAAACCCTCAACAAAACAGGGGCTCCTATTCAGTTGCGAAGTCTAAGAATTATAATAAGGCTGAGTTACAGCTCTTGCTTTGCTTTCCCAGTTTAAATTGATCTGCAGAAAAAAGTACCCCAGCAAGATAGTTTAGGCTACCTAAAAGTTAATATAATAAACCCTAATATCTTAGTATTCTATGAAACTCTCAAGTCTTCCTCAATCCATCAGGCTCCAGTGTAAACACATTCAAAGAGACAAAAGACCACAATTTGATATTCATCTAGAAGTAATTCATATTGTGTAAAACAAAGTGCAAAAAATTAATAACCCAGCAAAAAAAAAATTCCTTGAGAAACTTAATTACCACTGCTTAATAAAAGGCTCCGACATGGATTTCTGAAACTGTGCAATCCACATACAAAGTATGTAAAAGGAACGTGAGGCGTTGCATCTCTTCAAAGGCAGAAGAAAACGTTATAGCTCGATCGTGATCAAAAGCTAGGATAGATCCCACTGTATTTCCAACAGCCACAAAAACAGATTGTACTTGTGCTGCATTAGCTCAGTGACATGTAGAACTTGCGTCCCACACCACCACCGCTCCTTTTTGTGTTTGTTTTTTTTCTTAATAAAGGAATACACTTCAGGTAAGTATTGCTTCAACCTGAGAAAAATTCAGTATCTGGGCACATGGCTCGCAAAGCATTCAATTTTGATTGTTTCTAGAAAAGTCTTAGAAATAAGTAAGCAGCATAAATCTTCAAATTAAGAGTTAATGTTGAAGTTCAAAGCAATTCAAACTGCTAGGTAGGAAAACACATCGTTTCACCACATAAACCATTCTATTGCTATGCTGTGAGTCAAAGAGAAAATATGCTTAAAATCTGGGATGCTAATAAGCTACATGCCTAATCACTGTTTTTTTCTGTAGTTAATGATACATCACACAGGCACTGAAATTTTTCAGATAAATGAAACATTGACCTAAAATATAATCCCCCCCCCATTTTCACATTTTCACCAGTAGATAATACTCTACAAAAATGCTTGTAACACACTCATGACATTTTTACCTTAAAATATTTTAGTATTTGGATGTTGATATGGACAAAGAGCCATATTCACACAAAGACTCCATTATGCCAGATGATTAACCAGCACAGCAATGGGTAACAATTCCTGCCCCAAAGATCTTCTACCTTAAGTTCAAGGTAGGTATAGATGAGAAGAGAAAGCACAAAGAAACGAGACAGTACTGGCTAGCAAAGTAAGTAGCAACAGCTTGATTCACACTCCGATTTTATTCCTCTCAGGATTTACAGAAAATGTTTAAGAATACAGACAATTTAGCAATCTGTGTGGAGTATTCTAAAGCTGCAAAATAAAAAGGCCTCAGTCGATCTGGAATAACCATTCACCTCTTTCTAGAGTCACGGCTTTAAACTGAAACAGCTCTGTTTGACACAGAAGATCCTTGCTACGGACAATGACATTTCTAAAGTCACATCACTGTAAAGAGATACAACATCACAATTACAGATTAAAAAAATTTAAAATCAAAGGTCCTGTTCTGAAGGTTCCTGTTCCTAAAATCATAGCATTAGTAACCTGGAACAACATTGTTAGTTGAAGGTATTTTCCAAACAAGACCATTAGTCAGTATTTAAATTCAATAGGGGGATATCTACTAGAACGAAGTAGAGGGACAGTACTGGTGTTCCTCAAACATCAGCATTTTGAGGACTCCCTGAAAAACATTCAAGTCCAGCAACGAAAGTGGCTCAGGGATTCTTGTTGTATATCTGACTCAAGTCCATCGTCTGGAGAAAAAAAAAACCTCCCCAGATTTGTCTCTTTGGCCAACTTACTACACATTAGAAGTTTATTTGCAAAGAAAATTAAGTACTCATTAGAAACAGAAGGGAGAAATCTGGACAAACTTCAGTTCAATATGTTAATTTTCAGTTTAATTTTATAATCCAGAGAAAATTGAATTTTAAAGTGCTTATTCAAATCACTTGGGATGAGCAAGTACAGAAAAATCTTTCAACAATTTTTATACTGTGTTCTGAAAACATGCTACTTTTTAAAGTTGATCATTTGTAGTTATAAAAAATAACTGTTTTAAAGTCACTCATTTTTGTTCTTAGAGGCATACTTCCTTTTGCCTTCAAGTAAAATAATTTGCTCATGCCAGACAAGTGCAAATGAGAAAGCTGTTACAATCCTCAACAGCGTGTGAAGAGCCATGCAGCCATGTACAGCTGAGTACTTCAGAGACCAACAAAACAACTGTCTGACAACCCCACAGAAGGACATTTAAGAAAAATCACCCTTTCCCCCATGACAGCTCACCTCAGCAGCAGGGGAATAATTCATTCTCATGGAAGAATGGCCTAGTGACCATGGCACAGCACGAATCTTATCTTGTCCTAGATCTAGCTTTGTAGGACTCCTTGTGTGATTTCCAGACAAATCCTAATCTTGTGCATTTAATCACTACTACTACTGAAGAGAGAACAAAGATCGTCACTGAGATGTTTTTAGATACTTCTAATTTAATCCTTAGCTGCAAAGTGCAAACGGATATCCTAAGCAGGAGGCTAATTTCAAATACAGGAGCTAAAAGAACAGAGGCTATATAGACAGGTTCATAGATCTACGGAGAACTTCAGGCACTCACCTTCTTCCACCTGCCTGACCTGACAAATGATGCCACTCTCTCTTCTCCCTGATCCTAATGTCTCTGATGATGAAGGCTGCACAATTCCCAGGCAACCTTTTCTTTTTCAGTCTTCTCTGTTACAGGGTTTTTCCCTTCCTTCTAACACAACAAATGAGGTTACTCCTATTGCTTCTTCTCTTCTACATCAGCAGAAAGAGCAGACAACCACTCCCTCACTGCAAGGACTTCTTACATTTCTGAAGATCTACATCTCTTCAGTCATATCACCTAGATTAAAAGAACTCTCTTCTGCTCAGTGTTTCCTAGTGGGTTATGTTTTCTAGATGTACGATCATTCTTGTTGCTTCCCTCTAGCTGTTATGCCTTGGGCCACCAATTTGTTTGAACTCAGGTGCTCCAAACTACACACTGCTCCTGCCAAGGCTTCACTAAGTCTAAATGCAGCACAGCGATTGTTCTACCTGCCTTGCACAGCATCTTCCACTTTATACAATCCCAGTATGGTATCTGGTTTTGCTTCACCGTCTAAGGGTATTGATCCATGTTGAGGTTACGAGCCATGCATTTTCTTCACAACTCTTCTGCAGGACTGCTACTTTTTTTTTTTTCCTTTTTTAAATCATTGTTCCATTTAAACAAGCATTGCAGTCACATACTGCTTCTAAACAGACACTGAAAATGCCTGTGTTCATTCAGAAGGGAAACTCAGACTTTAGAACTTATTTGGTTTTCTATTTAGAAGATAAAAATGCAAATAACATGAAAATTATACCAATCTATGTCTTGATGAGATGCGACCATATCAAAACCAGACAGCATTCCTATTGCTCACATCCAGTTATTCATAGGAGCAGGAGATGATTGTTTATTCTATGCCCGCATACTAGAAGTTTCGGAATTACAGGGCATTTTCTTGTACTCCAGGAAAGGTATTCTACTGTTGGGTCCTCCTTCCACTAATTTTACTCAAAGTAGCATGGAAAAAATCCAGCATTTTTGGACAGCTTAACCACTGTGACCTTTGACACTTACTACTTTCAGCATCAAACTAGGCCTGTAAGAACTATTACTCCACATATTTTTTGCTACTAGGCTGTTTCTGAATTTGTTAGTTTTCAAAGGTTCATTTTAAACATACCTCTCAATCAGTAACCAAAATTCCTTTGAATTATCTATAGTATTACAATTTACATGCTCCCTACCCCCTCCCCCCAACTGTTCACAGTAGTCCCATGTATATTTACAAACAGACTCACCCTCTTTACACCCCTATTTTAATGTACCTTTTAATAAGATTTTAGTATCATCCTACCTAATTTTCTTTTGGACAACTCTACACTTGAAAGTCTGGCTACTAAAACTTTACTCAGTAGAGACCTCACAGTGATGGGGTGAGTCACACTAGTGACTTCTGGTAACCACTAAAGTTTGTGCATCGTTAATGGCTGTGCCACCAGTTCTGAGAACTGACCATCCCACCCATCCCTACCTGTGATAAGTCAAGATAATTGAAAAAAGTGTAACACCGGTTCTCATTTTTATAAGCAGTTTAACTTAAAAAGAACAGTACCACACAAAAGTGACTTTATCCCTAAATTATTTTCCTTTTGCAATCATGGCCTCAACAATGAGGGTATTAAGATTCAGAATGAGTGACTTGAAAATATTTTAGACTTCAAAGTACTGTATTATATTGAACAACACAGGAACAGATTCAAATACACAACCCCACAATCATACAAAAAAAAAAATCAACTTCAGCTGTATGTGAGCAAGTGCCTGGGAAGCACGAAACACAAATAAGTTGAAAGTATCTTGCTGTGAAGTTTGCAATTCAATGGTGTAAAAAAAAAAAATGAAAAAGGTTTTGAAATAAAACTGCAAGGACTTTCTAAGTTGTAGTCTACTTGAAAGAGTGCTTTTGTGACACAGGGGTAGAAATCTAAAATATTGATGTGGTTTATCACTTCCCAGCTAGGTTCCGTGACAAGTAAAACTGAGCAGCAAAAACCTACTAGCCTTCAGCCAGCCCTGCAAAATTCACATCCCATCTCAGGGTCTGGGACCCACAAAACATTCATGCATTTCAGGTAGATTTGTCTGCAAAACCCTGTTAATCTTCAGGTAATCACAACAGACACCAAAACATTTCCTTATTATCAAGGTGGGAAGATCCCCTATTGTATTCTTAGGGACTGGAACGGATTTTTTTTTTAACATATTATGATTAAAGAAAAAAATTCTATTCTCTTTCCACTTTAAACAAAACTGACTACTTCAATGCTAAATAGTACTCTAGCACAATGAAAGTGTCAATAAAACCATATTCAAATGATAGTATCAGCACTGTTCTGCAGTTAATTTATTTCATTGAATTCAAAGACGTGCATTCACAATTAAAATGTTTCTTTTCAGTCACATCTATTAACTGATTTGGGGCTTTAAAATAAATTAGCATCAAAAGGCCACCACAAACACTGGTGAAAACAATGACTTCACAGAAATCAACACATATTGAATCTAAACATTCAAGTTTGATTTTTTTAATTAAAAAAGACATAAATTGTGAAAAGCACTGGAATTTTTTTCATAAATCGATTTTAATTCAATATTTCCTGTTAATTATCTTCTTATAAAGACCATCTCAGAGCTGTTTAAAAAAATCAAGCATCTAAATAAATTCTCATTAAAATCAGGAACCGTTAAAACTACCAGTAACAGCCGAACAAAACCAAAAACCTAACTTACCAAAGCACACATGCTCAAAAATTTTCAAGGTACAGAAAGTATTTGGATAGGATAGAAGACAGAGGGATGCCGTATCTATGCCAGGGAAGCCTTCTGCTAGTTACCATCACCATATTTTATCTCTGTTTCAGCCTGATGAAAGCTGTTGGCCTCGCTATTGCATTTTTATGCTCTGAACACACTCCAAGAATTTTTTTCAGTTGCTGTCACTCAGTTACTGCCAACTTGGGGCAAGGCAACTCACTAAAGCCTATGCATAGCCTAACGCCCAGGTGTTTATTACTTTCATTGGAACTGAATTAGAACTGAAAAAAAAAATCCAGTTCTATTTTTCAGGCCAACTCTCCTACTCCCCAAAAACGTACATGAGGACAAGCTGCAGAACCTGACTTTCTGTGCTAAGTCCAAGGAAAGAAAGGCGGATAACATAGACAAAAACATTATTACAGCAGCTTTGCAGGAAAATATGATATCATGTCAAGTATCATCAACACATCACTCAAAAGTGTAATAACAAAGTAAGACATATAGTCTTGCAGAAATATAGTTGTTGTGTGTTGTGCTACACAAGCAATTACTCTGTCTGTAGGTCAGGATGACTCTGGATGCTGTGGACACATCATAGCAGGAAAAAGCACAAGAGCAGAGTGTGCATTGAAACTGGTTTTTAGGTATTATGTTATTTCGGGCATAATTCCATTTCCTTTTTCACTTTAGAGTTCTGCTTCAATGGTGAGGATTTTGAATGGGTAGAAAAAACACCCCGTACCGTTTTTGCTTGCTCATTTTGTTGGAGCAGCTTCCGCAGGTTGACAGGCATTCACTAGTAATCTCCTACTTTCTGACCTTTTCACACAAAGGAAGAAAACTGCCGCCTTTACTCTTCAGTTTGCATGCAGTTGAGGTACCCCAGGCCATTTTCCTTAAGAGCCCTATTTTATTTTCGGTTTTCATTTAAATAGTACTCTCATCTCTTCCATATCACCCTATTTCTATTGACCAATACATAATTCCTCCTATTCTGATGAAGAAAAAATTAAAAAAGGTGAAAAGCCTATGCAATTGATTACTATGCAGTTTCCAGAGGTTGTCTGGGCTTTATTCTGGTCTACTCGTTAAAGCACCTCTGTGCACAGAACAAACACAGTATTTCAAACAACGCCCCAAAGATTAAGTTTGGTGTCACTCCTGCTGAGAGCAAGTCGGATAAAATTGGGAGTTCATACAGAGTAAACTTTTATAAGGGATAAATGTGACCTATTTCTAAGGCAATTTTTTCCACAGGCTACTTGGAAACTGCTCAGATTGGGGGTTAGCAAAGGTCCATTTTCTTGTCACCTTGTCAACCTTTCCTCTAGATTCTGAGTACAGATCATTCATATAGATCATGGCAGTTCCCCCCTGCAGCAAGACGCAGACAAGACACTGCTATGGCTATTTCATGTACTTTGAACAATTTATATTCTTATCTTCGACAGAATTTTGTGCTGTGGTAACTCTGCCACAACCGTAGCAACGTATTTAGTACTAAAAAAAACCCCCAACAACACTAAACTGCATTTAAGTGTTTCTAAAATCATACTCTAGGGTTTTTACTAAATCCTACTGCAGGGTTTTTATTGACTGAGCTTACTTCAAAGGTACATTAGTGATCAGAGAGCTTCTGGTCCTCCATACCTCTCATCTCAGAACTAGACTTTATGTTGATTTTTTTTTTTCACCTGGCTAGTACAGCTCATCACCTTTATGACAGGAAAGTTGCTAGAAATTAGATCTGAAGTTTCTAGAATCTCCTTCCTCTGTAGAAGTCTTACCTCTGTATTTATATATCTGAATGTGAGAGTTATCTCAGCCAGTTTACCTGCCTCTACTGTGGTAGGTAAATGCAGTACATGTGGTAGGACAATGCACTAGACCACCGAGCTAGCCTTCTAACAGTGAAGAACTACGTACTCACATGACTCTCTCTCCAGGATCATAATCAGATACCAGGCCGTCTTGGAAAGCCAGCAAATTAAAAATCAGACTAGTAACAAAAGAACAAGTTTAAAGCCATAGACAAGAAAGAAATGTAGTATAGTCTGCCCACCAGTTAATGTACTTGCACCCCCCAACTTTTAACTAATTTAGGAAGGACCATCGCTATTAGAAAGATAAAAACAGTTTCCAAATACTTTAAAAAATCCTCATATATATACATATCTAGATGTAAAAATTACCTATGTATCATACATCCATATACGAATTACATCCCTCAAAATATTATCTATACCACACCCATATAATTCCCATTACATCTTTTTGCTCCATTTACCAAGCTACGTAAAAGTCCTGGAACGAAACACAGTCAGAATATTTCTAAACTTGAAAAAAGTAACAGCAAAAGTATTTTATCAAATCCAAATTTGGCAAAACAGGATCTTAAGGAATGAGCCCTCTTTACAGATAGAATGCTAGTTCTGTATATGGGCATCCTGCTTTCTGACAAGCGCAGAAATTCAGGACAGAATTACAGAGTAACTACATTTACTAGGAAGAGATCTCCTTTGCAGCATACAAAAATCCTCAGCTACTGAAACTAGAAGAAAGTAGAACACTTTCCATTATTTCAATGAAAATAGTTGTGAAATACAGAAAACTTCCAAATCCTCATTTTTGTTATGATGATAGCACAGAAATAAGTAGTCAGGAAAACGAACTGGAGGTGGAAACGGAAGAGTACGTTCATCTGACCATCCTTGTGTACATCCAAAAGCTGCATCTGCTGCTGCTTCTCCTCCTCTCCTCTCCCATTTTTTGTACTGCCTGAGAGAATGAAGTCAGCACAGGTTTTAATGTACATTCCTTTTGCAAACAACTTAATCTCTCTTCCTTTGCGAGGGCAGTATAAGTGGACTCTTGAGACTGGTGCTGTAACAACTATTAATCAATTTACGACTGACTGAAAAAGCCACATTCAGCAGACACAAAGTGATGCGATCCATCAGCTGTCAGACAGTTTTGGGTAGCTGAGTAAAGATTTTCAGAACACCCCATTTCTAAACGCTTTCTTGTGAAAGTTACTTAATAAAGAATCATTAGTAGACACCTCAAGCCTTTTGGACAGTTAAACAATAAAGGCAACTTTCACAAGGATCTCCTACAACTTCACAAGTAATGTACTTGAGTAAACCTTTCAAAAACTCTTCACAGTCCAATTTTCCTCACCTAATCAGAAGTACCTGAGCGCCATATACAATGACATGAAAACTAAGTGGTATTGCTTTTTTAAGCATATGGGGATCAAAAATATCCCCCCCAAAACACTTTTCCATATTAAAAAACCCCCAAACTTTTCTTCATTCTACACATTCTTACTAAAACATTCACCACAAAAATTCTTGACTTTTTCTGCTTAAACATGATACTACTTGGGAAACACCTGTTTATTTTTGAAACACTTTTTATATTATCTATGTAATTTTCCTACAAAAAATGTCAGTTATACAACTTTCTACTTTGCTACATATTCCCCCTGCTGCCAATGAAATCAGCCCACTATAGGATTCTCCACACTTTCATTCAGAGATCCTGCATTGAGATACATTTTAGATAATTTTAAGTGGGCAATGCCTTTTGGGGCATTCTTTGTAGCTAACAGGAGTTGTTAGTAAGTTTGGCTGAGTTAATCTTATAGGCATCAAGATATTGCAGTCTGATCAGACCTTATTCTCTTGGGAAAGAGGTTAAAGGACACTTGCGAGGTTTCAGTAATTCCAATAAGGAACAAAGATATGAAATCTTTGTTAAAAGCCTTCACTAAAAAAAAGGCATATTTAAAAAATCTTTTACATACTTCATGTATTATTAATTCACTTATTCTCTTTTTCATCATGAAATCTTTCAGTCTGCAGCATCTCAACGAGACAAGGTGTTCTCTGCTGGGTGCAGCTCTTCAGGCCCATGTCCTCAGCATCTAAGTCTTCGGTCTTTGTCCCATATTCCTCACTGCACATATTCCAGCTCCCTCCTAGGCTTTTCTTTCCCACATCCAGAATCCCCAGGCTCGTGTCTCACCTGCCATCTGGTTTGATGAGTGAGTGTGCAGGGCCAGTGGAGAAAGGTGTGCTCTATGAACAACCAGTGAACCACAATGCTGGGAGCGCAGACAAGCCAAACTGAAAACGGCCCTGGGTGCAACTGTCAATGCCTTTCTCCCAGAATGCACATCCTCCTCTATTTGACATCTGCTTTTCATGAAATTTGAAAGAATTTGACTGCTTTGACACCATATCTTCTTACCAAACATATCTCAAATTTGCTAACAGATACACAAGTTACTTGGGGAAGCCAGCAAAAAACCAGCATGCCCAGGTAAGCTTTGTCTCCTTAAGCAGCCAGGCTATGCCCACACAGTATTAGTAGACCAACACAAAGGTTTTCTATCATGGAACATGCAACACCATTTGCTTTTTTTTCAGCTATTTTTCCTAAAGACTGTATTAGCAATGCTATCATTTCTCCTCTCTAAAACTCTGAAGCATCACCTTGTTTTCATTTCAGAAATCACTATGCAATATGTGGACAGATGTGTTCCTGGTTCTGTTACTAAATATATGTTCCACCAAACAAGGACAAGCTTCTCAAAAAGCCACTACAATGACATCCATCCTTGACGAAAGGCAATGAAAAGGCTTGCCTTGACACGCTGTAAGGTAAAGATGTAAATGGTTATAAAGACAAGTCCTGAAACATTTCAAACATTGAAGAGCTCTAGGGGAAGGAGGAGACAGGAAACAGAAGTACTCATCAGAACAGCATTTATAGCCATATGAAGAAAAACTACAAGTTACTTTCAGTCTCATATTGGCAGTTGCCCTTCTGCAACAGTTCTTCAATACCTGTTAACTGGTGCTAGATGACAGGTTAAAAATTATTTGATCTACAATGACATAGAAATGTCAGAAAAAAATGCTCTGCTTCCATTGCTTCTTGTGTCTGACAGTTATGCAGCAGGTAAGAGAAAAATATCTAACTAAAATATCAATAATCAAGTAATATACCTTCAAGTCTCCAAATAATCATTTGCATTGTACTGATTTGGCCTTAAGACATCTGGTGGTTAAATAAGGAGCCTTACTTAGAAGCGCCCACTGACTACGAAACTACAAATCCAGAAAATTTACCTGCATTTCCTCTAGGCAGTAACAGTCTAAAAGTAAGCTTGACTAGGTTTGGTCACATTATTGGCTAGGTAAATTCGCAAAGCTCTTCTAATAACACATACATTGCTCCACCTTGACCTTCCATTTAAAATTCAGATAAAGATTGTGTTTACTGTAGTTTCGAACCAAGGTATGTTCATGAACTGAGTAAAAAAAGTGTTGCCAGTATCACTGCCAGTTATAAATGACAAGGCTGTGGGACTTGGCTTTTATCACCGCAGAGGATTAATCATTTTGAGACTTGTTTATGGAAAAGAAATACTGGGCTAAGAAGCAAGAAAGTTATTGATAACTACATTTAGGTTCCAACAAACAAAACAGACAAACCAACCCTTTGGAAACACCCGCAGAAGATAACAAAAGGTTAAAAAATGTTACTTATCTTCATGATATTCAGATAAGGTTGAACTTGACCATCAAGCAAATGGGGCTTTGAACAAAACCAGTAGCCTAAGAGATGGATTTGGAAAATGTTCTTGAAATTGTGAGATTTCTGACCTTGCCTTGCACTCCTATTTTCATCTGAATTAAGTTTGTAAGCAAACTTTCTACTTGCAATCAGAAAAACATCTACCACAAGTAGCTTCCCTGTTCAGCACTTCATCTTACTATAAATCGGAATCTAATAGCATTGTGTGGTAAAAAATTATCAAGAACTTTTAGGATTGGTTTCCTATTTTTGCTAAACACTAGTTACTTGGATAAAAATTATTTTCAGGTGTTACCTGTTGATCTCACATATTATCAGAAAACTTGGAATTTTACTCTATCCTTTCACATTCCTTACTTAAAACATGTTAAATGACCTTGCACTTGCTTATAAGATCCGAGGTTAAAGATGATTAACCTGTAAAAAAGCTATGAAAGTTTATATCCATATTCAAGAATTGCTTGAATGGAGGTGGTCTATGAATTAAAAAATTCTGTTCACTGTCTTTAAAGATGGCCAATTTACAAAGTCACCAGGAAGTCTTGCAATGAAGACCAAAATACAACTGGAGAAGTAGACTGAATATTGTATTTTCATTTATCTTCTCCATTTGATTTCAGTGCTTTAGCACAACAGGAACAGCATTCCAGCTAAGAATAAAATATATAGGGCTAATCCAAGAGAGGTCTAAAAAAATCTGAATCTCTGCAACACTTTAATCCTATAGAATTGGCAAGTTATAATCTCTCAAGACTCAGGTATCTTTCTAGAGAGACTGCAGTTACAGAATCGTTTCATACCCAAAGTTGGTTACAATTTAGTGATCCAGTAGAAATGTATCTTCCATTTTATAACTACACAGCTTCCAAAAAAACTTCTGAGGGTACATCTTTTTTCCTCAGAAAAAGAAAATGGCACCAATGTCCTCCCACTCATCACGCTGCAATCAAGACACGCCACAAAAATGTCCTCCTTCACTGCAAAGGTTTTGTATTTCACTGCCTTCTTCACATTGTCCCTTATTCCATGAGATATTTGATCTTTCACATTCTTCTTACTCACACCTGCTCCCACTGCTCCCCCTCCACAGCTTCTCTTCTGTTGATTTGTCTTGAAGTGGATTTTCGATTTTGGAAAAGTAGTAATTGAATTTTTCAAGACAAATTACATGGTGAAGATACAACACATCCACAGAATGGCTGAGGCTCTGGAAATCATCTGCCAACTTGTTGAGGGTGCGCTCTGTCCCATTGCCCATGTTATTAATGCTGATGTTAAACACCACTGAACTCAGTATCAGCCCTTGGGACACTCCGTTAGTGACTGCTGTCCAGCTCAACTTTGTGGCACATCACAGTCTTTTGAGCCCATCAATCCACGGCCAATTTTCAATCCACCTCACCTACCTCACTTCACTGTGCACTTACCTAGTCTGTACTTCATTAGTGTGTCTACAAGGATGTTATGGGATGCAGAGTTGAAAGCCTTCCTAAAGCAAGCAACATCCACTGTTCTTCCCCCATCCATCAAGCTAGTCACTGAAGGCTTTCAGGTTGGGTAAGCATGATTCCTCCTTCATAAATCCATGCTGACTACTCCCAATCACCTTCACGTCTTTCAAATGTTTGGAAATGGTTTCCAGGAGGATTTGATCCATCACCTTCCCAGTGACCGAGACAAGAGTGACTGGCATGTAATTTCCCAGATCCTCCTTCTTGTCCTTCTTGAAGACTGGAGTGACATTTGCCTTTTTACCCCTCAGAAACCTCACCTGACTGCTATGACCTTTCAAAAGAGTGGCCTCACAATGATTTGCTTATATGAAGCAAATTGTTTTATATATCTTGGTAGACTTCTCTATGGTGAATTCCAAGATCTCTAAGTGGTATGCCTTCTACTTTTCTAACTGGAAGGCTGGTAGTACCGCAGTAATATACTCTATTTCTAGCTTCAATCTGCATTTATACGAAGTTGAAAGACATTACTCAATCAAGAGGTTGACCTAACAGGCCATTGTCAACAACAACATCCAAGCAGCAAGCAAGCCAAATGGATACTCATTTGCACAGCAATTCTTTAAAAAGTGTATTTTGGTATTTTTTGGGGGGGGG
>Ga0065711_1036104_pt1 | contig 21452 bp, 11 predicted proteins | sample Hoacrofraction12_FD_59098 | JGI IMG/M metagenome (GOLD analysis project Ga0065711, IMG submission 59098) | Hoatzin crop microbial communities from Cojedes, Venezuela - Epithelial fraction 12 v2 (version 2) | ecosystem: Host-associated > Birds > Digestive system > Esophagus > Crop | place... | reverse complement strand
CCTCCCGCCCGGCGGCGGCCTGGCCCTCAGGTGAGCCCTGAGGGGGTGAGGCGGGCGGGAGAGGGCAGCCGAGGGAGGCTGGAGACGGAGCCGACGCCACCCCCGCCTCCCCGCGCCCCGCCGCGTAGACCTCCCCCCCTCCCCCCTTTGCTGACTGGAAATGGCGCCCCGCTCGCTGGGGCCGCTGACGGGCCAGGCCCGCGGCCCTCCCGTGGGGCGGGGAGTGCCACCCGCCCGGGGTGTCCTTCAAGGTCATGGGCCCCAAGGCCAGCCCCTTCCCGCCTCTGGGTGGGGATGACGGCCGCGCCGAGCCCTGCCCTGCCGCGGGGTGCCCGCTGCCGCCTCTGCCCCCGGCTCAGGCTGCAGAGAGCGCCGGCACCCCACGGCCCCGTGTGCGGGGTGTCGGGCTGGGCAGCCACCCTGCACGCAGCGGTTCCCGATGCTGGGGTGTATGTGGATGCTCTGCACCCGGATATCCCTCCGGGGTCAGGGTGTACAGCTTCTCCACATCCCAGCTCCACGAAGCAACAGGGTGTGTGGCCGTGCTGCATCTCGTGTCCTCTGGTGTTGGGGTGCGTGGCCGCACACAGAACAACACCCCTTGGTGTCAGGGTGCACAGCTGCTCTGCGCTTCTGGTGCCAGGTTGCACCCCTACCCAACACCCGTGTTGCCCCCGGTGTCGGGGTGCGTGGCTCTGTGCACCGGCGTCTCCCTGCCTGCACGATGCGCACCTACACGTGGACCCCAGCATGCGGGTGCACCCCTTGGGTGTCGGGGCATGTGTATTCGTACTTCCCTTAGGAACGGGCGGGTGTGTGCACATGCGTACAACCCTAGGGTGTCAGGGCACAGGCACAGACACATCCATCAGGCTTTGGGTGCAGACATTTGCGTGCCTGATGTGTGAAGGGTGGGACACACACACACCCCTCCTGGGTCACAAGGGTGCACACACGCGTACACAGCTCTCGGGGCACAGATGTGCACACATGTGCCTTGGGCACAGGAAGCAGACACGCATGCTCCCTGTGTGCTGGAGGCACAGAAGTGGCCAAGCTGGAATCGGTCTACACAAGTTTTTTCCTCCCTTTCCTTGAAACAGGAAAAAGCTGCTGTCTCAAGCCTCAGAATGGGCAGCAGCCTCTGTGCAAGACTAAAGGCATCACTGCAAGCAGCTGTTTGAAACAGGGATGGGGAGAGTTGGGACGAATATATGTTGTGAGATTTTATGTGCATGTTTTGGGTTTTGTTTTCATTTCAAATAAACTTTGTTTAGACCACAGATCAAAAACTGTCAGTTATAGACAAGTTGTTTTTCTTTCTCTTCTAGGCAGACATGGGTCACTACAAAATCTAAATATTTGACCTGATACCTCCCACTCATTTTATATTTTGTGGTAAAGCATAAGCTAAGTGGGATAGTGTTTTCACCATCGTTTTTAATATCAGCAAACTATTCAGTGTTATGCTTGTGTGTTCATAGCCCAATCTGTAAGCAAGAAAACTAAGCCCATAGTTGTTTGTAGGAGAAGAACTTGCTAGCAAAGTCAAGCAGTACTTTAAAAGATTGCATGAAAACTGTCTTTAATCAGTATTGTTCCAGAAAATAAAAAATTATGAATTGTGATGGTAATTCCATATAGTGTGTTTACATTCGTTCTATGTGTATATTCACATTTTCATTAGTGGTATTTGGGGTTTCAAACAATTTGGATCCAGTATGTTTTACATGGAGCAGATATTATAATATTGTGGGGCATAATGTTAACAAGTTCGTTAAAAGTGGATTATTTGGATGATGGATTAGTTTTGAATTAATTTGTGCCTGATGCTCACAGCTGGCAGTCCAAAGATATGAATTTAGTCCCTGCTCTTTCAGAGCTAATCTTGGGTACATATTGTCTGCACAAATGATCCAGTAATGAGTTCAGGGCTTCTTGATTTCTGGTTGTCTAGAATGACACCAGTAGGGAAGGACTTGTCTGAGGATATGGATTAAAAATAAGGCCCTGGCATCTCAGTTTGGGTGCACTGACTGTCTGCTTTAATAAACTTCAGCTGTTACCATTCTTTATTATAAGTAAAGTGTGTATCTAGATGGATAGTTGTGATTTGTTAGTCATTGTTCATGAGGAACTTTACAATTGTAGAGTGAAAGATTTTACATAACTGTAAAGTATTACTCATTTAATTGTATTGAAAATTAAATATACCCCCAGTTTTAGGTGCAGTTTAACATTCAAGTCATGAGACTTTCCTAATAGCAAAGGAATTTGCTTTTCAGTACTATCCCCATAACTCCACCTCACTCTTGCTGCTGATCAAGGTGGTTCACAAAAAAAGATTATTTGTCTCTTTCATCTTCAAAGTTTTCTGCAAACAATAGTCCTCATAGAAGAATGCTCTATGTATTAGTTTGCTAACTCCATTTACTAAAGGGGAAGAAACAGCAATAGCTTAGAGGTCTGAGCTGCAAAAATGAACACTGCAGGACTGGGATTGAGTTCTGTCCCCTAGAGCCCCATTTGCTGTCTAGTGGGCATTAGTGCTTACTTTAAGGTGGCTTTTTAAAACAGCTTGGATTTATTAGGTGAGGTTTACCCCCTGTCATCTGGGACAGCTTGTGTTTCTGTGGCACCTCTTGTAGATGTGACAACACAACTGCAGTCACCTGCGCCTCGCCTCCTCCAGCTGAGATCAGAGATGCACTACTCCAGGCAGCTGTGTACCCTCTATTCTAGCAACAGCCTTATTGTGGCATGCCCTTTCAAATGCCCGTACTCAGGAACAGCTGCTTAGCTTTCAGCACAGTAACATGTTTGTGTGTTTGCCTAGGGCTAAAGAAGGCACTATTTTCAATAAATACACCAAGAAGGTATTTACCAATTGCTTCTTAACACCGAAGGTCATCTCAGATGCAGTTGTTCTTCTGGTTGTTATTGTTTCCCTGCTATGAAATACTTTTCCTTTCCTCCATCCTGCTTCTACAGGGTGAACCAATGTTATGTTGTTTTCAGACATTGGGACTAAAAGGTTGATTGTTGAAAAACGCTGCTAGTGTGAACTACTTCTGTGTAATACAGGCAGACGTGTTCATGAAGATGTTTTTCCCAAAGGAAGCTGAGATTTTCTTTCCCTATATTTTTTTTTCCTTGAGTGGTTGTCACAGACTTTTGATAGCCAGAAGACAGTTTGATAACTGAAGATTGATAGCTATCTTCTGGATCTCCTAGTCAGTAATTAAGGGTGAGAAATTGACTTCTGAGGCAGGAAAAGGTTTACATTTCCAGCTGTAGTGCTACATATTTAGAATTTCAGAGAAATGTTTTAGTATTTCAGCGGAAACCCCATATCAAAAAGAGGCAAAGTGAAGGAAGTGCTTCTTAGGAGAAAGAAGGAAAAGCATTTGAGCTTGGGGTCCCCTGTTACACGTCATAGAGAATCAGTTAAATACATCAGCTTTCGTGTCCTTCTGCACAATATTTGGTGATTGAAGGGTCTTCTGTCAGCTAGAACAGAGAAGAATAATTCTTTTAACACCATTTTAAAAAAGCACAGTTATCAATTGTAATGTTTTATGTACTCTGTGGTGTAAGGGAAAGTGGTGTTATTTTGGAAGTGTACTTGCAGAAACTGCCTAAAGATTAGATAAAAAAAGACAGTGAAATTCTTCTGTTTCAAAGAAAAGGAAATTGTGAGTGTTGTACAGAGAATGTGTATCTGTACCCCTACGTAGTACAGTCACCGCTATTTTGGATTGAAATATTTGCAGGCTGTTTGTTTTCTGCCACTCGTAATTTTTCCGAAATTAGACTTTCATTATATTTTTTCTGTTGAAAGATGCGCTATTTAACTTTTCCTTTTTTAGAGCGATATTTAAGCAACATAAGAACATATGGAGGTTACTTTCCTATTTACACTGTACAAATTTTTCCTTATGCACACTGTCTTTGTGCTCTTTTTCACTCTTGTCTGTGTACGTCAGGACAGACCCAGCCCGCTTGAGTAAAGACACTTCATTAAAAAGAAAATAAAATAGGCAGCAGAAGCAGCCACCCACCCATTCCCTGCCATGTGCACAACAAATAAAAGTGGATAGTCTACAGTTAACTGTTCAGCTCTTTATCTAGTAAAATGGTTTGTGAGAGGGTAAATTTCAGTGCGGAAATAACTGCCTTTACCTTGCTAGGAAGTGGCTCGGTGGAAAGTTTCAGTAACAGATGTATATGTAACTGTGTGTTGTGATACTGTTTGCATTAAACTTCATTGTGCCTGTTTTCCCTGCGTTGTGGGCATTTTCGAGACACGCTCAGTGACAGTATAATGTACTTGTTAATACGTAGGGCGCTGGTATCTTCAGCTGGCAGACCTCGTGAAGACAGTTGGTTAAAATCGCTATTTGTTCGCAAAGTTGATCCAAGGAAAGATGCTCACTCCAACCTTCTAGCCAAAAGAGAGACCAGCAGTCTGTATAAACTACAGAGTGAGTGATATTTTTATATTTAACATTACCATTTCTTTATTCTGTTCCTGCATTTCTCACATAATGTTGTTGTTTCAGTTCACAATGTAAAACCAGAATGTCTAGACGCCTACAACAAGCTTTGGTAAGTGTATGTATTATGTTTTCATATTTTGGACATGTTAATTTGATCACTAGCTGTTCTGAAAATTGGAAAACACCATAATTATTTAGAGGGGAGGTGGATAAATTCTGCTTTTACCTCCAGGGTATGATGGTAAATAGATCATGTTATTCTTGGAAGGAAATGGCAAAAGATACCTTACTCGGTTCACTCCCTGCCTTCCCTTGTGGAGGTGTCATTTTCCCACGCTGCGATTTAGGATGATGCCTTTTGTGAAAACATGGGTGACATTTGTTGGAGCAGCTTTCCCCTTCCCTTAGTTGTCTCACAATTGCTGCTCCATGTGGGTAGATCCTGGTAAGCTGGCATGTCCCACTCCAGCTGCTATGTAGGAATGTGTTGAGGCTGGTACTGTCTGCATACAGGAAAGAAAGGGAGAGATCATGGGTAAGTAAAATTGCATGCCAGTATTCAGTTGAAGTGTAACTTTGAGGAGATTTTAGAAACCCAGGGACTGGCTTTCAGTTCATCTATATCCTTGTACAAAACTAGTGTTCCTGAGATCTACTCTTAAAGAGCTGTGCAAGTCCTTGGATAGGATCTTTGCAGTGGGGTGGTATCCTCCAAAGAGAGCAGTACTGTTATGGGTTTTCCAAAAAGTTACAGCTTTATAAAATGTATGAATTAGTAACATTTTAAATGTATTACTTTAAGGACGAAATTGTAGAAATATTAGTCCTGCCTACAAAATCACTCTTCTGGAGCCAGAACAACTGCCTTTTCAAGAACTGTGTGTTTAAATTTGGAAATGTAGTGAGCCTCACACATTTCAAAACAGCAGTGCTTTCTCACTGACATGATCATCTTGTCAGTTAAATAAAACATTCATAGCATAATGATACCCTACTGCAACCAATTTCTGAAGCGTGGTGTATTGGTGAGAACACCAGCTGTGCTGGAGGGTGGGGAAGACGTTCACAACTCCCAGTTTATGTCCTCGACTCTGTTACTGTTTGGCTGTACAGCCATGAGTAGTTAGTCTAACATCTCTGTGCCTTCATGTGTTCAGCTTTGAAATGGGGCTAGATAACCCAAAACTGTTTTCCTTGCTATACAAACATAGAAATACACTAGAATAACATTCAGTCCTAAGGTATTCTTAGCTTTTTTGTTTTAAAAAATAAATACACAGAGAAGCACAACTAGCATTCAACCAACTTTCTGTTTAAAAGCTTAGTATAAACGTCCAGTTATACAAGACAGGGAACCTCTTCTCCAGGTTATCTCAGGAGCTACCCAAATGTTGAATGAAAGTAGAGGCTTTCATTTTCAAGGAAAGAGACAATAGCAAAGAAAGAAACTGCTAACAGCAGTCAGATGAAGTATGTGTGGTTAGATTTATTCTTCCAAACCCAAGTAAATTTAAGTATTCCAGAGAAGGAGAAAACTTAAGAATCGATTGATAAAAAAAACCTAAGCCTCTCTGAACTTCCTTCCTTCCTCTCCCTAAATTAAAAATGAACAGGTTAATTACCTATTCTGTATCAAATCAGAATAGGGATTAGTCATGTATTAATAAATAATATAATGAAGACAATTATGAGAGTACTTCATGAATGACTGTGGTTAAGGACCCTTTCTGAAAAATTAGTAACAGTTATTTTTAAAAAGGAAAAAGATGGTGTTCATATGGTATTCTGTGGGCATTTTTTTCTATATTTTGCAACAAATTACATTATATACATTATTGGAATAATTTAACATGCCTGTCCAAAGCTGCCTTTCTAGGATCTCATTATGCTTTGCAAAAATGAACTGATGGTGAAACATCCTTGGAAGCATCCTTGGAGAGTCATTCTATCTCATTATTTAGACTGTGTAGTGGGGAATCTTGAGGTACAAACTGGTAATGAGATTTGCTCAAGGTTGTTTAGAAAGTCAGTGGCAGAATCCAGAGGCAAACTCCTATCTGATGACTCTCAGCCCAAGACCAGCCTGCTTCCTATTATTTCATATTGTGCAGAGACTCATTGCCTATGAGCCAAACTGAGTAAGAGGGGTAATTATTCAGGGAAAAATATTAAAAGACAAAGTTCAACCAGACTAATTGAGTTATTCATCAAAGTACAGTGCAGTGAAAGCTGTCTTAACTGAGTCAGCATTTGGGAAAACTTTATTTCCTAGTGATAATGTAGACCACTTTTAAAGTTTGGAAAAATGTTAGAAATACTGGAAATAGTCAAGCAGAAATTGTGTGTTGGAGGTATTTCTAAGGCAATTTCACTGTACGCTTTAATGGATAAGTTGCCTCAAGCTAAGACCACTTTCTGAAAACATAGAAAGCAATAACGCTGCATACTATGAAGTACAGTCATCATTTGATCTGTCAAAATGCTTGTTTTTATTCATTCAGCTCAACAGAATTAATAACATTGTAACTGGTACAGAAGACTGTCCTTTCCTATTCTTGTGTGTTCTACCCCCCTTGATAAAGAAAAGCTTTTCCTAAAGCAAATCACCCATGTAGTTAGGCTGCATTTTCTGTAAGTGAGCCATCCCAATATTTATTTTCCTAGTTTGTTGGATAACCTTTTAGGTGATAGACATAATGCATCAAAAGAATTCTGCCATGCTGTGTATTTGTCATACAGTCTAAGAAATGGTAACACTTACCTTAATTTTTCGTAGTGTTGTAGCTATCTTTCCCCCTGTAAGGCAGGCCTTTGTATTTCAGCTTTTTCTTCTGAAAAGTAGACCTTGTGAATTTTCATACCATAATGATAAACGTGTGGTGATTTGTTATACATATCAACTGTAGCCTCCCTGAAGGAAATGCAACATAGTGTCTGTATTCCTTGTTTTCAAGTCAAGAGGTGCTGCCAAAGATTCATGAAGAAAAACACTACCCATGTGCACTGGTGGGGACTTGGAACACGTGGTACGGAGAGCAAGATCAGGCTGGTAGGAGATAGAAGTACAACAGAATGTAAAACCATACAAGTGAAACGTGTGCTTGGCAGGTTTCTTCTCTTTAAATCATCTCTGTTGACAGTAAACCTTTAGCAATGTATACAGTGAGGGTGTGTGTGCATCAAGTATCAGTAGTCATATTAACGTTTACAGTGCTTGCTTTTTGTCTTGTTGAGTTTGACAGTAAAGCATTAAGTCCTAAAATTTGTCCTATTGTTAATATGCTTTCGTGTTTTCCAGGTGGTAGATCAACAGGTTTGGGAAATGCTTGTAGAATGCGGTCCTCTAGTGGGCACAGATCATGTTTCTGAATATTTAGGGTAAAGGCAAAGGCTTACAAAGACAGAGCTTATCTTGCGTGGGCCATTATAAAAGCGTTACTCAGACTTTCATACTGTAATTGCTGTGTGATAGCGAAACGCAAATCATTCACACCATCTGAAAAAATGATTGCATTGTAAACTCAACAATAAGCTGGGCTTTTATTGGAGGAGAAGAAAACTCTTTCTGTTCATGTTTGTATAAGGATACTGCCTAGCTGTTCAGATTAAAAATGTATTGGAACGAGAAATTACTGAAGAGCTGCTACAGAGGTAACTACAAAGAGTCGAGCGTAGAGAGAAAACGTGCAAAATTTCCTAGGCTCTGGGAAACTGAAGGAATGGGAAGCCACGAATATGGAGTGGTGTACTGATATTTGTTAGGTAGCTCCATTGTTAGAGCTATGTGTAGTATCAATGTCATTGCTTCGTTATTGAAAAATATACTCATGTACACATTAATTTTTCCTGCAATCACAATATTTTGCAATATTGACCCTGAACAAAGGCGAAGAAATAACAGTAGATAAACCAAACAATGTCTGAGAAACAATTCTAGAAGTTGAAGGGAAATTGGGGAATGAAGCCAACTGAAATGAGAGTATCTTAGCCAAGTCTCATTCATTGCTTTTGTAATGTATGAACACACACTGTATCTGTAATTGCATCTCTAGCCTGCCTGGAAAATGTTATTGCAACAGTTCTAGCAGTGTAATAAAGCAGATTACGGGGTTTTGACTTGTTCAGTACTTGTGCCCAGGCTGTGTTACTATTAGGTGGATATATCAAATTTGCCCTGGGGCTAAGACAGCAGAAGCAGGCGCATTGGGTGAATCTGCTGTCATAGTGAAGTGCCTTAAATTAGTCTCCAGTTTGCTCTCCTGGAAAAGGCATAAGACTGCTTTAGAGGAGAGGAAATAGCTTTTGTGACTCTTTGAGGTGAAATATTGTTGCCTTGCTTTATTAGGTACTTGTAAATAAATGCTGTTGTGATTTATTAAAGGGATTTATTATGATTTGGTAAAGAGAGAATGCTTTGAAAAAACTGAAATGTAGATACCTGTTTTGAAATTGTTTTTATAGGGAAAATCCTAGCAAATGTAACAATTCGAGCATGTTCAGCTATCTTGTGCTTTTTATTAATGTAATGTTTACCTCAGAAATAACATTTGCATCATTTTTCATGTCCTACAGATAGTATGTTGCTCTTTGTACTTGAGTAATTTACTGGACTAAAAAGTCTACCCCTCTATTGCTCTATTGAAATTGGTGTAAAACACATTTTTGGAATTGTCATCCTCCTAAATTGAATCTCAATTTCAACTACAGTCGTGTAAAGTCATCACATCTTACTAGCATGCCGACAAAAAGCCCTTGCAGAAATTTCCCTGTTATCTTCAGAGTAGGTTGCAAAATTTTGCAAGAGAACCCTTTTCGAAAAGCAGATGATTCCATTATTCTTAAAATGTTCAAATGTGTAGTGCTTTCTTTAATGAAAATCTGGTTTTAAACCTGTTACCTGATTTCTGTTTTGTATAATTCTGTAGTATAAAGAGCATTTTATACTGTGATATTCCATAAGATTTAGCACTAGTCTATGACATCCCTGAAAAAGCTTCCTTTTTTCTATTTCAGTTCATCTGTGGAGATATGAGGGAGGCTATCCAGCTCTCAATGAGGTCATGAGTAAACTACGTCAAAATAAGGTGAAATGCATTGATTTGGTTAGAATTCGTTATTTTACTCGGAAGAGAACAAAGAATAGAGAAAAAACCTGCGTATTTGAACATCCCCTTTTACTTTGATATCCCATCATTTCCTGTACAAACTTAGAAACGTCTTTGGAAAAGGATTTATTCTCATATTCAGAAATACTGAGGTTTAATATCTGAATATTTTGTGAAAGATTTACGCTTAGTGTTGTGTAAACATGCCACTTGAAATTTTCAAATATGCCAGGGGAATTTAGATGCCTTTACAATTTAAAGGCTTTCAATGTCCCCAATCCCCAAGACAGCATTAAAGAAAAATCCAAGCCACCGTATGGTATACTGCATTTTGTTGTTGAAACATAATAACACAGTTTGACAGCGATCGCATTGTTTCATAGGAATTCACAGAGTTTCGCAAAGAAAGGGGTAACATGCTTCTCTCGCGCAAGAACCAATTATTGTTGGAGTTTAGCTTCTGGAATGAACCTGTTCCCAGAAAGGGCCCTAATATTTATGAACTGAGATCCTATCAACTTAGGGTAAGTTTAAATTTTTCTTTTTTTTTTTTTTTTTAAGCTCTCTGCTGTCGTAAAATGTTCAAAGCACGTTTATACAATGTAGGTGGAAAACAGACCTCATCTTAAAAATCTGGTTCTTATCAAAGCTGGTATCTGAGTCATCATTGCTCTCGAAGTGTGAGGTCCAAAATGAAGGCAGGCTCCAACAAGATACTAATATCTGCAGGGCTGAAAACCCCATGATTCCGTTTGAGGGAAGCTTCAAACTCAGAAGTAATACAGTTAGTAAACAGAGTAATTACAGATGATTATAATATGCTAATCACTTGAAGCAAGTGATTTTATTAATACATAGTGTTTTGCATACGTAGATGATGTGAAAACTGTCCAAATAGTCTAACTTTCTTTAAACTACAGTTTTAACAATCTGTTTTGTTTTTGTAGCCCGGAACAATGATTGAGTGGGGAAATTACTGGTAAGTGTTGCTTTAGCATTTGCATTCTCCTATTTGAGAGATGTACGTTTAAAAATCATGGGGTGGAGATGGCAGAATGGTGCCAAAGCATTTCAGTCACCCAGTTAATGGCCTGCTTCTGTAGTTATGCAACTTGTAAGATAGTTCTTTGACCCATAATTTATCCTTTGAGGAAAGAAAGAGGAATTATGTGTGCAAACAACATTGTGAGCTCTGTGATTTGGCTTTCCTTCACATAACCCTTTTAGTTTGATGTAATATAACAGAAATAATTTATTTTTAGCAGAAAACACTGCTCAGTGAAGGGTGGCGGTTAACTCCGTGAGACTACGCTGATCTTTCACACCACCACTAGAAGCTGATTTAGTTTAAATGGCCTAAGTCTTGGCTCTTTTAATCTTTAGAAGTCAAGTTGCTTCTTGAAAACCTATTGAGCAGCACATTTATATTTTAGTATATAGGTTAAAAGCATTTGAGACAGTCTTCTCTTGAGTATATGCTTCTGATTCTGTTTTTTTCAAAACAGTGCATGTTTTTTTCAATTTATATTCACGAAGGCCATGCAGCTCTAATGGTTGATAGTTTAATAATTTGGTGTATTTTCAGTTATTCTGACAAAGGTGAAGACTTGGATTGTTAGATGTGTCATTGTCATTCATATAATTTATTTAGTTACAGTAATTTGAATAAAGTAAATTAAGGTCCCTTCCAGCCCTTACCATTCTATGTTTCTATGATTCTGTGAATTTAGAATTTTTATAAAATAGGCATATCTATAGTGGTAGCCAATCTGTTTTAGAAGATGCAACAGATTTATAGTTAAGAGAGATATTGATCTTATTTACACAACAAATCAAGAAGTATTGCACAGGAGAGCTGCATAGCAAAGGTCCATGTGAATAAAAAAAGCTGTATTCCACTACCACAAAATCTATAGTAAGTGAGTGTGGCAAAGATTATATGACTGGAACTCAAGGATTTAGTTTTAGAACCTGCTGTAAAAATGTGCTGCCAACTTTACACTGTTCCAGCAATTACTGTTATACTGGATCTAATGTTAAAGACAAAGAATGATGAATGTACAGTCTAGTGAAACTGTAATCCTCCAACTTTAACTCATTCTAGCAAGATATATAGGTATATTTTAATTAATTAGTCCTTAAAATCGGTGTGTCATGGATTTTTGTCTCATTTTTCATTACTGAAGTGTACTGCAAATGCTGTTTAACATTCAGGCTTCGTTTCAGCTCTGTTCTCCTTTCAGTTATCACTTGTTTCCTACCCAGATCTGCTGGTTTTAATGGCTGCTTTGCTCTTCTATAGGGCTCGTGCAATTCGTTTCCGACAGGATAGTGATGAAGCAGTTGGAGGATTTTTCTCACAAATTGGACAGCTGTATATGGTTCATCACCTCTGGGGTAAATTTTTTTGTGTTCTCTGCTTTTTTCTCACTGAATCAGACCCTAACAGACCGTTGACTTTGCCCGGGAGGCGGGATTTTTACAAAAGGCAAATGAATGTCTTAAGGGACTGTTTTTGTTTTACATCAGTAATGTTGATATTCTTAATTTTTGTGCAGGTAACTTTATTTCTTAAATAAGCAAGCAGAAGTGAACATTTAATGTTTTGTTCTGTTTCTGTCAACAGTTTCTCGTGGGCCTTTTTGTTAGGGACTACTTGTTTGCTTTCAATAACATAAGCATGACAAGCCATATTCTGCCATCTGTTTTCTCCATCCCCATGCAGGCTGAAGTCAGGTTTTTACAATTTAGTTTCAAGTATCACATATACACACCTACAAAAAGGAAAGTCAAGCTTTTATTTACATTACTATGTCATGGTGTTTTTGCTTTCTCTGTATGTTAGTCTCCACAAATGCTTAGCTACTTTCATGTTAGGATTGTTTCAACTTGAAGAAACTCATTGTCTAATACTTATTTTAGAAAATATGCAGTATTATCTTCATATCTCGACAATTCAGAATGTTATATTCCAGCATTAGAAATCTGACACCACTCATGTAGGACTGTACTTTGTTGCATTGTGTGTCTTACCTGTGTCCAAGACATTCTCTCTCTTCTCCAGTTCCTTTGCATTGGTTTGGAAGCTTTTCCTTTTAGTGGAGGTGAACTTCTGACTTTTTTCCTTCCCAGTGTTTGCAGCCTCCTAATTACGCACTAGAATACTATGGAGGGAGGTATTCATGTGTAGAAGGAAAAGGAGTTGCTTCTAAGCTTCGTGCTTGTTCTTTTCGCTCACCAGCTTACAAAGATCTCCAGACCAGAGAAGATATAAGGAACGCTGCGTGGCATAAACCCGGCTGGGATGAACTGGTCTATTACACAGGTAACCCATTAACTTCATTGGAATGCTGGGGGTAGACTTTTGTGCATGCCATCATTTTTGTTCTTCAGTACATTGTACAATGATAAAAAGTTTTGCACCTCTGGTGTGCATGTGTTTGTGTGTCAGTTTATCTGCTGTAAGGGAAAGGAGGGACATTTCACTAAGCTGTAAAGTGAATTTTGCAATTGATCATATAAACCTGGAAAAGTTGCCTAATTGCTAAAAATTTGCTATGTTAATAGTGACTTTTTATACAAGCACCTCTCCTGTAGAAGAATAGATTTGTGTAAATGCCTAAGTTTGTGTCCAAAAATTAGGGAACCAATAGTGAAATTTATCTTTATATCAAATTATTACCTCTAATATTTCATGAAATACGGGAGCCTTGTTAAATGCATTCCTTTGAAAAGGGAATTCAGACTTTGGAACTAGAAGCCAGGAGATCTTTGAAATCAAAGATGGTTTTCATAACAAAACTCACAGAAGTATGCCGAGCATGTCAGATTTTGGTTCCATAGGGTACATTTCAAAGGAAGTATACCAGAAAAATGTAAGATAACTTTCATTATGGTGAAAAGGAATAGGAATATTTCTCTTGAAAGGAGCAGACAGATTACATTTAAAAAAATCGCTTGTTCTCAAAACTACTGTGCTTCAGTTACAGGAATGTTGGTGGTTACTGGTGACTTGGCATGCACTAGCCAGGAGGGTAATTTGAAGACAGTGATATCTGTTCAAACTGGGTGTGCGGAACAGCTAATGGTCTCTGTTAGTGAAATTAAACCGTCTCAATTTTTTTTCAGTGCCCCTTATTCAGGAAATGGAGTCCAGAATCATGATACCGTTGAAGATTTCTCCGCTTCAGTAAAGTGACTGATTTACTTGTGCCTACATAGATAAAAGTGACAAGTATTTGTCTTAAATTAATTTATGGTATACGTTGTATATCATAGTCTGAAATATAAAAGTACTGTATTGAGCTTATGAAAGAGACCTCTTTTCTTCAGAATCAATGACCTTTTGCTCTTAGGATTGTACCAGGAAAAAAAGAAATAGCGGACTGTAATTAAAAGGTTGGTTAAGTGAAAACAAGTACAAAGACAAATATGAGTTCCTCTATGAGACAGGTCCTCAGGTTAAGTATGGCATACAGTATTTAGTATCTTCTGGTACATAGACAATGCCCAGTGTTCAGTAACAGCAACAGAATGGAACCTTATAGTTGCTGTGGCCTTTGTGTGGCATTATGATGACTGCAGATTTCAAAAACAAACACAGGAGTTCTGAAAATACAAGCTCTGAAGCCGTGGGGCAGCTCTGAAATACGCGTAGCTGTTCTAGCAGGCCTGAAATCAGTAAGTAGCTGTATGTTGACAAATAGGCAGTCATTAATTGAGGATAATGCTGTTTGTCAGGTGATAGCTTACGGACAGAGAATAGAGCATTCTGTTTTGCAAAGACTCTGAAGCCTGTTGAAACTAATCGCACGTTTGTGTGTCTACACCTGAAATGAATTTTGTGAAGTATGACCTATGGTTTTCAAAGAGGTACTGACAAGACATGGTTGTTTGAACATTCTGCAGGGAATCAAGTTCAGTTAAATACATTTATCTCTGGAAGTAACTTGGAGATCTAGGAAAAGGGGTTTAATTAAATAAGCAGTCATGACTTCAGACATATTTTTGGTCGGGTGTTTCACTAACTGTACAGTCGGTACTTATGAATTGACGTGTGAAACTGGCGCATGTTGAGTCAATAGGATTGGCATAAAGCAGTGTACCATTATGTCCAGTTCTATTTTGGTTTCACTTTTAGACTAGAATATATCAACACTTTTGTTGTCTGCGATGATGTGAACATCCTGTAAGTGACAATAATAGTCTCTCTTCAAAGTGTCTACAATAATCCATGTAACATACAGAATGTACAAATCAGTTACTGAATGTCCAGTTTGTACATTTCAATGAGTTTTCAGGAAGAACATAACAGTCAATAAAATCCTTTTAATTTTCACATTTTACTGGCACCTTATATGTATTGCACCACCTGTGTTTTCTCTCATCTTGCAGTGTTTATTATGGAAAATTTGAATAATTGCATAGAATGTTTCAGATCAGTTAGCCAATATCACTTCTTTGTGTCAGGGACAGCATTTCCCAGTATTCTCCTCTCGTTCTCCAAAATTAATTTACAGTATCTCCATTACATCCCATTTTGCTAAGTGTTCTAGAGGTCATAAGTGCTGTGGTGATAAATACAAATATTTTTCCTTTCAATTTTTCTCCACAAATTATACTTAATTTTTCAGGTTGGATTTCTTCTTTTCTTCCCATGGGAAATACACTGCACTCTTGCCTTCGCTTGAATTTCAGCTTGAACAAAGTCAGTATTTGATTGGATTCTTGTCTGTTTACATATTTTCCTCCTGTTATCAACTGATTTGGGGATTTTACTGAGTAAAATTCTGTACTATATTAGCTCAGAGTTCTCAGCGTGGTTTAACTCAGTGGGCCAAGTACATCATTTCAGCTGTCCCTTCTTGTAAATCAGTCATGAACTGTACTGTCAGCTGAGGCTGTCACTTTTCCAGAATTTTGGGACTACTGTTTAGCTACAAAAGGCAAAAAGGGTGACAATGTCAGCTTCCAGTCCTTGTTATTTCTCCCAGTATCCTCCCATAGTTCTTGATCGTAGAGGATTGTTCTTGTAACTTGCCCCTCGTAACCAGCAATCTCAGTTGGAGGCAGAAGGCAAAAAATTTTTTTGGAGTTACAGGATTTTGTGGGTTCTGATGCAATCCGTGTTTGTTACCTTCAGCTGGGAGCGCTAGGAATTCAGTTCAGTCAGGCAGAGCTCTTACTGTTTAAGGACGATGAAGTTTTGCATGAATAAGAAATCTAAGAAATAACGGGATGTTCTGCAGGGTGACATCATACGGCACAAGTCTCTTCAGTCTTTATACACTACCTAAGATCTGAATTCCCACTAGGAGCATTGTAATGTATTATGAACATGCCTCCTGTAGTTCTGAGCTTCAAACTCATGCTCTGGCTGTCATCAGAAAGAGATTAGTTCCTGTTATTTTAGTTACAGGTAACTGCAAATTCACTGAACATAACACAGTAGAGAAGTAAGCGATGCAAATCTTCTCATGGTTCCCACTGCCTGAGCCCTTTCTGAAGCTGGTTTTTCCCTGTTGTGAACACTTGTGATTTTCCCTGTTAATTTCACAGCCAAGTCTGCATTCTTCCTTTGACTAGCAGTACTTCAGCATTTCCTAGGGCAGAATTTGTAGAGTTCAGAACTGAAGTCACTTTCCAGTGGTTGGAATGTGGGGAACAGTGCCTGGAAGAGTCTCTGGTAACTATGAATTCTTGTTCCACTGTAATGAAGAGACCATTAAAACTCAAGTTTAAGTGTCCTGTAGTCTTCCTAGAAAAGACTGCAAGTCTGTTCTTCTAAGAAGGCCCCTCATGCAACTTGAATGTATAACTTAAAGCAATTCTGACTCACTGAATAATCGCATTAAAATGAAAGGCTTTGTATGAAGTGGTGTGGATCCCCATGCTCTGAGTCAGGAGACCCACCTGAAGACCAGATATTACTTACCTGAAGTGTGCTACTCTCCGGACTTTGCTCTACTGTGATGGGACGTGTCCAGGTAAATCGGTAGCTTGGCTGTAACATTGAAACTTCCCTCACACTGCTTTATTCTTTCATATTTTTTTCCAGCATTTTGCAGACAAAAAAGCTTAGCCACTCACTAAGCTAAGTAATCCTGTTGGTACCTCCTGGACCAGAGGTCAGGCTTGATATTTGCCCAGTGGGAGTGGTATTTTTTCTTCAAACCAGTCAGACCTAAAGAGCTCTTGTGAAATCCTTGGCACAACACCGTGTTTCCATAGCACTCAGACTGGCAGAAGGTACTGCTGTGAATGTTAACATCTCTGTGGCACAGAGACTCCTGCACGGTCTTCTGACTGTGGCGTTACTGAAATTACATACACTTGAAGCAGAGCATGTCACGGTGTTTGTAGGATCAGGGTCTGCAGCTGTAGCTGATTAGCTGCATATTAGGATTATTTTTTTTTAGTGGCTTTTAATTCATTGGAAAGCTACAGCAAACAGAAACGCTTCTGCTTCATAATTGTAGAATTGCGGAGGAACAGGCTGAGTGAGAGCAGAAAGAGTTTATACTTGTTCTACTGATGCAGTCTTGGATAAACAAAAGCATGATTGTACATGAGCTGCCCTTGGAGCTGGCTGAGGTTTTTCTCAGGAAGAATTTAAAAGAGATCATCTTTAATACTCCCAGAAGAGTTCTGGTGAGCAGCCTGCCAACTATTGTCTGTCTTGGCTTTTGTAAAGTTTTTTAAATGCTCTGTAGGGATATTGAGTGTAGCTGTTTATATGCCTTTAAAAAGCCATCAGAAGTTTGTTTCTGGAGTTATTTTCTTTTAACCCTTCTTCTCCAGTATTTAAATGCTCTTGTAACTTCAAGCAATTATTGCCTCAGTTTTTCTGCGAAAAACTTTAGATGGCATCACTGAGAGCTGCCATTCATCACTCTCTGGGGCTTTGTTAATATTTCTTTTCCCTGTATCCTTTCTGATGATGTCACAGAATGGACAGAACCAGTATTTGTTTTAGTTGGTAGTGATGCTTAAGCAATTGGACAGGAGCTCACTCACTGTACCTTGATTTAATCTTACTAAATTAAGGAAATCTAGTACAAGTTGTAACAACCTGTGATTATCTTGTGGAGAGAGTGTGAGATTTTGGAAGGCAGGGCCATTACTTGTTTCTCTTTCCATCTGTGAAATATGTGGCAGGATGAAAGAGAATTCGTGCACTCAGTCTAATCTTCCATTTCCAGAAAAATACTGGGGCTATTTGTAAGCACCCAGGAGATAAGAACAGGACAAATCGTGTCATATCTGCCCATCTTTCTCCTGTGATGGTATTACGTGGATGGTAGGAAGTGGAAGATGTGACATTAAAATTAGTAAAGCTTTTCACATCATCGGAGATGAGATTCTTACAAGTCAGGGAAATACAAGTACCATGATGTGTCAGCAAAGCTAGTTAAAAAGACACATTTGGTTGTCAGGAACTTGGTGACAAAAAGGCAGCATTTATCCATTGCATTCTGTATTAGGACCCTCTCCGATCAGACACTGTAGCCACAAAAGACAAATCGTTAAGGAAGTAGGATTCGTTAGTTGAAGCTTAGAGAAGTACTTACTTAGAACGGTGAGACTTCTAGCAGTTTTAAGTGTCATTGATCCGCACTTGAGGAAGAGACTAGGTAAGTTTCACAGTATTTTCTTAAGCAGTAGACCAATTGTTTTTAAAGGTTGATGAATTAGCTTCCATCCAGTTATAGCTTGATGGGGTTGGATTGTTAAATAAATAAAACAGATAAGTAAACAGTGTGACCATGTTACAAAGTTGCCTTTTTGGTGTTTAGCTTAAAGTATTTTAATGAAGTGTGGGAACCACTGTATCACTCGCCTTAAAATATGCTTCTTGGACACTGATGGATATTGCATCTAGCTCAGATATGCATGCATCTCATGTCTTTTAGACTACAGGTTCAGTAATGGTGATGTTGAGTAACAGATGACATCTCAGGTTCTCCTGTAGACATATTTTACAAAATCAGAGATACTTGGTAATGTTTCCTACCTATCTGTTCACTGTTTAACCTCGTTCTGAGATTCTTTGGAATGGAAAGTACTTACTATATTGTTTACCTTTTAGAATATATTATTGTTATTTATTATTATTGATTAGACAAAATGGCCTCCACAAAGTGGCCTCCTTCTTTTGCCACCCAAAATAAGTAGAGGTATTAGCTTCAATGATTCTGAAACAATAGATATACAATATTTCCAATCCATTAAGGTATTTTTAACTTACTATTAATTTCCTACCTTTGGTCTTCACTTGTGAGTGACTAATCAACTGACTTCTTCCACCTTGGAAAAGATGTTTAAAAAATTTTACCATTTTCATTGCAAAATATTTGAGTAGAATGGTGCCATTTGCACCACAAGTTTCAGGCCAGAGATGAAGGTACCCAACACCCAGAATCATAAAAAAATCCAGAACACAGTTTTGCAAACAAATATAGGTTTAATTGCATTGTATAATGGATTTATAGTTGTTAAATATATTATTTTACTGTATAATTTATCGTTCTTCCAGTTCCTTTAGCAGTTCGTCAAAGTGAGTAATGTACCATTTAGCTTTCTCCTTTACTTGCTTTCTGATTACATTGCCTCCAAATCCAATGAAGCAGTCCTGGCAAAACAGAAAGAACGGGCAGATATATTATCGCAGTCCCATGTAAGGAATGGAAATTCTTAGCAATTAAGTTTGGGTTTAAGATTGGATTTTAAAATTATGGTATTCCTCCCTGCCTCTTCTCCTATTTTACTCTGCATGTTTTCCAAATTTATTAACAGGAACTTCATTAACACTTAATTTTGCACCACTTTGGTTATTAGAGTTTTGTTCCAATAGGAAAGTTGTGTCTCAGTGCCTCGTAACTTCCAGATTGTTCAGATCTGAGATTTTACTGAAAATCTGATGCAAATGTGACGCAACATAAGGCCTTACTATTCAAGAATGAGTTAACATTCGAACGTGCAGGCAGCATCTGTCAATTATCCCTACACTGTTTACCTTCACTCTGTTAACCTCATTTGATAGATACCAAGAGTAAATATTAACCACGTCTTCAATCATTAACCAGCAACAGTCATCGTTTCTGCAGCTTGGAAAACCAGCTGCAGTGAAAGTGCAGTGTTTAAAATTTCCACTGCTGCTTTTTTGCCTTCAGGTAGAACACGTTAAGCAAATACTGAGCTGCTCTGGTCCTGCACTTGTTGAACAATAAGGGAGCAGCTGTCGTAACTGCCATCAGCCGCAGCTCTCGGAGTTTGTTCCTGTGCATTTCCAGGCTCTGGGATATTTGTCCCTCAGCACTGGCAAAGAAGGGGTATTGGGGTACTTCTATGTACAGAAAGGCGCTAAAGGGGAGGCCGAATTAAGATCTCTGTGAAATGACCATTTATAAAAGTTGTCTTTCTATTGATTTTTTTATTGTTTCACCCTGTCAGGGTTGGTATCTTCAAAGGTATCACCACTGTACAGTGAAGTGAACCCTCCTGCCAGGCTAGTGTGAGGTAAACGTGCACCAGGTCTGTGCCAGACCTTCACGCTAAGCACCATTAATCAGTGTTCAGAACCAGGATCTTGGCAGGATAGGTCCTCTGCACAGACGCAAGCCCTTACTGTGGGGACATAGAGGGGAAAGGCAGATGTGATAATACCAGCTTGATTTGAGACGGGTCACTAGGCTGTCACACAGTTCTGCTACACCCAGCCAGCATTCTGGCTTAGAGGGTGACAGCCTTACTGAGGTGGTCTGAACTTGAGAGACATCAGCCACTGCATGATGCAGGCTTTCTAGAGGAAAACTACCTGCACAGATCTCTTCTAGGCTGTGGGAAGTGCTAAAGATCATCTTCCCTGAAGTCCTATGAAGAATTCATACCTCACTTTTTCCCCCCCCCCCAAAGGCTTTGCTCAAAAGGAATTCAGAATTCCAGTTCTTCAGTACTTACAGCAGGGGGGCAGGCTTCCATGTCTGTAGCTCCATCACCAATCATAACCACTTTCTTAAAGTGGAACTGTTCCTTCAGATGAGTAATAACCTTTCCTTTCCCCCCTGATTCAGCTGTTGGTTGTGTTTCGTCAAATCCTGCGTATTCTCCTAGAATATAATGGAAGGACAAGTGAGACACATAGTGTATTTTCTTGTAAATTAAGAAAGATACATGACTATGGTCTTTACTTCAGAAAACAGCTAATTACATGCAGTTCTGTAAGCCTCACAATATCAACATCCCCAAAAAAAGTAATTCGAAAGTAAGCTTAAAAGCTAGCATGTTACTCAAGTCTTCAGTGGGAATATTTTCAAAGCACTGAAATGCTAAGTCAGAAGTAGAAACCCTGTGCGGGTAGTGTTACAAATCCATTCCCAGTGACTCTGGTCCAGTCATTCTGGTGTAAGCATTTCAAAAGCAGCATCCAGCAGCTCTGCGGAGAGGGACCTGGGTGTCCTGGTGGACGACAGGTTGACCATGAGCCAGCAGTGTGCCCTGGCTGCCAAGAAGGCCAATGGGATCCTGGGGTGCATCAAGAGGAGTGTAGCCAGTAGGTCCAGGGAGGTTCTCCTACCCCTCTACTCTGCCCTAGGGAGGCCCTGTCTGGAGTACTGTGTCCAGTTCTGGGCTCCCCACTTCAAGAAAGATGAGGAGCTACTGCAGAGAGTCCAGTGGAGGGCTACAAGGACGATGAGGGGACTGGAGCATCTGTCCTGTGAGGAAAGGCTGAGGGAGCTGGGCTTGTTCAGCCTGAAGAAGAGAAGGCTGAGAGGGGACCTTAGAAATGCTGATAAATATCTGCAGGGTGGGTGTCAGGAGGACGGGGCCAGACTCTTTCCAGTGGTGC
>Ga0065711_1013510_pt1 | contig 21452 bp, 16 predicted proteins | sample Hoacrofraction12_FD_59098 | JGI IMG/M metagenome (GOLD analysis project Ga0065711, IMG submission 59098) | Hoatzin crop microbial communities from Cojedes, Venezuela - Epithelial fraction 12 v2 (version 2) | ecosystem: Host-associated > Birds > Digestive system > Esophagus > Crop | place... | reverse complement strand
ATTAATGGTGTTATTAATGAAATAAAGCAAAAAGATTATGATCGATATCTAATATTTGAAATAAGCGCTAAAGATGAACTTTATGATCTACACCCCTATCAATTGGTTGTTGAATTGATGGGTAAATATACTAATGTAATCTTAGTTGATAAAAATACTAATAAGATTATTGATGCTTTAAAAAGGATACCTTTAAGCACTGAAAATCATTAGTTATGTATATCAAAATAATTTTATTTATATTCAATGATATTTGGATTGTTTTATAATCGATACTTATCAAATACTGGCTAATTTTGTTATAAATCATTTTATATCATTTCTTTAAGTTATGTGGTAATATTGCCTAAAAAAGGGGATCTCAAATGAAAATTACTTTTATAATAGGGAATGGCTTTGATATAGCTATAGCAGAGAAAAATAATATAAGAAAAACAAAATATACTGATTTTTATAAATTTAATGATGAGTATGATTTTAATAAAATAGAAGAGGTTAAGAATAAAATTGTAGAATCTATATATGGATCTGATTTTAAAAAATATCTTTGTGATGGATTGTGGTCTGATTTCGAAGTTGGCCTTGTGAATTATTTTAATAATAATATAAAAACAAATAATGATATTATTGATTTTTTTAGCGATTTTGATCAAATTTCCGGTTATTTATCAGATTTTTTAAAACTTTTTGATTGTAATGCAAAAATAGATCTTTGCGTTGATGAATTTAAATATTCTATTTTAAATTTTTTAGATCGAATAGAAAACGACGATTACAGAAATAAAATTAAAAATTACATTAAAGAGAAGTGTTCTGATAATAAAAATATAATTATAGATTTTGTATGTTTTAACGGAACTAGTACACTCAAAAGATTGTGTGACGAAATCATAAACACTGATAAATTACAGATTAAAATAGATCGTGATGTTTATGATGTTGTAATGGGAGATATTAAGTACGTTCATTCTAAATTAAATGAAAAAACCACAAACTATCACAATTTTGCGTTTGGAACCACCGAAAATATATCTAGTTTTGCTACAGCAAGGGGTTATGATGCACCATATATTAATGATTCTAAAAATATATTTAAAAAAATTAAAAATTTATACAAAACCGAAAATGAACAATATTTTAATAAAATTCCAGATAGTATAAAAAATATACTAGTTAAAACTAATTACGATTTTGGACAATGGATAGCGAATACCGATTTATTTATTACTCACGGAATTTCTTTCGGAAAAACAGATTCTTATTATTGGAATAATTTAAGAGAAAGGCTATACGATTCGAAACTAATAGATTTTAGTTTTGTTTCACCTAAAATCAAAAGAAATCCAGCTGAATTTATAAAAGAACAAAAACAAAAAATACTAAAAAACAACTATAACAATTTAAAAGAAAATATAATCGTAAGTGTTAATTCGAATTTTAAAAAAGACATAAGTTCTGCAGGCATTTTTTCGTTTTAATAATTAATTGCAAGTTTTAAGAGTTTTTATCAGTTTTAATTACAAGTTTGTATATTATTCATGCAAATATACGTATCTACTTTTTCTATAGCGTAGCTTATCAATATCTGTGTTTGTGTGGATTTTATGGTAGGCATAGTGTGGTGGATATAACTTTGCAACTGTCTCTATATATCTTGAGGCGATTATGGTATCCAATCAATTGCCTCTCACCGTTTGTGGAAATATATTCAGGTGGGCTTTCGCCCTTTTATCATTCATCTTTACCAAAAAATTCTAGAGAATCAAAAATTAATTTTTCCTTCTTAGATCGATCGTAACTTAACTTATCGTTTGTTTTATGCAATAATTTTTCGACAGATTACACCTCGCCGTCAACACAAAAAATCTCCAATACATTTGTATATGCTTAGATGTTAAGTTTTTTTACGCTATAAGGTCGACCGTTTCTCCAAAACACACTTTTTTTAGCATGTTCTTTTTCCTCATTTATATCAGACTTATCGTAGACATAAACAAATTTTAATGAACTATATCTTGATGCGATAATCGGGTACAAATATTCTCGCGTTTGCCCTGATTTGTATTTAAAGAGGCAATCTTGATTAGACTGATTTATATAAGTTGAGTCACCATCGGTTCTGACCTTGAGAAAATGTAAACATGCTATATCATATAATATTTCCTGTCCTATATTTTTATTTTTACCCACATTCAAAAGTTCCTTTTTTAGAGTTTCTTTATTTTTTCCATACAAAGCCCAAACACCCTCAACACCCATAAAATTCTCAAGGTTAGACACTACAGCTACACCGTTTTCGTCTTCCTCATATATTATTTTACCGATTTCCATGATAAAACCTCCTCCTTAATATTATTTAGGTGCATTATACAGCTCCGGCTTGATAAGCGTTTTTCTCGTCAAAGCAGATTTCAGCAGTTCACCGTTTCCGCCCTTTCTTCTCCAACAAGTAGCTAATCACATACAATAATTATTTCAGATGTGTTGCCACTTACTCTTACATCGCTTTAAATCTTCGACAGCAAGACTATGTTCTCTATATGTAAAGTATTAGGAAACATATCTAAAGGATATATGCAATCGAAACTGTAGCTTTCTTGCAACAGCTTTAAATCTCTGATTAAGGTTTTATAGTTACATGAAACATAAATAATTTGCGAAACATTACTGTTATTTAAGTAATTTATTAAGTCTACACTTATTCCTTTCCGTGGTGGATCAACAATCAATAAATCAATATCTTTTAAATATTTTTGATAGTCCTTAGCTGCATCATCACAGTAAAACTTAACATTATCAATATTATTTAACTTAGCATTAATTTTAGCATTATCAATCGCTTGAGGAATGATCTCTACTCCGATAATTTCTTTAACTTGATCAGCTAAGGAAAGAGTTATAGTACCTATGCCACAATATAAATCTAAAGCTTTTGTGTTTTTATCTATATTAGCTAATTCTTTTACCTTTTGATAAAGTTTTTCAGCTTGTAAAGCATTTATTTGATAAAAAGAATTATAGTTCATTTGAAAAGTTAAACCGTTTAGTTCATCTTGTAAGTAATTTTGTCCTTTTAATAAGATAGCTTCTTTACCTAAAATGACATTATCGTTACGTTTATTAATATTTAATATAATCGAAATAATTTGAGGGAACTTGTTAAGTAATTTCTCGTTTAAATTTTCTAACTCTTTAGAGATATCTTTACTAGCAATATATACTAGCATGACTTCACCTTTTTTATTTTCTCTAAAAAGTAAATGTCTTAAATTGGTATCTAAATTGTTTAATAATAGTTCTTCTTTAAGATAAGCATATATTTGATTTATATTATCGCTTTGAGAAAGACAATAATCTAATTCAACAATGTCATTGCTATGATTACGATAATAACCAAAATGATGATCTTTTACTGGTATTTGAACCTTATTACGATATTTGTCTGTTATATCAGCTTTAATAATCGGTTTAACTTCAATATCTAAATTTTCTTTTTTTAGATAATCTTTAAGTAAGCTCTCTTTTAATTCACACTGTTTACGATATTCAAGATGTCTTAAATCACAACCACCACATTTACTGGCTATTGGACAAGAACTATTTACTCTATATGGACTACTTATTAAAAGCTCATCAATAATGCCAAAACAATAGTTTTTCTTCTCTTTTATTATTTTGACATTAGCTACTTCCCCCACTAACATCTCCCTCACAAAAATAACTAAACCACTGTCCTTACAGACACCATAGCCTTCATCAGTTATATCAATACATTCAAGTTTTAAGATTTGATTTTTCATAAATAAAAAAGGCTAATTGCTTAGCCTTCAGGATCAACAGTTACTTCCGGCGAAGCAGAAGGATCAGTTCCGTACAACTCTTCGCTATGAGTTAATTCGTTAGCTAAATCAGCATTGATAGGTTCTGATACTAACTGAGTTTCAGCAGAATCCATCATTGCGTTTTTAGTCAGAATATAATAGATCATCGAATCATCATCACTAATTTTATTGTAGACATTAATCGATAAGTCATACATTCTCATCGTATCAGTAGAAGTAAAGTATTTACTAATTGGTAAATAGGAATTAACCTTTTCATAGATCTCATTAACCATAGCCAATATTGATTCTTGATCTAAAGAATCAGTAGTATCAACGTTTATTCTTAATTGAGCTGTTGTCATATTAATTTCAACATTTTCAACATTAGACATTGATGAAATTACNGTNTCTAATTTACTNATATCTTCATCAGTAATAGCGGGATCTAAATCATTTTCAAAACGATCNCCTAATTCAGGATTNGAACTATTACGTTGTGCATCCCATAAAATACCACCAAAAACAGCTAATGGCACGATAATAATCAATAAACCAATCAATAAGACGATTGCAGGACGAGATAAGAATTTTTTATTTTTCTTATTTGTCTTTTTAGTGGATTTCTTGTTAGTTTTCTTTTCGCTCATAGTTTAACCTCAACTATTCTATCAAAGCCCTAGCTTTTTGCCAACTCCTGCGCTACTAGCTGTGCTGCTTTACGAGGATCAGCTTTGCCTTGTGATTTCTTCATCACTTGGCCGACTAAGAAACCTTGAACATGGGTTTTACCATTTTTAAAGTCAATAATTGACTGGGGATTTTCATTAATTACTTGCTTAACTAAATCTAAAATCAAACCATCATCACTTAATTGCTCCATGCCTTTTTCTTTAGCTAAAACTTCAGGATCTTGATCTTTATCAATTAAAGTTAATAGTTCCTTGGCTTGTTTACCAGAAATCTTATTATCTTCAACCATATTACTTAATTTAGCTAAGTTATTGGCACTAATACTACTATTTTCAAAATCTAAACTATTTTTAGCTAATAAACCAGCAAGTTCAGAAGTAATTAAGTTGCAATAAGACTTAGGATTATTAGCTTGTTTAACGCCTTCTTCAAAATAAGAACACATAGCCTTATTACTAATTAATAAAGAAGCATCATAATCATTTAATTGGTAATCTTCTTTAAAGCGTTTTGCCTTTGCTTCTGGTAGTTCTGGTAAGTTATTTTTAACTTCATTTAAGAAATCTTCACTTAATCTAATTGGGAAGATATTTGGTTCAGGGAAGTATTTATAGTCAACACTGCCCTCCTTCTTACGCATTGATGTAGTTACGTTATTTTTCTCATCAAAACGTCTAGTTTCCTGTAGAATAACTTCACCCTTTTGCAAGGCATCAATTTGACGTTGTCTTTCATATTCAATAGCTGTGACAATATTGGCAATTGAATTTAGGTTCTTAATTTCAACCTTAGTTCCTAATTTTGAACTACCTTCTTCCTTAACAGAAATGTTAATATCGCAACGCATTGATCCTTCTTCCATCTTGGCATCGGATACTTCTAAATATTCAACAATCTGTTTTAAATTTTCAACATATTTACCAGCTTCTTCACCACTACTAATATCAGGCTCCGAAACTACCTCAATTAAAGGAACACCAGCTCTGTTATAATCAATCAAACTTTGAGAACGCAAATGGAATTGTTTGGCTGTATCCTCTTCCATATGGATACGATTAATCCTAATCTTTTTTACTCCCTCTTCAGTTTCGATATTGACATAACCATTTTTTCCTAAAGGATGAAATTGTTGAGTAATTTGAAAGCCTTTAGGTAAATCAGAATAATAATAGTTTTTACGATCAAAACGAATTAAAGGATCAATCTCTAAATTTAATGCATAACAAGCCTGTAAAGCCTTTACAACAGCTTGTTTATTAACACAGGGTAAACTACCAGGTAAAGCTAAATCAATTTCATTAGTACAAGTATTAGCACTAGCCTTAAAAGAATAAGGGGCACCAGAAAACATTTTTGAATTAGTTTTTAATTCAATATGAATTTCAATTCCAATTACTGTATCGTAATTCATTAAAAGTCCTCCTTTGTCTTATCTTTTAAGCCACTACAATCTTCAATAGCTTGAGCAATCGTAAACATATCTTTTTCTTTAAAAGGATTGCAGGTGATATTTAAACCAATTGGCAACTCATTTAAATAACCCATTGGTACTGTCATTGAAGGTAAACCAGCAAAATTAGCAATAACCATATGATTTTCAGCAATTAAATATTCATCACTTAACTCATCAGTTCCTTGTCCTTCTAATAAAGGAGCAACCCCACCACTAGCTGGAGCAATCAAGGCATCAGCTTCAGCTAAATACTTCATTACTTCACTAACAATCTTTCTTCTAACCTTTTGCGCTTTTCTAAAGATATATTCTTGATTCTCTTGCGCTAATGCATAAGAGCCAATCACAAAACGTTTTTTAATCCAAGGGCCAAAACCAGCAGTCCGAGTATTAATCATAATCTCTTCTACTGTTTCCCCATCAATTCTATGCCCAAAATCAATACCACTTAAATTCGCATGATTAGTCGCAGCTTCAGCATTAGCAATAATATAGTAAACAGGCAGTAAAGCTCTCATTAAATCATTATCAAAATTAATAATCTTTACCTCTGCTCCTTTTTCTTTTAAATAAGAAACATACTTATTAAACATATCTTTAACTTCACTATTATTAATAGCTTCTAAAACATTATTAAAGACTAAAATCTTCTTACCCTTAACATCATTTCCAGCTAAAGAATATTTTTCTACTTCCTTATAAGAAGAAGTCATATCATTATCATCTCTGCCTGCTAATACCTCTAAAGCGCAAGCACTATCATAGACATTAGTTGTAAAGTAACCAACATGATCTAAAGAGGAGGCATAAGGAATAACACCGTATCTAGAAATACGACCGTAGCTTGGTTTAACACCTACAATACCATTAAAAGATGCTGGTTTTCTAACCGAATCTCCAGTATCAGAACCTAAAGCAAACGGTACAGCTCCACTAGCTACCAGTACTGCACTGCCACCAGAAGAACCGCCAGAGATACGTTTTAAATCATAAGGATTAAGACAAGGACCAATTAAAGAAGTAATATTAGTTCCTCCCATTGCTAGCTCATCCATACTGCTTTTACAAACCAAAGTAGCTCCGGCTTCCTTTAACTTTTTAATAACTGTTGCATCATATACCGATTCATAGTTATCTAAAACACGACAACCAGCAGTAGTAATACTACCTTCAACATTAAAGTTATCTTTAACAGCTACTGGAACATTTTTAAATAAACCTTCTTTTTCATTTATCTCTTCTGGCAAAAAAGAGATAACTGCATTTAGTTTCTCATTAACTTCTTTAACTTTTTTAAAGCTTTCCTTACAAAGCTCAGGGTTATTTTTATAATCAGCTATTTTCATTGTTTACCACCTTCGGAACAATAAAATGTCCTTGAATCTCTTTAGGTGCATTCTTTAATGCATTTTCTTCACTTAAGACATGATTAGCTTCATCTTCTCTTAAAAATGAAGTTTCAACATCAAAAGGATAGACCATCTCTTCAACACCCTCAGTATCTATTTGATGTAAAAACTGTAATTGTTTTTCTAATAAATCAAAGTCTTCTTTGATTGCTTGGGCTTCTTCATCACTACATTCAAAGCGCAATTGTAAAGCCAAGTCTTTTACTTCCTGTATTTCCATTTATTTCTCCTTCGGCAACAATTATAGCATAGCCATAAACTCTTCTTCACTAAGGCAGCTAACTCCTAAATTTCTTGCTTTTTCTAGTTTTGAACCAGCAGCTTCACCATAAATTACATAATCTGTTTTACCAGAAACAGATCCTGAAACCTTAGCTCCTAAATCTTCTAATAATTTTCCTGCTTCATCTCTACTATATTTACTTAAAGTACCAGTTAAAACGACTGTTTTACCACTAAAGATAGAATCATTATTAATACTTGTATCAATATACTCAGTATTCAAACCATATTCTTTTAATTTAGTAATCAAATTTTGATTGTGTTCTTCCTTAAAGAAGGCAACTATACCCTTAGCTGTGATTTCACCAATATCACGAATATTAGCTAAATCTTCTGCATCAGCATTCATTAAATTATCAATACTTAAATAATGTTTAGCTAATACCTTGGCAGCCTTTTCTCCTACCTGAGGAATACCTAAACCAGTTAATAAGCGTTCTAAAGAGTTAGTTTTAGAATTTTCAATCGCTTCAATTAGCTTGCTATATGACTTTTCGGCAAACTTATCTAAATTAAGAATTGTTTCTCTTTTCTCATTTAATTTATAGATATCTTCTAAAGTATTTAATATACCGGCATCATAAAATACTTGAACTTTTCTCTCTCCTAGTCCATCAATATTCATGGCAGGACGGGAAGCAAAGTGAGTGATTGAAGCAACCACCCTTGCCTGACAATCATTATTTAAACAGAAGTGGGCAGCCTCTCCTTCATTACGATAAATTCTAGAACCACAAATTGGACATGTATCAGGGAAGATGAATTCTTTCTCATTACCTTGTCTTTCTTCCTTAACAGCCCTAACAACCTCAGGAATAATATCGCCAGCCTTACGAATAAAGACCTTATCGCCAATACGAATATCTTTCTCTTTAATAAAATCTTCATTATGTAAGGTTGCATAAGTAATGGTTGAGCCAGCTAACTTAACAGATTGGAAACGAGCATTAGGTGTACATTTACCAGTTCTGCCGACAGTAATAAAGATATCTTCTACTACTGTTTTAGCCTCTTCTGGTGGAAATTTATAGGCGATAGCCCATCTAGGAACTCTTGAGGTAAAACCCAGCTCTTCTTGCATGGCGTAAGAGTTAACTTTTATTACCATACCATCTATTTCATAAGGTAGATCGTGTCTGATTTGTGCTGTTTCTTCAATATATGTAATTACTTCATTGATATCAATACATTTACGAGCACTTTCATTAACTCTAAAACCTAAGCTTTTAGCAAACATTAAAGAATCATAGTGACTACTAGCGTTTTGATCATTAACCACATGATACCAATATCCTTCTAAGCCTCTACTAGCAACCACATTTGCATCCAATTGACGCATACTACCAGCTGCCGCATTACGAGGATTGGCGAACTCTTCTTCACCATTTTCTCTTCTTTGCCTATTAACTCTTTCAAAAGAAGCCTTAGGCATATAGACTTCCCCTCTAATATCATAACGATCACTATAATTTATCTTTTGGGGAATTGATTTGATGGTTTTGATGTTGTTAGTGACATCTTCACCTACTGTTCCATCTCCTCTAGTAGCAGCTAAAACTAATTGTCCATCTTGATAAATTAGTCCCATTGCCAAGCCATCAATTTTATATTCCACTACAAACTCAGCATTATTAAAACGTTGTTTAATTTTGCTAGCCCAATCCTTCAACTCCTCATAAGAAAAAACATCGCCCAGAGAAAGCATGGGTCTATCATGAGTAACCTTTTTAAATTCACTTAAAACTTCATAACCTACCTTTTTAGTAGGCGAATCTTCTTGAATATATTCAGGATATATAGCTTCTAGATCCTCTAATTCACGAAATAAATGATCGTAATCTGAATCAGGAATAGAAGGTTGATTTAAGATATGATACTCATAGTTATAACGGTTTAAAAGAGCAGTTAATTCTTTAATTCTTTCTTTTGCATTCATATCTCAATTATAACTGTTACTTTAGATATTCTTTCGCAAAATCTTCAAAATCATATTCAACATATTCATAGTGATCATTATTAAATACTTCAACACTAATACTTAAATAATCATCATCTTTTAAATTATTATTAATGATTTGTAAATCAGATAAAACTTCTTCCTTACTTCTGCTGATATTGTAGTAATAACGTGTTGTGTTATTATCTTTGGTGCTATCAATAGATAAACTGCCATAATAACTATTCTCATCAAACTCTTCNTTACCATAATATTGTTTAATAGCTTCTTGCCTTAACGATTCAAATAGCTCATACATTTCTCCACTATTTGCTTCCTTACCTTTAGAAATAACGTTGGCTTGAATATAGACAAGATTATCAACCTCATCTTCGTTTTCAGAATCTAAAACAACATAGAAATAGTAATTATATTCATTTCTTTCTACTTCACGTAAATAACGCTGTGACAATCCAAAACCTTCACTTCTTCTAGCTGCAAAACCAATTACTAAAGCCAAGGATATTGCAACAAGAAATAAAACTAAATCCTTAAGCTTAAAAGCAATCTTTCTTTTATAAACAAATTGAGCAATCGCAAAAGCAGCAAATATCAAAATAAAGGTTAAAAAGATATTGGTATATATCTTCTTCATAGAAAAGATATAGAAGGTATTGCAACACATTAGCACAAAGGCATAGAAATAAATAATAAAAGGATACGCAAATAAGCTATCAGATAATTTTCCTACCTTCTCACCCTTTTTATTTACGTAATAATGCATTCCCAAAACTAAACCAAGGATGGCATAAATGGCGATAATAATAATTGCAAGTATCGTAATATTATCATTAAAGCTTAAAAAGATACTTGCAGATAAAAGTAAAGGTGACAAGTACGGGAATAGTGAATCAAGACCAATTATCGTAAAATATTCATAACCACAAACTAAATTACTAGTAAAGGTGTTATAAGCAATAGCTAATAATAATGCAATACAGTTATAAGCAAAGATCATCACAATGCCATCAAATAAGTTATTAGCTAAGATATAAAACCAAGAAGTGGTCGTAATTAAAGCCAAAAAGCACAAGGCAAAAATAGGCAAATGTTTTAAAACGGTAAGAATAAACTTAGGTTCTGTTAAAGACACAAATATCGCATTTACACTAAAGAAAAATGTAACCACAATGAATAAGAAAAGAATATTAGTTAAATATTGTTTCTTTCTATTAAGTGGTAAAGCTAAATAAACATCAGCTGAATCTGTTTTATGAATATAGGAAAACAGTAAGATAACCCCACCTATACAATAGATAGTAGCTAAAAATAAGCCATATAAAAGAGAACCTGTTAAATAATTAAATGAGCTTTCGGGATTAATGTCGGTATTAATCAATGGTGACATCATAAAAGCTAATTGCAATAAATAAAAGAAGATTAGTGAGTATTTATTGTTGCGAAGTAAATATTTAAAATAATCTTTATTCATACTTTTGCCTGCTTTCTAACTCATAAATAAACAATTCTTCAAAGTTAATACCAATACTGTTACAAATAAGTGGATTCATTTTTTCTAGCTTGCTTGTAACTTCTTCATATTCTCCTCTTATAACTAAGGTGTATACCTGGCCAACGTTTTCATAATTTAAAACATCAAACTGTTTAAAATCCTCTTCTGTTTTAGCTTCCTTAAAAGCTAATTGATAACGATTAATGTTTTCCTTCTCTTGCCATAAATCGCCAGAGCTAAGAATATTGCCGTTTTCTAATAGAGCAAAGGAGTCGCAAATATCTTCCATCTCTTTCAAATTATGAGAAGAAATAATTACACTAACTCCTTTTTCAGAAATTAAATTAGCTAAAGCTTTTTTAAAATTTAAACGAATTAAGGGATCTAAACCATCGAACGCTTCATCTAGTAGTAATAGTTTTGGCTGACAAGCTAAGGCAAATAATAAAGAAGCTTGTCTTTTCATACCCTTTGAAAATTCAGAAACCTGTCTTTTAGGATCTAATTTAAAAAGCTTTAAATAATATTGAAATGTTTCTTCATCAAAATCATAAAAGCTTTGATAAAAGCTTTTCATACTATTAATACTAGAGCCAAAAGGAAAATAAGGATTTTCAGCAATAAAGATAATATCTTTACGGATATCGGCATCTTTTTTAGTATCCTTACCATTAAAAATAACTTCACCAGAATCTGCTTCTATTACATCGGCGATTATTCTTAATAAAGTTGATTTACCTGCTCCGTTAATTCCGATTAAACCAAAAATTGAAGCATCATTAACCTGAAAACTACAATCATTTAGTACTGTTAATTCATTGAAGCTCTTGTTTAGCTTATTTACTACTAACATCATTATCCTCCTCATAAATAAACGAGATGGCCTTTTCAAGCTCCTGACGTGTATAAGTTTCTTTTAAGGGTAATAAGTAGCGTTTTAGTTGTTCCTGGCGGGAACTATCAGTATCTAATTTCGCTACATATACTCCCTTTTTAGGCAAGTTATAAACATAACCATCTTTCTCTAAGGATTGATATGCCTTAGCAACCGTATTGGGATTAATACCATACTCTTCAGCTAATTGTCTTACTGAAGGTAATTTACTGTCTCCTTGCAAAAGTCCTGCTTCAATAAACTGCAGAATTTGGGTTTTTATTTGTTCGTAAATCGGTTCTTTGCCTTGTAAATTTAACAGAAACACTTTGCATCCTTTCTGTATTATCTGTATTAAGTGTATCGTGGTATAAAATAGCTGTCAATGTTTTTTATAATTTGTATATTGTGTTAAAATAATACAGCTTATAGAAACACGAGAAGAAATATTATGGCAAAAGAAAAAAAGAATAAAACAGTAGAAAATACTGAAAATAAAAGCACAGTAACTCGCAAAACTAGACCAAAGGCATTTTTCTTGACTTGGATACTTTGCTTTTTAGTTTGGGCTGCAATTATTGTGGCAGGAACAGTTGGTGTTTTTGCGTTAAAAACAGCTAGTTCAATGCTGGAAGGAATTCCTGAATTATCTTTAGAAGCCTTAGATTCAGAAGAATCTTCAGTCATTTATGATAATGAAGGTAATAAAATTATCGAATTAGGTGAATATTTAAGAGAAAATGTTGAATATGATCAACTTCCTAATGATCTTATCGATGCTTTTTTAGCGATCGAAGATTCACGTTACTTTACTCACTTTGGTTTCGATATTCCGCGTTTTACTGCTGCTGCTTTAGTTAATTTAAGAAGTGGTAGTTTTGATCAAGGTGGTTCAACTATCACCATGCAATTAATTAAAAACTCTTACTTCCAGATTGACGCTGGTAGTGATTCAACAATGGCCGAAAGAGAAGGTTTGAGTGGTGTAACTAGAAAAGCTCAAGAAATTGTTTTAGCTATTCAAGCTGATCATACTTACTCTAAAGAAGAGTTATTGGCTCTTTTCTTAAATAAGGTTAACTTTGGTAATAATATCCGTGGTGTTGAAAAGGCTAGCCAATATTACTTTGGTAAAAGTGTTAGTGAATTATCTCTACCGGAATCAGCCTTTTTAGCTGGTATTATCAACTCCCCTAATCTTTATAATCCTTATAACGATATTGAAAAATATAGTGGCAATATCTATTTGAATGAAGAATGGGAATATTTGGAATCAGCTATGGAAAGAAGAGACGAAGTATTAGATTTAATGCTTCAACACGGCTATATAACAGAAGACGAATGTGCTTTAGCTAAGACAGTTAAGCTAGAAGATTTATTGGCTGGACAAAGTGAAAAGTTTGATGAAACTAGCGAATACTATCAAGCTTATGTCGATGCAGTAATTGATGAAGTATTTGAAAAGACTGGTAAAGATCCTTATTACACTCATATGGAAATCTATTCAAATATGGATGCTCATATGCAGAAGTATGTTTATGATCTACAAAATGAAAATGTTGATGCTTATCATGTCTATTACACTAACGATAAGATGCAAAGTGCTTTGGTTGTCTTAGATAATCAAACCGGTGCCTTGATTGCTTTGGGTGGTGGACGTAATACTGATGAAAGTCAAAGTAATCAATCACGTCTATTTAATAGAGCTGTCGATTCTCGTATTCAACCCGGTTCAACAATCAAACCAATCTTCGAATATGCTTTAGCTTTTGAATATCTTGGTTGGGCAACATCACATACTATTTGTGATCAACCTGTTTACTTATATAACGGTCACAATTTAATATCTAATGCTGGTAATCAAGGATATACTGGCGATATGTTGATAACTGAAGCGGTTGCTCGAAGCTTAAATACACCAGCTGTACAAACCTTAATGGCTTTAGTTGATGAAGTAGGCACAGAAGTATTGTGTGATTACTTAACCGCAATTGGTTTTGAAGTTACACCCGATGAATTCGATTTACAGTTCGCTATTGGTGGTAACACAATGCGTTTCTCCCCCGCTGATTTAGCAGCAGCTCATGGTATGTTGATGAATAAGGGTTACTATATTGAACCACATACCATTAAATATATCGAATTTAATGATGGTACTACCTATGTTTCTGATACCGAAGGAACTCAACTTCTTTCTGAAGGCGCAGCTTATTTAACAGCTTATTTAGAAAGATATAACGTTGCTAGTAGTTCTTGGATTAACTTAATGGAAGTCTTCCGTCAATGTTCATACCCTGTGTATGCTAAAACAGGTACTACTGACTGGGGTGATTCTGGTCTTAGCTATGGTGTTCCTAAGGGATCTCCTAGAGACTTATGGCAAGTAGCTCAAACTTCAAATTATACAGTTTCTGTCTGGTTAGGATTTGATAAGTTAGATACCGGAACTTACTTCCAAAACTGGGAAAATAACTATAACCAAAAAGGTTATATGGCTAAAGCAATGTTAGATGAATTAATGAATTATTATCAATATGAAGCTACCGAAATTGAACAGCCTGAAGATGTTGTAAGTATTACTCATATTAAGGGTGTATATCCATATTGTTACCCAACTTCAGGAACCTCAGTTACTGGTTTAATTAAATCAGAATATGCAACTCTAGTAGATATCTCTACTGTTCCTCGCACTACTAAGGTAGGTACTTTAACTGGTGTGGGCGTTTCTTGGAACGAAGATGGAAGTGCAACCCTTACTTGGTATGGCTTTAGTGGTGGTGGCAGTAGCGGAACTAAAGATATCTCTGCTACAAACGCCTTTGGCGAAACAACCAGAGCAACAGGTAGAAGCTACTATAACCTATATAACTACATCAATCCTTCATATTTCTATGCTGATATCTATCGCAATGGTGAACACATAGGTAGTGTTGAATCTACTTACCCTTCAACTCAAATATGGGTAGAAGGATCAGAAGGAGATACATATCAAGCATGTGGTTGGACCTCAAGCGATTACAGCCAACAATGTACAGGATTCTAAATTACTAAAACAATAAAGTATCTTATAAATAAAAAAACTTAATCTTAAACGATTAAGTTTTTTATTATCTATTAATATTTAAATAAATTTTATTAATAGAGATCCCAGAAAACATCTTCTACATAAGCTATCCATTTATCTTTACCTATTCTAAACCAAGTATAGCCATCGTTTTCTACTTCCTCTAAAACAAAGTATTCGCCTGGTGTAGTATGATCAATAATTTCTCCACTAGTAGATGGTGTTTCTCTTATTCTTAAAGAATCGTCGGTAACATATACTATCCTTATTATTGCATCAATTTTTTTAGGAATAGTAGCTGTATATTTCGAAAATTCATTTGTGATATCATTACTACTTAATTCATTTAGTTTTATAGTTTCTTCAATATTCAAAATTCCGTATTGCCCATCTATTCCTACATAAGCATTGCCTTGATAAAGAATAGATACATCATCAAAACTAGGTTCTATTACCTCTTTGCCATTAGTATCAATATAAGCCCATTTGCCATTTCTTTTTACTGGCGCATAACCATCTTCAAAGCTTTTTACATCCTCATATATATAATCAGTAATTAATTGATTGCTTTTTAAATTTACATAGGCATAACCGGTTTCGTTTTTAACTACATAAAAACCATTAGTGATCGCTTTAGAAGTATCAACATCTCCTACAGCTTCTTTTAACCTTTTGCCATCAGCATCATAAAAATAATTAGTCTTTTTAGCATAAGATATAACCCCTGGTTGGCAAATATCTCTTGAATTAGTAAATTCAACTTCTTCATATAATTGACCATCAACATCTTCTAATTTAGCCACAGGATATGCTCCTCCAAGACCGCCAACTATTGTAATTTTATGAAAATCTTCAGAAACTAAGGGGTTATTGTTATTGTTGATTTGGTTAGAGTCAATAAACAAATCAAAAAATAAATTAATAAAGTTTTCTTCTTTATCGGTATAGTATATCCACGATGTTTCAACATCTCTATATTTTTCATCCATAACAAGATAACTATCAACTTCGACATTGTTCAATAAAGCATTGCCGTCATAATCATAAAAGGAAAACAAACCTTGAGACATAACAATAATGGCATTATCTGAATATTCATCAGCAACACTAGAGTCTCCTAGCTCAGCAGTATTTTTTAAAGCACTTAAAGGATATCCTTCTAATACATAAACATATTCAGCAGGATAGGAATATGCAGTATCGAAATAACGATATGCTCCCATGGCCTTAGCTTGTAGATGATCAAAATCTAAAATGCCTTCTAGTAGCATTGTTGGCTCTTTTACCCAAACATATGTTTTATCTGGTTCAGATATTTCTGTTTGAACTGTTTCTTCATTTTCAACAGAAGGTTGCATTGTTGTTTGGGTAAATGTTTCTTCCTTTTTGCTACAAGCAAGCAACATTAATAAACAAAATAAAGTAATTATTATTTTTTTCATAATTTGTCCTTTTCAATATTTACAGTATATCAATATCAAAACTTTTAATGAAATAAAAACTACAGTTATATAACTGTAGTTAATATTTAATTCTCTCTTTTTCTTGCAATAATTCTTATCGGTACACCTGTAAAACCAAAGGCTAATCTTAATTGTTTTTCTAGGTANCGNCGATAAGAGAAATGTAATAACTCTGGATCATTAACGAACAATACTATNACACAAGGAGANGCTTGAACTTGTGATGCATAATATATCTTTAATTTTTTACCACTATGTGCTTTAGGTGGATTAGATATTTGAGCATCATAGATAACTTCATTTAAGATATTAGTGGCAATTCTTAATTTTGTATAATCGTATACTTCATTAATTAATGGAAATAAAGAGTTAATTCTAGCTTTATTTTTAGCCGAAACAAAGGCAATTGGCGCATAAGATAAATAGGTAAAATGGGCTCTTATTTGCTTAGTTATTTCAGCCATTGTCTTTTCATCCTTTTCAACTAAATCCCATTTATTGTAAACAATAATAACACCTTTTAAAGCTTCAGAAGCTAAGCCGGCAACATGTTTATCTTGTTCGATTATACCAGTAGAGCCATCTAAAACAACCAAAGCAATATCTGATCTTTCAATAGCCATTTGAGCTCTTAAAACCGAATACTTCTCTATCTTTTCGTAAACCTTACCTCTTTTACGTATGCCAGCTGTATCTACCGCCACATAAGTACGATCTTCATAAACAAACTTAGTATCAATTGCATCTCTGGTAGTACCTTCAATATCGGAAACAATAACTCTATCCTCGTTTAAGAAAGCATTAGTTAATGAGCTTTTACCAACGTTAGGTCTACCAATAATCGCGAATCTAATTTCGCCTTCATAATCTTCACTTGGTTTTAAAGGCATTAATTCAACACAACGATCTAATAAATCACCAACACCTATACCATGAATTCCACTTATGGGCATTGGATCACCTATACCTAACTTATAGAAATCATAAATGTCAGCTTTTTTCTCAATATTATCTACCTTATTAACAGCTAAAACTACTGGCTTATTACATTTCCTTAATAGCTTAGAAACATAATAATCATCATTAACTACCCCTTCTTGTGAATCAGTTACCATTACGATCACATCGGCTTCATCAATTGCTAAATCAACTTGGGCTCTAATCTCTTTTTGAAAAGGTTCATCTTCTAGTTGAATGCCACCGGTATCAATAACACGAAAGTGTTTACCTAACCAATCACAATCGCCATAAAGGCGATCACGAGTTACACCTGGTGTATCCTCGACAATCGCCAATCTTTCTTCTAACATTCGATTAAATACTGTTGATTTACCAACGTTGGGTCTACCAACAATGGCAATTACTCCATCAATCATTTTCTTCTATTTTTTCTATAGCTAATTCGTATACTTTGTTTATGACTTCTTCTAGAGTTAAGTCTGAACTATCAATTAATATCGCATCTTCTGCTTGTACAAGGGGTGAAAATTCACGGTGCATATCCTGATAATCTCTAGCGATAATATCAGCTAAAATCTTATCGTAATCAGCTTCTACACCCTTTTCAATATTTTGTTTAGTTCTTCTTTTAGCTCTAGCTTCAGCAGAGGCTGTTAAATATATCTTTAATTCGGCATCTGGTAATACAACACTACAGATGTCTCTGCCATCGACAATATATCCTTTTTCAGCTGTAATTTCTTGTTGCTTAGCTACCATTGCTTCTCTCACTCCATGAAGCTTTGAAACTGTAGAGGCAGCCATTGAAATTTCGTTTCCAAAAAGTTGTTGTTTAAGATGTTCGCCATCTACATAAACACTTCCATCAGCATAGGCTTGCATTGGTAGTTTCAATAATAAAGCAGTTATCTCTTCTTCATTATCTAACTCTAACTTATATTTATTAGCCAGATAAGCACAAGCACGATACATTGAACCTGTATCTAAATGAACATAATCTAATTTTTCAGCTAAAGCATCAGCTACTGAGCTTTTGCCGGCAGCACTAGGACCATCGATCGCAATATTTATCTTCATCCAACAATACCCATTGTCTTTAATAGACCATATGCGATAACGGCTAAGATTGCAATCAAGGCAATAACGAGAATAATTAGAACGAAATCTAAAACCTTATTACCACTTTCCTCTTCTTCTTGTTGAGGTTCTCTGATATATTCGGCTCTTGTTTGATCGATTACGAAAGATCTAGTATCACCTAAATTTTCTTCAACTGTCTCTGTTTCTTCTAAAGTCTTAGTTAAAACAGGATGTTCTTCTTTTACTTCTGGTTGACTAACACTAATTGGTGTAATCAATTTTTCTTCAGCATTAATATTAGAACGCTCAACACTACCCTTATTTTCTTCTTCGTTTAAGTATGGGCGAAGCATATCTACGGTTTCAGAAGACAAATCTTCTTTGTCCTTTAAAGCAGAAATGTCAGTAGTCTTAGTGTCGTAAGTTTGAGCACCCATCCACTTATTGATAATTTCTTTTTCTGTTGCACTAGGAGTATTTACTTCAGCTTCTACAGGAGCGCTTTCTTCAGCTTCAATTGCCGCTAAGATATTATGAATTTCCATCGTAACAGTATCATTGATATCTTGTTCATCTGCACTCATTTCTCTTTTATCAGCGAAGAATGGATTATCATCATCTTCTTCGACTACGGTTGTTTCAACTACTTCCTCTTTTACTTCTGTAGGAGTCTTATCTTCTTCTCTCATCTCATCAGCAATTCTGCCAGGAACATCATCAGCAGTCATTAAACCTTTATCTTTGTTGTATTGGTTTACTTCATCAAGAGTTTGTTGCAAATAATCGTTTTCGTTATGCATAACATTGATATCAGCATCATCTTCAAAGTCATTGATTGAGCTCATCAAGTTATTTAATTCAACCGTACTATCAGGTGTCTCAACAACATTGGTATTTAAATCAACAACATTTCTAATAACACCATCACTCTTGAATTCAACATTTTCATTGATATCTAAATCATCATTAATCTCTTCAATGACTTCTTCTTTAACTTCTGTAGCTTCATCCTTTACTTCAGCAAAATCTTCAGCAACTTCTTGTTTAATATTGTTTAAATCTTCTTCTACTTCTTCTTTTTTCTCTTCGAAGAATTCACCTACTTCTTCTTTAACTTCTTCATTGAACTCTTCAACATTTTCAACAGCGTTTTCTACACCTTCTTCAAGGTTTTCTTTCTTTTCTTCAAAGAAATCAGCAACCTCTTCTTTTGTTTCGGCTACATCTTCCTTAAATTCTTCAAAGTTATCTTCTGCTTCTTCTTTTTTCTCTTCAAAGAATTCACCAACGCCTTCGTTAAACTCTTCGACATTTTCTTTCTTTTCTTCAACAAATTCAGTAACATCTTCTTTTTTCTCTTCGAAGAACTCACCTACTTCTTCTTTAAATTCAGAAGCATCTTCTTTAACTTCTTCTTTGAAATCTTGCCAGCCATCTTTTAACCTATCAATGAAATCAATATCTTCTTCTCTAACTGTATCTAGATCAGAAGTGAAGTCTTCGTGAATATCATTAACTGCATCCTCAACATCCTCAGCAAAATCATGAATATCTTCATTAACTTCGCTAACAGGCTCTTCAATATTGATTTCAACTGCTTCTTCTACTTCAGTATTGAAATCAAAGTCAGGTAAATCAATAGCAGTTTCTATTTCTTCTTGTTTAGTAGGAAGTTCCATATTTAATTCAGGAACTTCAATATTTAAATTAGCTAAGTCTTCTTTAACTTGTTCAACGTTATTAACAAGCTTATTCTCTTTAATCTTGCTACTAGCATCTAAAGTTAAACCATCTTCAATTTGAATATTAAAGGCATCTAAATCAGACTTAATTTGGGCGAGATTATCTTCTACTTTTTCATTTGTTTTAAACAAATCATCAGCAGTATCTACCTCTTCCATAGTCTCAATAAAATCATGAGCTTCTTCAATTAATTCATCTAAAGATTCATTAGCTTCTTGAACAAGCTCTTCTTCACTTACTGTTAATTCGCTAGTCTTATCAAACATCTCAGTTAAGATGTCAGTAGTATCGTTTTTAACAGTAGGAGTATCTACATCAATAAAAATTGATGAAGTTTCTGGTTTAAATTCATCTACCACTTCTTCTACAACTTCGTTTAATGTTTCTCTGCTACTAGCAATATTTTGCTCGGCATCAGCAACCATTAAACCTTCTAGTTCATCAAGTTGTTCTTTAAATGTATCTAAAGCTGAGTTTGTAACCTCAATATCCCCGTCATTCTCTAAATGCTTGCGTAAATCTGCGTAACGTTCCATTCTGCTTAACTTAGCCATATTAAAACCTCCGTATCAAAAAAATTATAGCAAAACCCTATGCAAAAGTGAATAAAACGGAGCTAATCAAAACATAAAAATTTTGAAAATATTTCGTTACTATCTTGTCAAGATTAAAAGATTTTGCTAATATGGTTAAGCACGGAAATAAACGGTACCTTAGCCAAGTGGTAAGGCAGCAGACTGCAACTCTGCGAGCGCCAGTTCGACTCTGGCAGGTACCTCCAGACGTGGGGATGTGGCGGAATCGGTAGACGCGTCGGACTTAAAATCCGGCGAGGGCAACCTCGTAAGGGTTCAAGTCCCTTCATCCCCACCATTTTCGTGAAATGCGCCCATAGCTCAACTGGATAGAGCGTTTGACTACGGATCAAAAGGTTGTGGGTTCAAGTCCTGCTGGGCGCGCCATATAAGACAACGGGATGTAGCTCAGCTTGGTAGAGCGCTTGTTTTGGGAACAAGGGGTCACAGGTTCAAATCCTGCCATCCCGACCACGTATGGCGAGGTAGCTTAGTTGGCTAGAGCGCTCGGTTCATACCCGGGAGGTCGTGGGTTCGAATCCCACCCTCGCTACCAATTCGGACCCTTAGCTCAGTTGGTCAGAGC
>Ga0065711_1006235_pt1 | contig 21452 bp, 16 predicted proteins | sample Hoacrofraction12_FD_59098 | JGI IMG/M metagenome (GOLD analysis project Ga0065711, IMG submission 59098) | Hoatzin crop microbial communities from Cojedes, Venezuela - Epithelial fraction 12 v2 (version 2) | ecosystem: Host-associated > Birds > Digestive system > Esophagus > Crop | place... | reverse complement strand
GGGGGGGTGGTGGTGTTGAGGAGCAGGCGGGGCTGCTGGAGGTGAAGGAGAATCGCTGCTGCCATCTGCTGAGACACCCACTCGGGACACGCGGTGGTGAGGAAGAGGGAAGGGGAAAAGGAGGAGCATCCTCCTCGGGGATGGACCAGGAGAGAAGCCACAGCGGGGAGCAGGGGTGGGGGAGCAGAGGTGCCACCAGCCAGGACCGCACTCAGAGAGCGGCATCGCTGCGGCAGCGCTTCCCTCTTTTTCTAGCATAAAGGTCCAGTAAGACCTCTTTGGTTTTGCCAGTATCCTGGACAAGGGATCGCAGCAACATGAACTATGCAGGCGCCTACCTAGACACAGCTTTAACAGAGAGCCTAATTCCTTATTACGGGAAGTCCACATGGACAAGGAGTTTATAAAAACACCTCAACAAACCAACCAAGAAAACCCACCTTTAAGAGATAACACCTCAGTCTTAGTAGGCATCATCCACACCTCTTCCCCGCTGGCCTGCTCTTCCCCCACCCTGGCTGGTCCAGCCTCACCAGCACCCCTTCTCTGCAGGGCTGAAAGAGCTTCGGAGCTTTCCTCTGGGGGTGGAAGGAGGGGGTCAAAACCACTGGGCGACAACCTCTGTTTAAGATAGGAACATGTCAGATCTTTCCAGGGGTGATAAAGGAAAACAGCCAGCCCACAAAGGGCAAAGAAAGCATCTGCGTGGGCAACCTGCCTCTCCACCTTGCAGGCAGCAGCACAAGAGGAAAGTCAGAGGAGGACGAAAACGCGACCCCTCCGCCCCAGAGAGGGGGAGGAACGCTTTTGGGAGACTGAAACACTACCACCGGCGGGATTACCACCTCTCGGCCCTCTCCAGCTCTGTGTTCCCAGGAGCGTTCGCAGGCTGCAACAACCTGGCTTTCCACAGGTACGGCTCGGCCCCCGTGCTGGCACTGCCCCCCCAGCTCCTCACGCAGGGGCAAGAGCTGCTCCCAGACCACCTGGAAGCAGGAGCAGCCAGATGTGAAAGCCCGCAGCACTCGGGCAGTTGATCCCCTGCCTCACCCGCTCCGCACTCAGCACCTGACAGCAACAAAACCCTTACACCCTTGCTCTTTTTCAAGGCGGAGGTGAGCCAGAGGACCAGGGCTCCCCTTCGCCCTGCCTCAGCATCACCTGGGTGGGCTGCAGGCTCCCATCGGCACTGCAGCCCTCTCTTACTACCCCCTCTCCCTCTCGTCTTTGCCAGGAGCCCCGAAAACCTGCCAAAGCTGCCCATGCAGAGCCGGCGCCCCGAAGAGCGGGTCTTGCCCCAGCTGGTGCTACAGCCCGGCACATCGCCCATCGCTGCCCTGCCCAGCCAGCCGCCCCGCAGCCTGCTGCTGCCTGCCATGCCCTGCCCTGCCGACCTCCCCAGGGACCCGCTCCCCCTCTACTACAGAAGCTATGAGCAACAGAAGCTCTTCAAGTTCCAGAGGCCGGTTTGAAACTCTGAACTGCCATTCAACTTCTTTTCCTTTTTTAACATCATCCATTCCTTGAAACTCTGCAGAGCTCAGGAAGGAATTTCCCAAGAGCCAATTACTGCACCTGGGTTTTCAAATGCAGAAAATCTGACACTTCACTTTGAAAGCCTTTTTTGATATAACCCTTTTATTTCCCCTCCCATGTCCAGAAGTGCATAATTCAAACAGGAGTCCTGGGGTTACACACTTCTTAATTGATCATTTTGGTGAGACACATAAAGCCAAGTCTGAGCAGCTCCAGCTTAAACTACAGGCTGAGCATTTGCAGGCTTTCAGGTTTTAAACACAAGCATCTGATTTTGTTTAGGGCTCTTTTAAAGGCTGAAAGTGAAGACAGCCAGTTACCAGGAACAAGGAATCTCTGTCATTAGATAATTGGAAGCATTTACAATTCATTGCACTTGAATGTAGGCTGAGATTTAAAGGGGTTTTTATTTTGTTGTTCAGATCTCACCATATCCTCCCATTCCTACACAGACAGTCTTGGACTTGCAAGATGCAGTGACAAGTGTGCAAAGATAGGCATTCAAGAGGAAAACATGACTTTAACACGAAGGACCTAGCACATCTGCAATAAAAAAAAAAAAGCCACCACAAAAAAACCCCACCCCACCACCTTAGGGTTTTTCATCCCTTCTCTCCTGTATTAGAAATTCATATCAAGTGTATCAGGACCTACAGCAGCACCCAAAGAGCTAGCCCAAGTGCCACCATTTGCATTCAGAAAGCAGCGACACCCGTATGTTTCTGTCCAGGATTTCCTGGGTGGAAATCCGTGGGTGCGTTCCAGGCAGTGCACGCCGAGCCTGGCCAGCAGCTTCAGGAGAGCTCCGTGCTCTGCTCACGCTGAAGGGCAGATCTGTGCACACGCAGCACGCCCGACGCGGTCAGGGCACATGGGGCTTGCTGGTGCACATGTGCGCACAGTGATGCTGTTTGGATCACGGGAAGCGTTACGGCGTTCGTCACAAGAGGTGCTGGCAGCCCCAAGAGCTGCTGCACGCGTGGGGCAAGGAGTAAGAACGAGCACCCAGGATGTGAACCCCCAGCATCACCCAACAAGCAGCGATACTCAAACCGTCCTGCTACAAAGGCCAGGAGTTTTAGTCTGCTGACTTAATTTCCATGAACACTTGCATTGCATTTCAAGGAAAGATGACTTAAAAGATGCAAGGTAGCACATTTCTGTGATAAAGGCAAGACCTACTGGTGGATGTCTAGGAAACAGTGCTGCTTCTCCCTGGAAAGAGGCCTAGGGACACTGTTTTTTCTATTTATAATAAAGCAATCTCTGCCTGTTCCACCTCCTCTGTCTTCTTTCCACATGACCAAGCTATGGAAGGAGTGGTTTGGGGGCTGGCTTTTGATGGGGAGGGAGCAGTTGCTAAAGCTGTTACAGATCCCTTGCAAAAGACACCACGGCCTGCTGTGGCCACTTACCACTACCAGGAGAAAACCTTCCCTTCTCCTGAGACAACTGAAGCTACAGAAAGGACAGAAAAACAGGGACCCGCTCTGCGCCTCCCTTCAACTCACGTCCCGACCTTACCTTTTCCTCCTCCCTCTTTTTCCAGCCCAGTCTAACACACAGCAAGGGGAATAATCCTGGATTCGGAAACAGCGCCGCGGGCGTTTTGGGCTCCCACGACTACTTCAGTCCACGGACTACGCTTCCACTTCTGCCTCACCGCAATAGCCAGGGGTTCGGCCCAGGGTCTGCCCCGGGTACAGTACTGCCCAGGTCACGCAGGAAGGAGTCGTCTTGCTAAGACACGAAACCAGGAAAAAAAAACAGAAGGGAAACTGAAGAGGATGGGAAGGAGGCTTTTCATACCCGTTTCCTACTCTGTTCCTCTCCCCTGTTGTGTTTTAAGAAAAAAAAATAAAACCTCACTACAATTTCTCCTCTCCAAGGAGATTTTTTTTACTCAAAAAATATACTTGGGACACAGGGTTTGCTGCTCCCTGGATCCAAGCAAGGCTTTAAAATGAAAAGTGGGATTTTTTTTTTTTGCTACGTAAGATTAGAGATTGACACCTGCTTTCACTGCAAACTGAAATGACGCACATTTCAGATATAAAAATCTTTTGCCAAACATGTCCACCAGAAAGGTACTGATTTTGAAGTGTCATAACAAAAAGTTTGCATTTTCAATAAAAAACTGACACAGTAGCTCTTCATACAGAGAAAAATGTCAACTTGAAACAAGCATTTTATACAACTGATATTTAAAAAGTGATTTACTTGACACAATTAAGAACACTTAGGGTAACACTTTCCTGACTTTTTTTGTGTGCAAAGTTAAGCTTTCTACCACAAAAATTTGATCCCAAACCCCTGGCAGAATTAGCCAAGTTCCTGCAGCAGGGAGGAGCACAGCCAGGTCCTCCTCGAAAGTCATCTCAAGCTTGCAGGAGACTGAAACCAACAGACTTGATGATCGTAGAGGTCTTTTCCAATCATGATTCTGTGATTCTAGAATAAAGACAGGTTAAGGGCAGGAAGTCCAACTCTACCGCAAGTTTCCCTACCAACCCCTTAAGTCTTTGCCTCAGTTCCTTCTCACCTTGGAACCAGCATGGCCAAGAGCCAAGATAAGGTTGTGAAGAGCCATGCCCAGCTTCATCCCAGGAAGGCACCATCAGAAGGGCAACAAGAAGCCCTGTTCGCATTTATTTGTCAAAAGAAGGAAAAGGAAGGTAACCATGTAGAAGCTTTAAGTAATTTGTCAATGGGAAGAAACAAATCTCACAAAACTGTGATCCCACACATTCTTGCCACATTGCTCAGCAGTTCCCGTTGAACTAACCATCTATCCAACGCTCCTTCACCAGAGCAGCACAAGGTGCTGCCCTCTCCACTGTTTCCTCCCTGCAGACCAGAGAAACTCCAGCTTTCTCCACGCTAGGGAATGGGGTTTCCAGCTGTCAAAGCTCCCGGCCTCTCTACAACTGAAGTTGAAGCTCCTAGAGGTTTAGTTGTAATGTTTTCTGCAACATCAAATGCAATATCCAATTATATAATAAACAGCACATTCCTTTTTTTTTTAAATTTGAATTATATGCACGCAGTATCCAATAGAAAGGTGGGCCCTGGAACTGGAGGAAATCATCTGAAGATGGACGGAGACAGCTGCAAGGTCAGCTCATTGCCAATTTGTGTCCCAGGCAAACCTCACAAGCAGTTGCTTTCTGCTCGGTGGCTGAACAGAGAGAGAAAGCACCCTCAGTTTTTTTAAAAAAGAGGATTTTAACCTTCAGACTCCACATTGGAAACCTCAGCCTTTAGAAAGAGCTAAACAAGTTTTGGTCACAACTTTAAATCCTCCAGCAAAGCTCAGCATCCCAGCCTCCTAGGACTGTTGACACTGACAGAGGAGGTTTCAGACCCTCTCTGAGGACAAGGTTAATGCTGGACCTGTAACATTCAAATTCTGAAGCCATAAGACTCCAAGATGATGTACGTTGCGATCTCTAACAGAACGGTCACTCTCTGCCAGTACAAGCTTCCTAGACTACCATTTCCAGTGCTGCAGTGCTGGTACGAACAGGAGAGCGCTGAGCAAGTCCCACCCTCTCTCCAGGCGTCTCTGAAATGGAGAGGGATTTGTCAAATTTTTAAGTCTGAAGACTGGAGGGAGGAAACAGTACTCCAGAAAGATTTCACAGGAGAAAGCAACATTAACTGTGTGATGACTGCATCCCACTGAAAGATCCCACCTCATCCGTGTTCCAGGAGATGGGCTCCTCACGACCACCACAGGTCAGGCAGACCACTCTCCTATTTGCTTTAGGTTAACAAGGACTTTTCTATACTGTTTTCCTCCACAGTGACACCATCTCTGTTCACATGACTTACCACACCTAGTATCACTGCATCAGCACCACCCTAAACCAGTGCTTTTCATCAGCAAAGCCAGTAACAAATCCGTTGCTGCCATGATCACTCAGCTCGCTTCAAACCTCCACCAGGCAGCAGTTCAGACTCCTGCATCCCCACAAGTGGCTCTAGCTACCTCTACTTGTATGGCAAGAATTTCCTTTCAACATTTCCATCTCAGGAGCCTTCACATTGCCACATAAACGTAACAGTTCACATTATTTGTTTTGTGTGCACGCTAAAAATTTGTGTCATTAGCAGCTGGCCAGCTGGACTGGAGGAAAGTTCATCCTCGTCAGGAAGTTAGGAGTACCTACAACCCCTTCAAGCAGGGCTGGTGACAGCTCCAGTCCCCTAACCCTTGAAGTACTGTGCCACCTCTCAACGTTTCTTGACACACCTCAGTTCTGAGCAGTAAGCTTCTATCCCAGCCCACAACTTTCCCTGGAGGGAATTACTCCTAGGCAATGCCATACCTGCTACGTGGTGGATTTACATATGCTGAAGACCAACACCAAATCTGAGCTCCTTTCCAGCTTAAGGCAACTTCTACAAGGGGTTAGTTCGCCTCTCTGAGGATGAGGAATAACAAAAAGCACCCAGGTAACTGTCCTACAATCTTCTCAAGCGTATTTTTCTAAGCGCTGTTGCAAAGGTGAGGGAGGAAATTTGTGCACATTCCCCCAGAAGAAAAAAGGTGTTCAAGCCAAAGAACACTCCACAGCAGCATTGCCCTTTTCTACAGAGCTGCAAAAACCCAACCAACCAACAAAAAATCCCACCAAACACACAAAACCAAAACCATCACCACCAAAAAAGCCACCCCACACAAGAAAACCTAAACACACTGCATTTTCTCTAAAACACAACATACTGCATGTCTATGATTAAATAAGCATCTCGGATGAAGACTTTTTGGAGGCTGGAGTCTATGATGGAGGAGAAGGAAAACAAAAATTATGAGTTCAGGATCTAGAATACAAACTGCATAACTCTGTGATTAAAAACTGTCATAGAAGTTGGCAGTGGTCTTTTAAGCATCGTTTTGAGCAACCCTGTCAAGACACTGCATTTATAAGGGCACACACCTGCTCACACTTCACTTGCAAGTAGGAAATGGACATTATTAAATGAAAAGGAATTCATGCAGTGGCTCTTCACCTTACCTAGAAGGTGACATTATACTCCTTGCTGTACTCCAGAGAAACATCCTTATTATTCAAATTAAAAAACGAACCAGAAACCCTTAGTATCAGCCCAGCACTGCTGACTCCCAAATTACTATTGTGAATTCTTTTAAAATGCAACAGAACTTCTTGTACCAACACGACCACGGCTAATAAGTCCCTCCCCTCCCTCAACACACCTTCATATCTGTTATGGAAGATGAGCCTGGTCCATCCTCTGTCTCCAGTTTCATCTCTGCCAGGCACCATCTACCAAATGTGTTGCTAGTCCTGGGTCACCAGCCTTTTAGTCAAGCTCTGCTCTCGGCTGAACATAAGGAAGAGCTGCACATGTCCACACAATGCATAAAAAACCAGACCGTGCACCGAGATGATCACACGGACAAAGCAGACACATGGATGCTCTCCTTTCAATAAAGGCTCCTATACAGAATTTCTTGTCACAGAACAGTCCATCAGCAACAAAAACCTCAGGAGAAACTAACAGAGCTCCACACAGTTGAACAGAGTGAAATGCCAGGTTGCTTCCTGACTGGGGGGATCCAAGAATCAGCATCAGACAGTAGATAAAAGTTGGACAGAAGAGGCAGATGCTGCACACCCCCCCCATCAACCTGAACACTGATGTATTTTAATGTGATAACACCAACGTTACTCAACAAGAAGTCTTTCGTGGGGGGGGAAGGGTGGCACTATAAAGAGAAAAACCATTCTAGCTGCAAACCTTTTCCTTAAGGCTAAGAGTCAGTCAGTAGGCGGACCACAGAATCTACTGGATAGCAGCAGGCAACAAGCGCTGTCCTGAGCAGCTGAAGCCTGTTTTCCAGTGGCAACAGACCGCAGGCACACATTTCCCTCAGCGCATCCTAAATTGGGGCAGAGACAAATCAAGAACAAAAGGTGGCAGCAGCTTCAGGAACTGCTGTGGCACACAGGAACAGCTACAGCTGCTTTGGGAGGCTTGCTTGTTCTCAGAGTGAAGAAAGGCACCCTTCCAGACGAGAAGTGTTAAAGGTCGAAAAGTGTCTAACAACTAGGGAAGTTAAAAGAAAATACAAAACAAAAGGCCACTGCGCCTTCACCAGCACCTCCAGCAGACTGTTCCCTGCACTGGAGAGTGCTCCCAGCCCGCGGTCGCAGCAGGCAGTGCTTCTCCCTCGTCCCCAGCAGCAACAGCCGGGGGGACTGGGCAGGGGCAGACTGGGCGATGACGACCTTGCTTGTTTTGCTGGGGGGTGCTGGCGTCGGAGGGTGCGCACATGCTCCCAGGTAACCAGGGCACCAACTGCCTTGCAGCAACCATGCCTGTCCAGAAACAGAACATGCAGTTCCTTCACACGGACCCTGGATACAGCACTATGCGGCAACACAGGCGAGAGAAGAGCACAAGCAGGCAATCCCCAGCAAGTGATGTTTTACAGAGCAGGATACTCAGCGCCACTTCATGCAGATTCAGTGCTTGGTTCCCCTGTCCAGTGATCGATTCAGGACTCGCTTCCGTTCCCCGCACAGCGCAAGGCCAGTTTCCCTCCGTTAGGTGCCCACAGCTCAGCAGCGTGAATTCCCTTTTCCTCGCCGCTGCCAGGGGAAGACATTTTAGGAGGGCTGCCAGCCTGAGCTATACAGCTCATACCAGGCGAGAAACCCTTCCACAGAGGCATTTTAGCACTTCAGGCTCTCGGCCATCTCTGATGAGCCACACCAACCCAGCACCCCAATCACCAGGCTGCTGGTTTTTAACACCAAAACTGATCTCTGGCTAGAAGCGCAAGAGCTTGCTGCAAGCCTCCTGTATGTTAAGAGCTCTTCACCCCCTGTTGCACAGTGACATTATATTACACCTGTATGTGAGGACGCTGATGGAAACAGGGAGTTGTAACCAGAATTCTCCACCACACCTTCAGTCACATTATTGCATGCTACCTGTCCCAAGTGACATGGCATTTAATTCAGAAAGTATAAACAAGTTTTTCATGCTTCAGATTTCAAAGGATACCATCAACAAAGCTTAGAGACAGACAGCCTCTAGCTATTGCCATGAGTAAAGACAACAAATCCTTTAAACATTTAAAGTGTATATGCTTTTTTCACCCTTCAATGCAGAAGTCATCATGCAAAGCAGTATCTCCATGAAAAGTAGCTCCGATGAAAAGGAGAAAAAAAAAATCATGCAATGACATATGGTTTTACCAGATGCAGCAGCAATTCAATATCCAAGTTTAAAAAAAACAAGCAAACATGAAGTCATCATCAAGTTTTCTGTTTTATTTCAGATTTTAGTTTTAATTCTGAAGAAAGAGGTACATTTCCTTGGTTTTAGTTTTAGCGTCAGGTTATAACCATGTTTATTTATCTGTTTCTTTTTTCCTGTCTTTTCAATACTGCACAAACGTCCAGAAACTACAGGGTTAAGTAAAAGCTGCAGGCAGAGGAGGTCAGAGGTTGCTCCTGATGGTGATCATGTGGCCCCAATGCAGTGCTATCCCAGAGTGCCCTAATCAGGTGAATCTGTTTTTTTTTAAAAAAAAGAAAGAGAGACTACAGAGGAGACAAAGACTGAAGTAAATATCACTCGTGTTTCAGCTGCTTATAATTATATGACATATATGCTAGGTAGTAAATCTGTGAATACTTTTAAAACATTAAAGTTTATTTTAAATCTAAAGCCAAAATTAAAGAAAAATCTTATTCTCCCCTCTTTAAACCACGCTTTAGCAACATGCCAGTTACTGATAGCTATAAGTGTTTTGTCTTTCACACTTCATGCCAAACTCTCATTGACTGACACAATAAAATCCTCCTCCTCAAAAAAAAAATAGCAATTTCCCTGTGTAGTGCCACACTGAATGCAAAATAAATGCTAGGCCACTGCTTGCCCCGCGTTTAGTAAATTCAGTTAAATTAAATACCTCTTCCATGTTTCTGCATTTGATTCTGCATTGCATTCTTTCCCCTACTGCAGACTGACACTTCTCCACTAGGCAGAAACAGTCATGTGCAAAAGACATAAGACAGTAATATTCTCCTTAAGCATTGAGACTGCATTTTGATTTCTCTCTCTCTTTTTTTTCCCCTAAGAATGGTTAGAAAGTATTTCCAACAGTGTATTTCAAACACTGGCTCAGCAGAAACTTAATGAAAAGATACGGTCGTGACCCTGTGATGGCATTGCATTTGGGGGGGAGGTCTGATCAGGAACTGGATTCTCCAGAAAGAAAGATATGACAGGGAACAGTAGGTGGGCATGGGGAGGAGTCAGGGTGGGAGACTTCCTGCATTTCTAACGTTTTGGGTTTTCTTTTTCTTTTTTCTTTTTCCTCCTTTCCTAATGACGATCCAGCGCTGAGCTCTGTAGTAGATCTGTGGGGGTTTTACTGGGGGGTCTGAAGGCTGTCTGAAAGCCTGGAGGTGGGGAATGGAAGCTGGTGGGGTTTGAAGAAGGAGAGTAGGGATTCCAACTGGCTCTGTGCAGAGGGATCTGTGTGCCGAAGGGGTTACTGTGGTGTGTCTGTGATGGTGCTGCACTGGGGCCGTCCACCTCTGTGAGGGCCTGAAGAGATTTTAGCCAATGTGGAGGATTGTCATCTTGAAGGGTGTCTAAACTGTTTCCTGTGGAGGCTGGGATACCTATGAAGAGAAGAAAAAACAATAGGGATACAGGCAAGTCAGAGCAGAAGCAATAAGTTGAGCACGAAGGAGGTCAATTTAACCTAACAAAAAGCAACAGTGAGAAAAAATGATTAGTTTGTACAGAGAATGCATTCTACATTATTGCAATTACCCTGCCTGCAAAACATTGAACATTAAATCCAGATAGGAGAAAGTTCCCCCTCAGAGCACTTCTCTGTAAAATACGCTTTTTTCTATCAAACACACTGCGCAAGGACTGCATCCCTGTTGACATGACCTTAACAGACCAAACTACCAGTACACTGCATGCTTCACCTCCTACTCTGCCCACCTGAACCATGCTTCAGCCTCTCTAACAGGGAAACACAACCAGACAGCCTTATAAAAGAGAGCTTTATAAACAAGTGGAGTACGTCCCTTTTTAAATAACAAAGTCCAGTGAATGCCTTCAGTGCCTCAGGACCAGCGGCGCACATACCGGACATGCCACCCAGCAGGAGGGACACCTACATTGACCCTACAGGTAAGCACTGATCCGCCTGACTGCTTGCGAAGGTCCTGGGCATGCATTGCAAAGGCCTAAGCGACGCTTCGTTATACCTAGCGGTTCCACAAAAATTCCTGGACCCTTGAAGGTTTTGTGGATGGAAGCTGGAAGAGACCACCGCATACTGACTTTTTCTTTTTTTCCAGATTTTTCCAGATCAGTTTGTGCCAAATACCCATTTGATGGTTTGCCAGCAGAGCTGAAGGAGTGAGAAACGGTTACCTGTGATGATTGCGGGGTCCATCCAGCTGCCAGGGCTGTCCCAATTCAGGCTGTCGGTGGTGGCAGTGTTGGACGTTGGTACACTGTGGTTGGCGTTGGAGGGGGAAGAAGCATTGGGCAGTCCACCAAAGTTGATGTTAATGTTCGGTAGAAGTGCCCTTAGCCCGTCCTGCCATTCCTTCATATTTAAACTCTCTACAGAACTGCTGTTGTCTGGGAGATTTACCAACAAAAAAAATGAAAGATAAAAAAATAAAAAGCTGAAGTTAGAAACAGATGTCCTTCTTTGGTGGGGTATGGGATTTTGTTTTTATTTTTTAAGCTAAGCATTTAATACTTTCCCTGTCCAAAAACTAGGGTCAAAGATGACGTGATTTCTGCTTAGAAGATTACTCAGAGGGGCTGGCAGGTTTTAAACCAAGTGTAAGGGAGTGGGAGAAAGATTTAACTCCTCCTCCAACTCCTATTTGCCCCCCCCTTTTTTTTTTCCTTTCAGTTCAGAGACTCAAATAATCAAGGGCACAGTGGCCCTCCCTCTATTACTAACCTACCAGATCCTTTATGAGAAGACCTTTGTTCCAAGCTAGATTACCCAATTCGGCTGCTTTATTAACGGGCAGCAGGCTCGAAAGGGTTGTTTTCTTTAAAGCATATTAAAATGAAGAAAGGCTAGGTAGGGCTTTGCAACAGAAACCGAACATCAGGAACCAGGGAGGCAGAGGAATATCACAAAAGTTTTTTATTTTGTTAGAACTCGCTCATTCACAGCCCTATAGACGTTCTTCTGAAGGAAATGGTAATTAGGTTCTCATGAAGTTGGAGGGAGTGCAATTTCCTCTTGCAGTTGAAGAACAGTAGTGAAAATTCTTTAGAGACCTTTCAGAATAATTCCCGGCACAGCAACATCCTCAAAACTTTGTTCAGAAGCAAAGCAGCTGGACACCAAAACAGTCGAGTCTCAGCTATTTGCCTAAATGTTTCAGGGCGCCTACTGAAAAAGGGTAACAGGACAACATGGCTACTAGCACTACAGCAAGTGGTCCCTGAACACGAACATTAAACCACGCTACGTAGAACAGACTAGCAGGTTCTACGATCCATCTCCTGCTTCAGGTATCTCAAAGCAAAACAAACCAGGCATAAGCATCCTAGTATTTATCAGCCAACACAGAAAGTCATACTTAATTAACTTCTGGTCAAATATATTTGAAAAGAGAGTATTGGGTAGTATGATGCAGTATGCTCTTTTTGACAAAAACCTAGAATACAATTTAAAAAAAAAAAAAAATCTCTGCCTGTCCTAATTACAGAGAGGACCTCAATGTCAATCAGGAGCATTACAGTGAGATACTTACACAGTAGAGCTAATTCATCAACAACGGAAGAGATTTAAGTCTTCACAGGAACTTAAGACGGTATCACTAACTTTCAACTCTGTATGCTGGACAGTGAAGAATGCAGTCTCACTTGCTATCAAAACCTGCATTGGCAACTCTTGTAAAGCTGAATGCTCAGGAAGAACTGATGTCTCGAGCAATTACCCTTTTGTAACTAGAGGGGCAAAAAGCAAGTTCTCGAAATCCTGTGCTTTCATGCAGAACTTTCCTTCCCCAGGCCAGAATTTATTTTACAATAAACTTTATATAAGATACCGCTTCTGTACAGCATTACAGCAAGCAGCTTCCATCACAAATCACAGCAAGTCATAACACAATCCACTGCACTAACTGAACTTCAAAACAAATTACTATGCAAGTCTGTTATACCCACTTTGCCTACGGTGACTGTTGGAGCAATGCATTCATTTCTAACCCTATGCATGCCTAATGCAGCTGCTCTAGCACTAGCATCCACTTGCATGCATAAGTGTCCCCACGTAGCAGGATGGCAGCCGATACCTAGAATGTCCATGGCCAGACTGATGATGCACATGTAGTCTGGACAGGGATAACAGCACAGATGCAAAGAGTCTACTACAAAAATCATACTCTGCACCTGGACAAGCTTGCAGAATATATTTGACCACAAACTCTGGAAGGTGTACAGTCAACTGCTGCTATCCCCATTTACTGGCTGAGGCTGGGGAATCACTTCCTCAGAAGTTGCAGCATGAGGTACCTCCATGAGGAAGACAACTCTTAAGCATTCCCATAATAAAAGACAGGTCAAAAATCAGGTAGTGGAAGTAAACCCAAAAGTCTGCCCATTACTACATGCATCATGTTACACCTAAAGATTAAAATTTTAAGTGCTACAGGAGAAAAAAAATAGCAGTAGCAGAACTGCAGCTCTGCCTCAAGCAAGTAACTTAAGATCAGCTTTCCAGTAACACCTTAGCACATGGATGCAATCGAGCCTCCAGACATAAGTGTGACTGTATCCACACACTGTGTGCAGCAGTGTGCTCTATGAAGCCTGGTGTACAAGTCACTTTGTGTGGAAAAAAAAAAAAAAAAGCAGGCTTATCAACGATTTGTTTTGTGTTCGTTCAGCATCAAGCCGTAGTCTATACAACTGGCTTTCACTGTTACTTTCATTTCTCCTACCGTAAATCAAATCTACTTCCTGTTCCTTCCAGACCTCCAACTTTTTTCTTTGCAATACTAATGCACACAATACACAGTTTTAATAAAGAGTCTGGTGCAATACATTTCTCATTCAAACTTATGAAAAATTAAAAAAAAAACCAAAACAAAACAAAAAATAATCTAGTTACATGATCCTGTGGTTAAAGAAAATAATCCAGATTTTAAAAAGTAATAGTCAGAAATATCCTCGATAGGTATTTGTTCACAACCCCCTTGAACATCCACAAGCCCATATGAGACAAGTTCTAAATCAGTTTTTCAGAACAAAAGTAGCCAGCTCATCACCACAGAAATAACCGTGCAACAGATCTGCACGACACACCATTAGTTTCCACTTTATTTTCTCACTGCTGCTTCCAACAGCTTGTGCAAAGAAATGCAGCTCAGTTTAATCACTTGCTTCTACTACAAGGCAAAAAAGCACACACAAGATGCTTACTAGGACCACACATGAGTGAACATACTCATCGCAATACCTGTGAGCTGGGGATCTGCAAGCTGATGATGATCTTTATCATGGACATCACTAACCCCAACACACCCCCAAATCTCATATGCAAGAAAATAAAAGTGTAGAAGACCACATATGTGCAACATATCATTGAGGAAATTAATGAAGACAAAGCCATGTCATACATATAAGGAATAGGATAGGAAAATATATATAGTAGAGCATTAGGCCACCTCAGGCTAAGAAAATATACTTTATTTTTTTGTCGTGTTATTCTCCACTTAAAAAAAAAAAGGACATAATGCATCATACATAAGAGCCCAGAAAGACAGCAAGCAGTTGAGATACAAGATTTTCATGGAACAGAAAAGGCTGGCACTGTTTGGTGAGGAAACATTAATCTGAGGCAGGCATAGTGCACCATTGTTGTGTACCCTCTACTAACTGAGAGGGTAAGAAAGTTAAGAAGAAACTGAGGAAGACCATCCTCTACCTCAACTGTCAGTACAAAATCCACTTGTAGTCACAGAAGTCAGGAGATGAAAGGACTAAAAGGATTCAGTATCTACAAAAACTGTATTATTTGCTAGCAATAAGGAAATTTATTTATTAAAATCTTGTGCTCCTGGGTACAATGTGACAAAACAGAGGATTCCAAAAGATTTACTGTCTTTCCCAGACAGCTGGGTTTGTGGGGCTGAAAGGCAAGCTACAACAAAAAAATTGCCCTCTGCCACCAAAGCAAAAGAAAGCAACACATTACTCCGTTGTCTCTAACAGGGTTTTCCAGCTTGGCTAATAAATGCCCAGAGTTTAAAAAAAAAAAAAAAAAAGGAAACACCATGAACCAAACAAGACCAAAGTTTTAGAACTTTGCCAGACTCCTGGCCTCTAAGGAGAAATGCTGCAATTAAATTACTCTTGTAATATGGGATCTGGTAAAGGATTAAAATGCATTAAGAAGTTAAAATAGATGGGATCAACAGAGAATGCAATGCTCCACAACACTCCGTGCACCACCCTCTGAGGCCTCAGCTACTGCTTATGATAGGTAAAACACCTAGTTAGAAATAACTCCTGATACAACCCAGTACATGAGCAATCTCCAGGCACCGTACAGTGATACCCAAACCAAACAATCAAATCAGCACGTCTGTGCTGGAATCTCACAAGTTTTAAACAAGAACCTAAGCGAAACATGCAAGTCTACCCCAGAGGCAGGAGTTACTTCCACCACCTAAAAAAAGTATAAGTATATTCAGAAGAAATTACTAGTCATCCCTCAGCTATTTTGTCCTTTGTTAACTAAGTTTATACTTCACCATGAAGCTAATACCGTAGTTAAAAATTAGAAAAGGTCAGCTGTCAGTTAATACAGATCTCTTAAAAAGGGTATCTGTTTATTATCTTTCCCTACCTCTAAACTTCACTGGTTGAAGCGAATAATTTTTTGATTAGCTAGCAGACTTCGTTGGACATCATAACCTAGGAGTGTGGGAACCAATATATTGTTTCACCCTCTCAAGGGTAGAAACACTCTTTCTAGAGCCTCATCCTAATTTAAAGCAGCATGTCCATGGGCAGTGGGAAAACATAGAAGAAAACAAGTTGAGTGCAATGAAAGATTTTACACACCAACATAAACTGCAGATTCCTCCCTCCATGCCCTGGCTTTGTCTCTGGCAGGAGGGAATAAGCTGGTGAACCATCACTGAAAGCACCACTATTCACATGAAAAACAGGCTCAAATATGCATCCTGAACTCCAGTCTTCCCTTGATGTGCATTTCATAATCCTATCGGGTCTAGCGGAAATATGTGTTTACAGAGGTGAACAGATCCCACAGTTCTAGCACTGAACTTTTTTCAGGTGTCTGAGGTAGTACGCCAAGACGAAATAAAGACACTTGTATGTAAAATTTTCAAAGCCAACCAGCCAACCACTGTCTTAAAAGTGAGCAAAGGGAAGGAAAAAAGCTTCATCACAAACTTAACCTGTCCCCCCAATTTAAACAAAAATTACTTAAAGGCAGCTTAACATAGAATATGACTGAGAAGGCTGATCATTGATCTGTATAAAAACTGATCATACAGTGAATTTCTAAATAAAATCTATGCCCCATCATGATATCCTACCAGACAGTCTGATAGTGTTACTTCAATATCCTCTACCCGCAATGCCTTAACATTATTCCTTCAAATCAGGCAAAGCAGTGTGTATTTGGTGGAGAGACAGCAAAGACGATGGTCAAGCCAGAAACACCGTTCTGTTGTACATAATACTTTAGAAGATGTTTGCACAAGTGTCAGCTCCGTTGACACGGGCTGTTCTGTGACTTCATAAATTCTGACAAATGACACCGCAACGTAGACCTAAAGGTGTTTCAGATTTGGCCACACCACACTGGTAATGTTGATGCACTTGATCTTTTATATGGAGGGTAATGGAACAGCATGTCTCAGAGTTTACTTGGCAGGAAACAAGCCCACTAAAACAAATGTCCTACAGAGACTAGACCATTTCAAGTTACTGCCCCAATTCTGATACAAGTCTGTGGTCAAATCTGTATCACAATTCACACAGTACGTGCTTAAATAAATACGACTAATAGCAAAGGTCACAAGATCACCACATTAAGTAAGTGTAAAGCAAGTGTATTTCTTTGCTCTGCCAAAATTATATGCCAAGCTACTACCAGAGCCTGATTTCATACTAATTGTGTAAAACCATTAAATACGTTTATTCTAAGAGTCCTAAATATTCTAGTCCTGCTGAAAAGCAAGCAGTCCTGCAAATCTAGGTTGCAGTTATTTATTTCTTTAAGAACCCATCAGTATGCCATGCGTGTGACCAAGGCATACAACAGTGCTCACAGAAAAGCTTCAAATAAGCAAAAGAAATTCAGAGGAAAACTGTGTATGAGAAAAAAATAAAATTAACAATGTCACATACCTGAGTGCACAGAGTAGCAACAGAAGGAATGAAGACAGACTATCAAGGTGTATTGAGTAAAAGAATGGCTATCGCAATGAACTGCTTGTAAGAAGGCCCTTGTGCAATCTTCAGGGACACCGTACAGAAACAGTTTTGAGGCCTTGGCAAGACAACCAGAACAACAAAGTTGTGCTGGACGGAGAGGGGAGGAAAAAGAAAAAAAAAAAAGAAAAAAGATGGGGGGGAAAAAGGAACTACCATAAAACATAAGACTACCGTAAAGAGTTCACCAGGAGTGTTTCAACTTGATCAGAAACAAATGGGGCCACCAGAAAACTATATCCTTTTGTATTGATATCCCTGTTAGTCCCAGCCTGTGCTTTGTGCTACCATTTTCACAAACACAACAGATTGTCTGGGCTTTCTGTGAAACAGCCCATTACACTATTCCAAGAAGTGACTGGGGCTTCTCTATATTATAATCTCAAAATTACTTTCCACTATTGGTATTTCTATTTTGCAAAAAGTTCTCTGAGGGGGGGAAGAGGAGGAGAGGATGATTTGCCACATCCTAAAATGAAATTATGCCCACCACATTAGATTAAAGCCTTTCATTCAAAGCTTATATACTTAGGAAGAAATTCTTCACCATGAGGGTGGTGAAACACTGGAACAGGTTGCCCAGAGAAGCTGTGGCTGCTCCCTCCCTGGAAGTACTCAAGGCCAGGTTGGATGGAGCTCCAAGCAACCTGGTCTAGTGGAAGATGTCCCTGCTCATGGCAGGGGGGTTGGAACCAGATGATCTTTAAGGTCCCTTCCAATCCTTACCATTCTAAGATTCTAACCAACAACAAAACAGTTATGATAAAAACTGAATCCGTGTCACTTCAATATGAGTAATAACCTTGTGTTCTCATTATATTTTTAAAACCATGAGTAAAATCCAATTTAAACTGCTACGGTCTGAAGGATTTCACCCTCAGACTTCATTGATTCTGTGCATCTATGATTTCTAGGAATCCCACAATGCTTAAACCAAATGATGAAGTTTCACCCATTCACAGAGGCCTGAGAATGTCACTAGCAGATTAAAGACGACTGAATCCATCCACATTTAAACAGCAGCACTGCCCACGAGGAATACAAGTAGCCACTTCATATTATGGAGATAGCAAATGACAGGAGCCCTAGAAGATAAAGCTGTTTGAGGGGAACATTTAAAAGCCTCACCTACATTCTCTACACATGGGAAGCAACTTGGAAATCCACAAAAAAAGTTTTTTAAGTGTCATTCCACAGTGCAGGGTTTCAAATGAAAGTCTTATGGTTATGAGCTCTAGAAGCTGGGGAAACAAAAGGAGTGTATATACACACACCTACAAAATTGGCTTCGGTAGTCAAGAGACACCGGTCTGCCCTCAGCTTTAAAATAATGCAAGTGAAGCATCTTTTATCTTGATTTCACATTGGTTATATTAATTCCACATATACCCAAATTTAAAAGATATCCATGTAAATAAAAAAGCACTATTTTCCAATTTAAAATAAATCATGCGCAACTTAACATGCGAGTAAGCCAAGCTATCAAGTAAAAGAAGAACATATTGAATTCTAAAGTACAGACTTCAAAAGGGGAAAGCAAGTTTCTCTAAATAATTTTCCTTTTTGATGAAGATCTGACAGTACAACTTTCAAGCTTTCTGTGATTAAGTGTTAAGAGTCAGAAAGTTTAATTTATTTTCAGGAGAAATCCTTTCTACAACATCAATGAGGGGACAGCTCATCTTAGATATTCAATAGGAAGACTCATATTTGCTCACATGTACAGTGTCCGAATTTTACTAGGTTTGAGAAAAGCAATTTTACATTAAGTATTCTGGAGAGTTCTTGTGATTGACTTCTACTTACCATGGCTCAAGAGATCAATTCTAATACATAATTATAGTAGCCAGCTACCCAGTTTTATGCTAAGTAAATTTCAAACCAAGATTCTAATTTACTTTGAAAAACACACTTGACTTCATATCAGATGTTTCCACAGAATCCCACCATTTATTATTACTGACTTTGCAATCGCTTATTCCTAAAAATGCACAGTGGTCAACTCCACAATGTCAATCAAGTTGGGGCCTGCTGTCCCGCATACAAAAGAGACAACATATTCTGTAATGCTTCCACCCTAACCAACAAATAATCTGTTTTTTCCTGTGAGCTAACAAGATGCTTCTCATCCAAGAAAAGGACGCCATAACAAAATACAGTTCTCGTCACTGATGGCCTTAAACATTAACATAAACCTAAACTGAGCACACAGAGACTTAAGATATTGAAATGAAGGAAATGGATACCTGAATCCTACACAGAACACTGTGATTAAAAGGCTCAAAGACATACAATTCCATTCGTCTAAGAAAACAAACTTAATTTTAACCTAAGTATACCTGCTGCTTACTCTTAGATTCTGCAACAGCGTTCAATCTCACCAGGTTATCCTATCTGTCAATTAAAAAAACCCCACCTTTGACCTCAAATGAAAATCCTGTGTCTACAAGTGTGCTTGCGGGTACATGCATAAGATGTATGCATAAATAAAAGCAAAACATATAATTTACTCTATGGCCAACGCAGTAATTAGAACTGGCAAAGAAAAAAACCAGACCTTCAAAGCTGTATCAATAATTAGCAAAAGCCTATCTAGTTCTGAAGGTTCTGGATTCCATGAGTACCCAACCAATTCTCTGACCAAGGCTGTGAGACCAGCATTAGCACAGTGAATGCATACTGAGAAATTATAAACTCATTTTTAATTTTTCCACACCTGTAACAATTAAGGCTGATGTGTATTTGTAGATACTTCAATCATTCAGTAGGAAGATCAGATAAACCGCAAGAAAGCCGAGAAGAAAAACAAACCTTCCATGACATGAAATTAATTCTGATTACTAAATGCTATCTTCCAATAGAGGCGACCCACTTTTTAATTACATGGGGTTTTTTTTTTAATAATTCCTTTGGGAACAAGCTGAAGTTCATATGAGGTTGTGATGCGGAAGGACCCAAGAGATGGCAAAGGATGGAAAAGATCAGATTTATTTTTTTTCCCCCCTCTCCTCTTCAATGTGATTTAGTATCACTGGGAGGAGAAACACTTTTTGTAAAGCTGCTCTTTCGATTGTTGTTACCCATTCAGGAGATTTCATTTACACTCCTCTCCCAAAACTAATTTTAAAAATATTATATTTTCCTTTTCTCAATGGTTCTTCAAGTTGGTGCATTTCAAAAAATGTTTACACAGAACACCTATGAACTGTCTATGCTTTTGCTAAAATTCATCAGTCATAACTGATATTTCATGAGATGGACTTGACTCAGAAGAAGTTGAAGTTTCAGGTCCATGCCCAAGGCATAGCCTCTGTGTTAGACACTACTACTAACAGGTGGCATTGCCAAGGTGTTAGACACTGCTACTAACAGGTGGCACTGCCAAGTGTATAATTTCCAGTCTTTAAATGGAAAATGCCAGGTTTTTAACATCACTAAATCCATTACATCTTTTAACTCACACTAATGGTTTACTGTATATTTTGAAGTGTGAGTTTGTATTTTAGAAAAGCATCCAAGAGAACACAGGACCCTGAGGCTAAGCATCTGCTTGCTGGAGGAAGGAGACAGATGCTACACCAGCCAATGGAGCTGCTTCTTACACTACTGCAGAGCTGTCTATAGGTAACCCACGAGATCTCCGAAAGGAAACAGCCTTTCTAGCTGTTGGTGAACCAGCCCTAAAGAGGAAGGGAAAAGTTCTTGTTCTATAAGCAATAACTACAGTCTTCCATCCCTAAAACACAGGCAAAGGCCCAACATTTAGTGCAGCTGAAGCTCATTTGGTGATACTACTACAGACATGAAGAGTCAGGAAATTTGATGCTAAATACCTCCCCATGAGCTTGTTTTCACCTTTTTCTGTGGAAGAGTAGCCCAAAAAGCTGTCAGGACTGATGGTCCAGAGCGCAAATTGGGTCAGCCACTCAGGCCACCTATTTCAGCCAATACCACATTTCTTTCAAGTCTAGCAGTGTTAATGTGATTAGTCATTCCTCTGATGTATTGCAGCCAAGAGAAGTCAAAAGATTTTTTTCCCCACACTTTTGTCACATTTTCTGCTTCTGAAATAAAATTACACATTTTAAAATAGGCATCTTGCTACTCAAAAAAGCAGGATGCCTGTCTTTCCCTGCCTTCCCCAATAATCTTACAATTAAAGATTTTAAGAAATATGTAAGAGCTTAAGACCAAGTTCCCAGACATGAGGGCACAGATATTTATACATCGAGCTTTATTTGGAACAATATCGATACAGTCTCCCATGATATCCTCCTAGGGAAGCTGAGGAAGTGTGGGCTGGATGAGTGGTCGGTGAAGTGGATAGAGAACTAGCTGAATGGCAGAACTCAGAGGGTTGTCATCAGCGGCGCTGAGTCTAGTTGGAGGCTGGTGACAAG
>Ga0065711_1036103_pt1 | contig 21453 bp, 7 predicted proteins | sample Hoacrofraction12_FD_59098 | JGI IMG/M metagenome (GOLD analysis project Ga0065711, IMG submission 59098) | Hoatzin crop microbial communities from Cojedes, Venezuela - Epithelial fraction 12 v2 (version 2) | ecosystem: Host-associated > Birds > Digestive system > Esophagus > Crop | place... | reverse complement strand
TTTTTTTTTTTTTTTTTTTTTCTTGGCTGCTTAAGTAACTTCATGAGGAAGAATTATTAGTTTCATGTAGCTGAAAACAAGTCATGTCTCGCACTGTGTTGTTGTTTTCATTCTTCCTGTTTCCTACACACAATTTCTTTACAATTCTCTAGTTTTCATTCTGTGTGCCAATGAATAATTTCAGCTTACATCTTAATTAGTCACATGAGTCACGACATGAACTACTGAATTGTGGTGTTTTGCATAATAATTGATTGATCTCACTTTTGAATTGAAAATGACTAATGAAAAGGATGGCCAGCTGGTTGCAGTAAGAAGGGTGAGAAACATGCATCTGGCAAACAAATGCTTCTGTACCAGGCTCTGCAAAGAATCTGTGGACTTTAACGCATTTGAAGGTTCCCTAGAGTCAAGCACAGTTGTTTTTCAGTGCCCCTGAGGTCTTGCTGCTTTAAAAGAAGGTATAAAGTCTAGCATCTCTCTTTATCATTAGAATAGAGTTCAGTTTTCTTTATTCATTGGGAGCATATCAAATGCTGTAGCAAAACCCAAACCATTCATTTATTCACTTACATTCTATGACTGTGAGTCTCATGTTTTGGCTATCAGAATGTCTGTAGCAGTGCAGCAAGGAGAAGACTTAATGCACTTGTGATTTACCTAGTTTCTTGACTAGTGTCTGCAGTCTCTTGTTCTTGTGGAGGCTTTACTGAGACCTGATCCCTGCCTGTCTGCCTTAACAGCAGGTGCAGGCGGCAGCTCACTTCAGTGTTGTGTACGCATCTTACAAGTATTACTCCATTGTACGAATGGTGGTGTGCATCTGATTTTAAAAGCTGTTTAGAGGAGACAGCTGGTTTGATTTAATTTATCAGGGTAACTTTTGTCAGTGATTAAATCTTAATACAAAAGTAAGGAGGGAGGAAGTTTATGTTAGTTTGTATACTGTAAAAAGCATACCTTAAAATGCGTGCCAAAGTTGACAGGACAGTCTGTTTTAATTATAAACCTGAAGTGATAAATGTATGTAAGTGTGTTTTGTGAAACACCTGGCTTAAAATTCAGCACTACTGGATTTCAGTTTTTCATCATCTATAATTACCCTGTAAGCAACAAATATTCTATAGTAGCTGTATAAAATAGTGTGGTTTAGTGATACAGTATTTACTGTATTTCTGTAGTACCGGCATGGCAAGTCCTGACTTTGTTGTTGTCAATAGTGGAATCTTGATGACATTGAGTACAACCATGATCTGTAACCATATAGTTCTAATTCCTTTCTTCATATGCATATGTTTCTCCATTACTTATAAAGTGTCTCTTAAAAGTGTGAGAATACACTGCAACACAATTACACGTTTTGCATGGGATATCCATAATATGTAATACTAGATAAAAGCTAATGATCAGCAGCTTTGTTTATATAATAAAACGCTGTTGAGAACTGACTAAGTGCGCTGAAAAATGTTTTTGCTGGATCACTAGGACCAAAGCATAAACTTGAAATACTGTATTGTAACAAAAGGATTGCTTATCTGTGCTTTTCCAGGCTTGGAGAATTACTTGCGTAATGGTTAGTAGATCTGTTTGTCTGGAGAGTATACATTACTACCACTGTTCATATAAAGCTTCTGTGGCTTCACACTAAAAGATTGCTCCCTCTTTGCTTCCAAATATATTTGGATATCTCTCAGCAGTATTTGATCTTGAACTTGGTCATACTTCTAAGTGCCAAAGAGTTGATTAGGACCTTCAACACCTTTCTGTTGGAGGTTGAGTGACTAATTTAACCCAGGAAAACTCAGCAACTTTTGGGCTGTTGATTTCCAAAAAAATTACTGGAGGGGAGTGGGGGTGAAATACATTTTGCTGAAGCCTAGCTGTTAAATCTCATCAGTCCTCTGTTGAAGGCATAACACTTGAATGATAACATAAACTGCGTTAACTAGCTGTTCTTCCATGTAAGAGGGAAGAAAAACTGCTTCATGTGATGAAAGCCATATGTCAAATAGAATACTGAATTGTGTTCTGGTTTTGTGCTGTAAGAGAACTTGAGATAAAATTATAATAGTGATACCTCCATTGCCCAGAGAGTAAGTTTCTACTGTCACATTATGTTATTTTGAAAGGGTTAAAAAAACCCCACCAAAACAACGAAAACTTAGATTCAGGAATTCGATCAGTAGTCAGAAGCAAAACATACTTTGTAGTTGAAAACACAAAACAAAAACATGTTTTTCATTCTGCCAACTCTTCGTCAGCCTTCACTGAATCTTGTTATTTTGGTGAGAAGTAAAACTTGTGCTTGAGCTGTTTGTTTTTTTTTTTTTAAAAAAAAAAACACCAAACCCAGACAACCTAACAAAAAACTGAAGAGCTGAAATATGAAATACACAATTTTTCCTATAATTTCTTTATCAACATTGTAACGACAAAGTCCCATTTCCTAATACAGGGTTCACTGTGAAGTGAGTCTGAAATGTTCTTAGTGCAATGTGACTGGTTTTGTCCTCTATAGAAAAGAGTAGTCTTTCTTGAAAGCAAAAGTATTTTTTGCAGTCACATTAATGTCAGGTTCTCAAACTGAATTTAAAACAGAATTTTTGCAGAAGTTCAGAGCTTGTCACCTTCGGGGTCTTTTCCGTAGGTTAACAGGAATTTAACAAAAATAAAATCTCCTGTTATTAAAGTCTGCAGATATGCAGCACATAGAAGCAAATCAGCTTCAGTAGGGTTATCACAGTAGAAATAGGAGTGTGACAGATTGATGTCTCGTGATAGTTATGGTCATTGGAAAGAGTAAATAATTGTAAAGGAGTAATGTTTGTAGTAGGTCAAGTGTGGACATGTTAAGTTGTAAGATCACTGAAATACTCAGTGATGGCTACAACATAGTTTGCTGAAAACATTCACTTTGGACTTAAGGGTTGTTTTTTTTCTTGAGGATGGATATTGAGTTCTTTAAAGAAATTGGTATTTCATTTCCTTAATTACTAGAGTACATGACTGAATGTTAAGAGGTAGCTTACATGGATTTGTGGGGTCTGAATTCATATTTGGATTGTGTCTCGGCTTGATATTGCTTGCTAATTTTGTAAAAGTACTGAAGAACATCACACTCATACCTGTCTTCTCTAAGGAAAGTTACCAGACAAGAAAAACAGAATTTCACTAAAAATTGCATGACAGCTGTTTTCTGTGTTTGGAGGAAGCCAAACTTAGTGTCTTCATGAGAATGCTGCCTGAAATTTAGTGTGATCTTTGCAGGATTGAGCATGCGTGAGGCTTTATAGTAGTGTATTGACAGTCAAGGGCTGTACCATTCACATCGCGTTTGGTGTATCAGTTGTGTCCTTGTTTCTAGTGGAGTGCTCCCTATTGGCAAGAGCCATTTATTCTCCATGCTGCTGACTTGTCCTATGACTTTGAATGTAGGTTATTTATTCTTTGCTTGGGTTTACTCATGGGTGGAATTAAGTTTTACGTACCTCTTAATGTTGTTGCAATGCTTAATTAATATTTATAAAGACCTTTGTGATCCTGTGATGAAAGGAGCTGTGCAAATGTTCAGTAGTGTTATTATTTTATTAGTGAAAATACAGGAGGAGTCAGGAGGATACCAGTTTTTAATTCGGAGTGAGCATTGGAGCATTCTGTAACCTTGAGCAGGTCGTGCAGTCTCTTGTTTTGTAACTTACCCTGGGAAAACTCTGTGTGTGGCATGTGTTATTAAATGTCATCCCTCCCTCCCCCAAGTCAATTCTAAATGAAGAAAAAAAAGTATACCACTTCACTGAGCTGCTAAACATAGCTGGTATTTCTTAAGGAAACACATCATTAAAAGTAGCAGAGGTTGAGAAGGTAGTGAATGTAACAGTTGCATTTTAGAGTCAGAATGAGAACCTGAACACGCAGTACCTAGTCAAAGACCAGACTGAGTTTTGCCTGTTACAGATCTTTCTCGTTCAAATTCAGTATACACTGTGCTTAACTGCAGCTTCACTGTGAATTGTAAGTGTATATAATCTTTATTGCATTCTAAGAACTCACTCACTAATTCATGGTATTTAGCTGGTAAACAGGTTGTTACTTCAGACTGAGTACTGTCTGTATTTGAGCTTTGTGATTGCCAAGATTGATAATCAGCTCTGACAGCATCTAGTATTTGGCCATTACATACCAATATACGTATCAATCTCTTGTATGGTATTTCCCCACATCTGACAGAGGAAGGTTTTGATTATATGCTGTCATTAAAATTACAAGATACCAGTGAACTTTTTGAAAAGTATACTTATTTGTCTAATTATATAAGGCGCAATAGCATTAAATGAAGTTATTTGCCATACTTCATGCATGCAAATAGAGGGTTTCAGTTTTATTATTTGGTTTCATACGCGATGCTACATCTGCGTTTTACTCATTGCAGAAAGCACACAGATATGGTTTAAAATAAGGGGCTTCAAAACTGTTATTTAAAGTACTTCAGGAAGGAACCAACTTGACCAGTGAAGCGTGAGGCATAGCTGAATGCAAGTGCTGGTTTGTGTGTGGGGGTTGTGGTGGATTCAAACTGAAAGCACCTGGATCTTTGTCCTGCTTGCTTGCAGTCTGGTTGTACAGCTTGTTCCCAGGAGCTTTTTACTTGCCTTTAGTCCTGCTTCAGTTCTCGGCTCATCTGGCATAAGGATGAAGAGGAATAGTGTTTGTCTCTAGTGAGGATAAGCAGTGGTTTGTAACCTTCAAGATCAGCAAGTATGAACAAAAAAAATTTGTTTCATATAAGCCTTAATTTATGGAGCATGATTAGTAGTAATGGAATATGAAGCATTTACCTGCCCAACTCCAGCTGAATATACTGAACATACACAGATAGATTTGTTTGAAAAGACAGTAATTTGGCAAGATTTATACAATGTTTCCCTGACCTGCAACATATGTTAGTTACTTTTCTTCTGGCTTGAATTTAGACTTCCTGATGTGGATCATGACAGTCCTGAAACTTTGTAACTGAATATTTGCAGAAAGTAACTGAATGAATTTTCTTACCTGTTAAAAATATTGCCTCAGGCAATAACTGGAGTAGAAAATAAAAACCTTAAATACCTTTGCCAAGAAAATGAGCAAGCTGTAAGAGTTGTTTTTTTTAATGTATTAGAAGTTCAAGCAGCCTGAACTTACTGGTTCTTCCAGCTTGGCCAACGACAGATGAATAACAACTTTGTGTGGAAAACCTTGTTCTTAACTTCCCACTGATAAAATTAAATACATTCTTGCTTTAGTATTTTGATTTAGTATAATTAAAATAATGACTTAGTCTGATAAATGTTATTTTCATTACTACAGTGCCCTGAAGTACTGTATAAGGAAAATTTTACAATATTATACAGATCTGGAGGTATGCAGTGCACTTGTCAGGCTATTAATTAACTGGCATAAAGTGTTTTGGTTTTTATAGCAAGTGAATTTGGAGTGTTTCTTTGGAAGCTGAATAAAAGTAAAAAATCAGATTGCTTATAAAATGGAAGTATAAATTATACCATTCTGATGCTGTGAGGATATCCTTATAATATCCCCAGGCAGGTGGAATTCCAAGCACCTCATCATTCAGTAGAAGTTGCTTTTAAGCAGCATGCTTCTGTCTGGGGTTTGTTGGTCATGTCCCCCCCCCCCAGTTTAACTGTCACTAAGTAGAAATTACTTCATTGATAAGTATATTTCAATTTTCATCTTGATACCTCCTGAAGTGTCATACCATGAAAGTTTAGAAAATCTCCATTATTTTAAAGCGTGTTAAACTACAGCAATAACACTGTAATGTGGTATTATCTAATGTTTTCTTTATTTCTACCTTACACTAAAACTATGTCCTGTATTTCCAGATAGTTTGCATCTTTACCAGGCTGCCTTTTGAGTCTTTTTTTTTTAAGATGGAGAAACACAAATATAAAAACGTCATTCATAATCCGAGAAATGTTAAAGTTTGTTTTAAATGTAACAATTTCTGTTGTCAAAGATTCTGTATGATCCAGTTTCTTACTGTCTATATGGCCTGTGCTGGTGCCACAAATGATACTCTGGCAGAAAACATTTCATTTAATTAAACTGTATTATAATTCTTGAGTATTTTCTCTGAAATGTCACATTCTGACATTAAAACAAATGTCATAATTGTTGTGCGTACTGTGGCATAGTTACCATAGCAAATAGATTAGTTTCTTGGGACTTCTTTTTAGAGTTAAAAAATAATTCTATTCTTGGCATTTAAGACAGAAGTTTGTAATCTAAGGAAGGTACAGAGCTGCTTTTGTTAAAATAGAGTTTGCACCGTAGTCAGGAGTTAGCATTTGCGTTTTAACTGCAGTCAGAAGATAGCAGTAAACAGGTTTTTTTTATAGCACTTCTCATACGTACATACAAGAATACGTTATTGAGGTGGCAGTAACGCTTATCAACTTCATTTGCATCACAATTCGTAACCAGTTCAAAGCCCCAGTGAGGGATAAAGCTGCAACTAAATCTTTGAACTTGACTTGTGGAGTCGATCTGGGCTGCTAAATGCGGTGGTGTAGTGATACAGACACCTGAAGTGAAGGGTTCTCTGCTGCAGTTCTTCTGCAGAAGACATAGCTGTAGTTAGTTCCCTGCTCACTGGAACTGTAACTACAGAACTACTTGTTCATTCTACTCTAAGGTAATAAATTTTTTTGGAAAAGGATTCCTTAGCTGGATTGCCAGAGTCAGTGATACAGAGTTGGTTGTGGTCAGCAATGCAAAGTCCACTGGCAGCTGGGCAGTATGGTGCCCGTGGGAGTCACTGCTGGGACTAGCAGTGTTCAACATCTGTATTAGTGAACTGGTCAGTGGGATGTCATGTACCCTGACCCTGTACATTTGCAGATGATCCTAAACTGAACTGAGTGGTTGACACTTCTGGAAGGTAAGCTTGATGTTCAGGGGGAACTCTGTAGGCTGGAGAAAATGGTCTGACAGAAACCTCTTGAAATTCAACAAATGTAAATGGAAAATAGTACACCTAGGGCAAAAGAACCCTGTGCTATATTACAGGTTGGGCATCCACTGACTAGAAAGTAGCTCTGCAGAAAAAACACCTGAAGGTCCTGACAGAGAAAGTAGAATGTGAATCAGCAGGGTGTTCTTGCTGTTAAGAAACCAGCCACATACTGGGCTGTATTAGCAAGTCTACAGCCAGTGGGTTGAGAGAATTGATTCTTCTCTATTCAACACTTAAAAGTCCACCTTTGGCTCTCATATGGGAAAGACAGTGGCATATTGGGTGGCCACAAAGATGATTAGCGTTCTGGAGCTCATCTTGCACAAGAAGAGGCTGAGAGAACTGGATTTGTTAAGCCTTAGAAATAGAAGGCAAAGAGGGTAAAGTTACTGCTGTCTTCAGCTGCCTAATGAGAGGGTATAGAGAGTCAGACTCTTCCTGGAGGTGGTGCACAGTGATAAAACAAGAGACAGTGAACACAAATTGCAGAAAAGAATTTCTGATTGGATATTGGGGGAGGCAAACGCAATGGATGTAGTTAAAAAAAAAAAAGGGGGGGAATAAGCTCTCCACCATGGAGACAGTGTCTCTATCCTTGGAGATACTCAGAATGTTACTAGGTCCTGAGCAACCTGCTTGATGATGGCTCTGCTTTGAGTGTGGGATTAGACCAGACTCCAGGTGACTTCCAGAGGTCCACTCAGTCAAAATTATTTGTGATTCTGATAGTGAGACCACTAAGAGTATCGTGTAGCTAGTGCAGAAAGTGTCACTTAGTTCCAAAAGATGAATTGGTTTAAAAAATAAAAATTAAAAATAATTACAAAAACAAACTGCAAAGGACTGTATAAGGGAAGGTTCTGTGTAACTTTTGTTCTGTTTAGTTTTCAGATGATAGTAGTTTTTCTCCTGACCTGCAAACCATTTGAGATTATAAGATTGGTAGAGTTTGTCTCTTAATCTTCTAATACAAAGCAATACTGGCAAATACTTGTGTATGCTGCACTTGTAGACTAATAAGCAGTCATTTAACTGACAGCTGGCACTTTTCCCAGGTAGCCTGCGCTGATTTCAAACCCCATGTTGTGTGGCAAAGTAGGACTCTGAAAGTACTTCTGTATGCACAGTGAGGTAGGTAAAATGTTGTTTTAGGACAGTGTAGTGAAAAGAAGTCTCACACGCAGAGTAAAGTTCAGCAGCAGCTCCCTCAGAGTGGTCAGCTGTCCAGAGCTGCGATATCCACCCCACACACCCATAACTGGAGAAGTGAAAAGACTTCACTTAAAGACGCAGAGAAATATTTTTGCGAGGTAGTCTTTCTTCTTAGCTGCTGAAATTACGGCTTTAGTGAGAATTAGGGTTTGAAAGACTACATAGTACCAGGATAGATCATTTGTAGTGGAACAGAGATCTCAGCTGCACTTCTTGAGGATTGCCAGCTCTTCCCTTGTCAAAAAAATGACTTGTTCCTCTCTAAGCCTGTAGCAGAGAGAAGTTCTTTATTGAGATTTTATTGTGGTAGCTGTTATCCATTTACTGTTCCATATTGTTTGTTATGCATTCATTTCTCTACCTATTTTTGGTGGTTTTCAGAACACAGAGATGTTTTTCTTGGTAAACAGTTGTAGATAATGGAGCTTTCTACATGTGCGAATAGTTTTTAGAGGAAAATAAGGTTATATGATAATCATGTAAAACGTTGAAGTCCTGAACAGAAGTGCGTCTTGCTGAGTGAATGTTCTGATTTGGTAAATTACTGGACGTCTTAATTACAGACAGATTTCTAACTGAATGTTTTGCCATTCTTGGGCTGTTTTTACCACATTTCACAATTCTCTAAACATGCTTTATCTGTGTGTTTGGTATGCATGAGTGCGCATACTGTGAAACAATTACTGATCTGTAAGAGCTCTGAAGCATTTGAAGACTGAAATAGGGGCGAAAACTTCTCAGTTCTTATGTTCTAGGGCTTTATCTGTAGCTCTGAATTTCCTTAAAACTTTCCTTTTTATCAGCTGTGGCTAACATTTGGAAACTTTAGATGGTATCTGAAAGTCATTCTTTTAATGTATATAAGTGATACAGCTAGAAAGAAGAATTCTATAAAAGGAGTGCAAGCAAGAAGTATGGAATATTAAAAACAGCTCAGGTTTGTTTTTTACACAATCCAAGGTTTTCTTACTAACAAGAGACTCTTAAAACTGAAATTGACACCACCCTGTTGCAAACCAGTTGCTGAAGTGTTGAGAACAAACCTTATTTATGAGCATTTGTTGTTGTATTGTTGGGCTTATACTGTCCAGTTCTTTAAAGTAAACAGCGCTTTATGGTTAGAGTTGTTTTCTTTGTAGTATGTGAATCATTGTGCATATATATATATAAAATACTCCACAGAGAATTAATCTTACTCTGGCAACAAGTGTAATGGCAGTCTATAAGGAGTCTTTCTTTAGAAAAGTGTGCTTTTAGCGAAGTCAGTATGCCAGTGTTTTAAAGTTGATTATGTTCTACAGCAGCTTCAAATTACTGATGTTTTGCTGCGATAAAGGCATATCAGTTGTTCCAGATATGCTATTTAAAGTAAGCAGACTTCTTGCTGTGACGTTGTTTTGGTTTTCAGCCAAAGAGAAGAAAAAAAGCAACTTACTCTTAACTCTTCGATGAGCAATAATCTTTTGCCTTTTGAAAACACTGCTTTACAGACCACTTCTAAAAACACATTTTCCAAAGTCTTTTCACTTAATTCATGGTGAAGTGTACATTGTGTGTGTATACAGTCCATAGCTTGCCCTGGGAGGATGGGGGTGTTTGGTGTGACACATTTTTGTTACCATCTTACATCTGCTATACTACCTATGTATATATTACAAATACAAAAATTTTAACTTCATGGTCTAGTGAAGGGCTGAGTTCTGATATCTTGATTTCACTTTCAGTCAAGAAGTGTGGGACATTTGTCCTTTTACTAACTGGTTGATTTTAAACTGCATAGTTCATCCCTTACTTTGATATTGCAGTTGTTCAGTGATGCTGTAAACTTCAGTCTTATTTCAAGCAAACAAGTAATTTTCATTTTTTTCTCCTTAACATTTTTATACTCTGGATCTTCAGGGGTGCTGTTTTGAAGGATCAGGTTTTTTTCCTTATAAACATCAGAATTCATTTGACCTAAAATAATTTCATACTCCATTTTTGTCACTTCAGCCGAAAGACTGACTTTCTAAATTACTATCTCCTAGTCAACCAGCTTTTGTATGGCTTACATCTGTCTAGTTTATGCATGCAAGCATTTCTCAACAAGAAAGGTGGCTGTGATGCTGAGCATTTTAACTTTTTTTTTTTAATAAAACAAATTAATCCCATTTTGAATCTTTTGATCAGCAAGATTCTAGCTCTTTATGTGGCTTAGTCTAGCGGAAGTAATTTTACCTTTAGGAATTTAGGGTCTGTTAACCCTGGGATTTATCCCATGCTGTGTTACATCTTGCTTCTGTTTGATGTTCTTTTTTAATGTGCTGAAGCACACTTGCGTGTTTGGACACGCCATACTGTTATGCTGTGAAGTGGGATATGTTGAATGAAAGTAGAACTGTGAAGATTTCTGTACTCCAGTAGCAGTGCATTTAATTTTGTTTCATGTTTAGTCTCTGACATCCAGCTTCCAGATATGATTTAAAAGCTTTCATCCACCTTGAGCATTTGAAGCAGTAGACTGCCAGTGTTCTTCACTGCAGTAAGAAGGGCTCGCACCTCAAGGCGCAAGAAGTCATTTGGGAGTTTGTAGTATGCTTTTTCTTCATTGCTCATGACCTTTAATTACAATCAGCTTATACTCTGTAACGTATTTATATATAAATACTTTTATGCTAGAGAATAGTATTAGTAAAGCCCCTGTTATAGTTAGGAGAGTTGTGTAGATGCAGGTGATAATGTTAGGGTCCCATATGCATAGTATGGGATAAAGGACTAAATACAGCCCAGAGGAGACATTGTCCTTAATGTATTAGAACAATGTAGGAGTTGGTTTCAAAAGGAAATACACTCACTTTTACTAGTCGATTTTTCTATGATTTATAGAGTTTTAGCTGGGTGCTGCATGGAGAGGTGTTGTGATACAATAAACTGCAGTTTCATTGAAATGCAAACAATAACATGTTCATTTGAAAGGAGAAGATTCCGTTCTGCTTGTGTGCACTACTTCTGATGTTCATCTGGTAGCAAGCTAAGCTAATTCCGTTTACAAAACCTGGGATGGGGTGGTCCCAGGTGAGCTGCATTTTCTTGCCATATAAGCAGCTGAGTTCCAAAGAAAGCTCAAGCGAGGGAAGGTCAGGGACAGAGCTTGAAGAGGAATGAAGTGGAAGAAATTGAAACCTAATTCTCCAACAGTGGCAGCAAGCTGTTCATGAAATAGCACAGTTGAAGACCACTTTCCTCAAATAGATTTTTGTCTCTGTATAGGTTGAGAGGAGCTTTTGCCTTGGAAGCATACCTGGCTTTCAGCTTGTTATAAAGGTGTTCTACAATGCATCTGAAACACCAGTGTGTGATGATGCATGATTCTGTTGGTATCCAGGCTGTATAACTTAGCAGAAATTCATGATCCTGAGGAAACTTTAAGAAATGCTGAGAAGCTGGATACTTGTAGTTAAAGTTCACTGGAAATTATTCTTGCTTCAAATCTTAACCAAAGTTGGATACCTTACTGCAGAATACATTTCTGGCTTAGTCCCTCAAGTTCTGAGTCCTTTTGTCTGTTTCTGAAGGATTAGGAATATGTTTGTTGTCTGACATTTTGGATCACTAGAGGCCTGTCTGTAAGAAAGAGTCAGTTAATAGCTGAAGTGTTGCCTCTAAGTGAGACTGGTCTATGCATGCAAACCATAGGTGATTGCCTTTAGCTCTGGCTAGTTATGGCTAAAGCTGTCAGAGAAAATTTAAGTCATTAATGTCACCTTGTAGCTATATAGATAAACGCTTGTTCTGTTGAAGTACTGCTGATCGTGTAGTTTTGGAATCCCCCATATTCTGGAAGAAGATATGAAAGTTGACTCCAATTTGGAAGCAGATTTGTAACTATCCTATGCTTATTACAATGCAGAGAACAGGATACATCTATAGAAGTTCATGTTCACTCCTGTGTTGTATTATAGTGTAGCTAAACCAAGTTGACTCTACTGAAAAAAAAAGTAAAACATGGGGTCAAGAGGAGGGAAGGTGACTCACAGTACCGGTATCTAGTCCGCATCTGTGTGTGAGGAACTTCCCAACACACTTACGCTGTTGTCCCGTAGCCCCGTGGAAGGAACTGGGAGTTGCATATACTAAAGTGCTACTCCTGAGTTTCTAGGATTGTTCATTTCTTACGTTTTACTCATGTTTTTTGTGCAATTTGAGTTTGAGGGTGACTTTAGAGAGTTGTGGGGTTTTTTGTAGACTCAATAGTCTGTGTGGCTTGTTATCTCTACCTATTAAAGCGTGTTGCCACTAGATAGTATGTAAATACATAGTGCGTCATCTCGTTTCACAGTTGAGTTTGTGATAGCAAGAACTTTGAAGACAGCTTCTGTCCTCTAGCCCTGCCTCAAGCCCATATGTTTCGAGAATAAGTCTTTTTAAATTAGAGCTTTCTGGAAAAATGAATATTAGTTTTGCAGGAGATTATGTTTTCCAAAACTGGTAAATTGTTGTGGGGGAGGGCACACTTCTTCAGTTACTATTTTTTCTTTTTTTCTTGAAATGGCTATCTGTTTCAGTAACTTGGACTTCACAATTATTTTCTGTTGCTTCTCTTCTTAACTAGCTGATTAAACCTTCTTTTCTGTGAAATGATTGCTTTTGTCTTAGCCAGAAGTTGTTAAAAGTATTTAGACAAGGTATTGAGTGTACTGTATCATAGCTACTGGGTTGGTTTGGTTTTGGCTTTTTAGAAATAAAATAAAATCTTGGGTTGCAACGTATAGTTTCTCTTAATTCTCTTAAAGGCTGTTAATATGCCTTTAAATGTTCAGAATTAAAGTCTGTAATAGGCTTTTATAATACTTTTCAGTAATGTTGATTTTGTGATTTTTTGGGAAATATTAACGTGCATTTAGGTCATTTTTAAGATGGACACATGCTTTCTTCAAAACTAGAGTAAAAAGCTGGCTGCTGGTTGCTATTTAGCAAACTTCCTCTTCAGGGTTGTGGTGTGTCCATGTTCCTATTACTATGTGCTGGTAACAAAAACCGGAACCCCACCCCATTGTATTACTCTAAATTCACTCATTTGGAGTTGATGGATATTCTCCTTGTGTTGATCTTGTCAATGTAAGCAGCTGGTTGCTGGAATGTACGTGATGGACCCCCCAGTTGCCTTGTCCAGTCCAGGAAGGATTGTATTTTAGCTAATGAGAGAAGGTTAATAGGCAGCATTGTCTTCTGAATGAATCGATGAGGTACTTGAAAGCTTTCATTATGTTAAATTGATCAGAACACTTAACACTGCAAGTTAAGTTTGTGTTTAACAAGCTTCTTGCATACAACTGAAAAGGGAAACCGTTGATCATAAAACTTCAAATGTGAAATGCATCAAAGAGTGAAAGTGGGAAGATGGCAAGTGTGCTACCCAAAATGGGAATAAGCTATTTCCCCCCCTAATTCAGTGAACTTTCAGCATAGTGGTACATTGTTAGCATGTCTAGAGCATCAATTCTTATTCTGTCATTTGGAGAGTGTAACTTCCTACTTCCTGCCTGTTTGTGAGATTTGAGTTACACTCTCAGGAACTTTATGGTCTTGTACATATGCTGCAGCCCAAGTGTTCTGATAGATCCCTTCCACCTCAATAGAATTTAGGTATGTGTTTACGTGAACTGAAGCCTAGATTACTAAGTATTGATTACTACTATATTGTAGTTGTTGATGATGTGCCCAGTGGACTATTAAATGCACAGTTCTATCTAAAGAGCAGAAGAAGGGGAGGTCGTCATGCAAAACAAAGGGCTTCTCTGCACCTTTAGTACCACAGATACTTGTCCATACATGTCTGAAAACAAGGCAGCAGCAGGAGCAATCTGTGTCCTGAACTTACAACGAAGACAGATGACCATAACTAGATGTTTACTTTTAGGCTATAGATCTTCTGTCCTTGGCTTCTTTTATTATTAGTGCTACATGTCGTTGTAAGCCATAGCTTCAGCTTTGATTGAGAATATGGCCTTTTTCTCATTCTTTTCCATTCCTTGCTCTTCTGCTCGCAAAACTAGGGAAGGTGCTTTTAAGTAGAAGGGTGTCTGTGTGCCAGGCAGTTACTGGAAGTCATTTTGTATTTTGATCCTGCCCCTTTTCAGCAGCTCTTTTAAGACAGCTCTTAAAATTTTGCCTGCTGCAAGAAGGGCTTTTGGAAATAGTATACTTGTAATGGGCTCTACAGCCCAGAAGGCACAAATAGCTTGACAGTACAAAAGTAGTAAACATAATATGAGGTTATAGTAACTTTGAAAGATGAGGGTGTCGCTGGAGAGCTTTTTCATATTGCTTACAATCAGTGGCTCAAAGAAAATGGATTTTTTTTCTCAACACCATGACAGCAAGTGTGAAATGTACTAACCTCCCCAGTGCTTCATGTCTTGTGCTGTTAGTAAAACTGAAAATCCTACAGGGCTTTTGCTTGCTGGAGTTTAGGCCTGGGAAGTGCGCTTTGACATTTGGTAGAGAACATAAGAGCAAGAACTGACCTGGCTTAAACAACAGCACACAGAGTGCATAAAATGCTGTTATGTGTGATGTGGACTGCTTGCCTCAAACTTTGTTAAATGCAGATTGAACTTGCTGGTATGTATGAATTGCATTTGGTAATAACCTCACGATGTTGTTACTAAGTGCTCATCTTGCCCTTACCCATTTTCTCCACCTGTGAAGGAGAGCCTGACGTTAGGAAACCAGGAAAACATTTTATTACTGTCTCTAGTAGTACTGTCCTCTCTTTAGGAGAGTTCTTTGAAGTCCTCAATCAGGAAGCTGTTAACACATAACATATCAAAATATTTTTGTAGGAATTGATTAGTTATGTGAATGCCTCTTTGTAAGCTGACTTGTCAGTATCTAGTGCAAAAGCAAACAAAAATATTAAACTATACCATATAAATGCAATGGAGGGAAAATACTGAATGGTGTGACAGCAAAGCCAACTCAACTCTGATCTTTCTAAACTGTGTTCAGAAACAAGCTTTGATTTGTGCATCGGTATAAGTAGTAGTTCAGGACACTTACAAACTCCAGTTTTGTTTATAAAGCTGTTATGTTTTCATAAAATCTTGTTCTGAGATGTCGTGGGTTATACTTGTTGCCTGTTTGAAGTACACATCTCTGGTCTCTGATCCTACCTCTCATCTGTCAGATCATCTTTTTGCATTAGTTGTCTTTGTCTTAATCATTCCCTATAAAAAGAAATTACTCCAAGTGAGCTGAAAACTTACTCTTAAATTCAAGGAGGTGAAGAGAATTGGTTAACGAAGATGTGATTCACCATAGAAACAGCTCAGCCAATAGCATATATGCAGTAAATTAACCATTTTCTGGTACTTTCATATTTGATATGAAACATAGCAACAAGATGATAGCTTGACAACAATAGCAGCTGCACATATTTTTCTTCCTTTTTTGAAAGAACATTCTCATGGAGAAAATAGATTCCCTGGAAAGTAATTTATGTTACAAGTTTCATCACAAAAATTCTGTGGGTGGGTACAATAGGCTAGAAATTAAATTAGTGATTTGTATAATAAATGATGGTTTTGATTTGATATGACACTTCCAGTCTCTTACAAGTGATATAGCTACAGGCAATAGAATAATCTCTTCCCCTTGTGAAGATAAATGTCATATCAGACCAAACCATCTTATATTAAATTACAACTTCCCTTTTTTTAGCATATGAAAAGATTCATGAGACTGTTCATGAAATAAAAGTACAACCCAGTTAAAAGGGTGTTTTGGCCAAAATGTCTTGAAGATATTTTCTAATATCAGGCATGTGGTTAATTTATATAGGATATTGCGAGATGAGGCCTGATCTGAATAAAGGAATTTTCCTTTGTGCAGCAAGTGGCATGATTGTAGCCACACTGAGCTAGAAGATGCTTCTCTTATCTCAGTTGGACTGAAACCCTCAAATGCAAATGAAGTATGATGATAAGAGGAATCTAGTACCTTGACTGCCTTTCTTGGAGGCAAAGAGGGTTATAGTATGTGTGGCTCTTCTATAAGAATTTGATTGTGCTCATACCATTGTTCTTTGTTTTGGCAGAGAGAAGGAGCAAGAAAGGGAAGAACAGTTAATGGAAGACAAGAAAAGGAAGAAAGAGGATAAGAAAAAGAAGGAATCTGCTCAGAAGGTAGGTTTTGGTATTTGAATTATTTTATCCATCTGGAACATAAATAGTATTCGGGGTGGTAAGACAAACTGTATTTGAGCTTAAAAACTTGATTGTTTAAAGTGATGTTTCATTAAAGACTATTTTTTGCATAATTGTCCTGGAACTTGCGTGCTTAACTTGGACATTTCTTTTCCGTAGTGTGTCGTGTGCAGTAAAAGAGGATTTTTGAAATGAAGTATTAAACTTAAGTTACTGATTATGGGCTCTCTTGATCTATGCAACTCCAGCTGTTTTGAGGTGTTTGGGGATGGAAATGCTGCTGGACTTTTGCAGTTTCTGCAGTAAAATTGAATAAATATTTTCTGGAGCAAGTCCTTAAGTAAGTTTATATGAAGTATTTACTGCTGAGGGTTCCCTTTATTTTTTGCTAAGTATCACTTAGTTTTCACATTTTCTGCAGTTAATAGCACTTTTGCTGGAGTGTATCAGTTTGAGTCTGAGCTGTGAAGGATTGAGAAGTCACTGAAAACTGATTTTGCTTAGAAAATGGGTTTGAACAGTTGGTGTATTAGAAGCTCTCTATTTTGCTGAAAATCTAGTAGATTATTCAAGGGGTTAACTTGACATATGAACTTGAGTTTTTTGCAGCTTTGTCCATACTCTGTTACTGGTAAAATACTTTCTGTCTAGTTCCGGGCTTACTGGTACAAGACAGATGTAGCCATACTGGACTGGGTCCAGCAGAAGGCCCCTAAGATGATTAAGGGACCTGGAGTATGTGACAGATGAAGGGAGGCGCTGAGAGCTAGGACTGTTCAGCCTGGAGGAGAAGGCGGCTTAGGGGGATCTTATCAATATATATAAATACCTTGCGGGACGGAGTAAAGATGATGGAGGCTTTTCTCAGTGGTGCCTAGTGACAAGGCACAAGGCATTGTGCACAAATTGAAATACAGGTAATTCCACTTAATCATAAAAAGACTTTTTTGTGCGCATGTGTGACTGGGCAACCACTGAAACAGGTTTCCCAGAGAGGTTGTGATGCCTCCGTCTTCGATGTGCTCAAAAATGAGTTGGATGTGGCCCTGTGCAATCTGGTTTTGATGACTTTGATTTGAGTTGTGGAGGCTCCTGGGGATGGGTGGGGAACAGAGATGGGAACTGTGGTCTGGATCTCCAGAGGCTGTCCCTTCCAATCTCAATGATTATGTGAAATTGAGAGCAGAAGGTTTTACTTTCTTTCAGTAGTCTCTGTTTTTCAGTTGCTTCAGTAACAACGGATCCTATGAAAGACCGGATGTCACTCTGTGTTAGATTCTGTAGGTTTCTGCTGAGAACAGCCAGCACCGATTTCAGTTAAATTTTGGCTTCTCTGGGGGTCTTCTGTTTTTTTCACCAGTTCGAGTCTATCAGTTTAAATTAGGTGTGGATAAACAGGTGTATTTCTGTTTTCTTTGTGCAGCCATTGTGTGGATACATCCCCAGTAATACTGCAGAAGATCAGTAGCTACAGAATAAGGTTTCTTCAGTCTATTTTTGCCTCAGTGTTGCTACTGTTTAATGTTCAGGCGCAATAATTATGTGTAGGAACCAGGAGGATCAGATCCTCAAATCCTCAAACCACCAACCTGGTAAATAAAGGCTGGTGGTTTGAGGATTATGTGCTGATATTCAATGATACAAGAGAAACTTGGAAAAGTTGTACCGATTGTCTTGATAACATTGCTGTGAGTTTTTACTGAGGAATTGGTGCTTTGAATACAAAGGAGGTTTGCCAGCTTTTCTGTGTGGTCCCTCACCTACTAAGTCATTCAGTATTATTGAATGTTACGATGTTTTGCCAAAATCTTGGGAAGGATAAACACTGAGTAAGTTCATCTCGTAGAGACCAAACTTAACAGTAATACTTGGAGAGATCTAGGAATATCAAAGCAGGCAACAGAATGGACAGAATATAAATGTGTCTGTTCATTCTTAGTGACTGTGGTGATGTTCACCAAATAAGCAGTAATGATTTGGGGTACCTTTTCCAGACAGATTTTGTATAACATGAAACGATTGTTTGTGTCTGTATCTTCTGAAACTTGAAAAACAACAAAAAAAATTAAATCTCTTCAAGGCAAGTTATGCAAGCAAATTCACAGACTGAATTCCTGTGGTTGGTGTCCCAGGGGCTGTTTAGTAGCTTGTCAGAAGGGAAGGCTGCATTTGACTCCATCTTCCAGTCCACTGTAGCTGCTCCTGCCGTGCTGGTGCTTATAGGTGGCCCACAGAAAGATGACAGCTGTAAATCTGAGACAGGGTCACATTTTCTTGGGTTTTGTATTCTAGACCTGAAAAGAACATCACAAAACCAGATCATTTGGACTAGGAGAGAGACGCAATATAGCAGAAGTAATTTTTTTTTCCCCTAAAGTAAAAGGTAGTTACCATATAGAATTCTTTGAAGATTTCTTAAAATGGAATTCTTCCAAGTAGACAAATTGTTGACTGTAGTAAACCTATCAGCATTACCAGACTGGATTTATGAACAATTTTTTTCTCCCCTCTTTCTTTTCCTTGAATAATGGAGCATCAGAGTCACTTAGGTGCTTAACAGCATTTTTAACTGTGTTACAGAAGATGTAATTTGATACTTACAGGATTTTTTGTAACTGAAGTGAAAGTAAAGATCGATGTCTGGCTTGGTACAGACAGAGTTTTGGAATAGGTACATTTTTAGTGTCTTGGAGACTTTTGGATTACTTAATTCTGTGAAGTTACCATGTATAAGATTTTTGTATTGTAGAGAATGTTCTGCTTTGCATATTGTAGTGTTCATCTTTGCAAAGTAAATGATGCCGTAGCAATTCAGTGCAGTTTGTCTTTTTATTCTTTACCATACAAAGAAATTCTGGCTTGGTTAGTTTGAACAATAAACTGCTTTTTACTTGTGTTTTCATTATTCTATACTGCCACTATGTGCTTTCCAGAATTATGGACTAGTTCAGCAATTTCTTTTAAGACTAGTTGTCATAGAACCTGACAGCATGACGGTCTTTAGGGTTTTTTCCATTATTGTGTAGTGGAACTCATGATCAGCAGGCTCAAAACATGCTACAGTACACATGATTCCAGAGAATATACCAGTGATGTGTTTGTCCCTACTGTAGCTTGAAATCTGCTATGTTGAAAGAGTGTAGAAGTACAGCAAAACGGCATACTGAATATGTGAGCCAGCATGATGGCTCACTTCGGTAATCAACTTCCTATTGCGTTCAAGAGATTTTTAAGCCTGGTGCTATATAGGTATTGCTGGCACTGTCTGTAGTGATGGCAATGAATCCAGTAAGGTTTAGGATTTCTTCGCCTTGGAAGAGATGTCCTGGGAAGGGTGAAATGGGAAGATGACACAGACAGACCGCTACTCTCGCTTGCGGTTACTCCTGTGTGAATTCTGTTGCTAGCCCCAACAGTCTGCTGTAAGGATGCTCTCACAGAAGGAAGCTTTTGTTACATTTTAACTGTAATACTTCACCTCCGAAATCTGAAAGAACTATAGTGCTCTAGCACATGTTTATTGGTGCTTTGGAAGTCTCTACTGGGGATGAGGAGGGGGATGAATACTAAAAATCATCATGAGTGAAGTAATTACTCTTTCTGCCAAGGATTTTTGCACCAGGCAAGGGTCTTATGGGAGCTGTAGTATTTCTGAAAATTTTGTATATATGACTAGGAAAACTGTTCAGACTAGTAGGTCATCAGCTGATTGTTTTCATGGAATAAATACTGATCTTGTTGCTAATAAATTACGGTTATGATTTAGCTCAGCCTATTCAGTGATTGTTTTGAGGGTCTTAAAACTGTGTTTACATTCTTGCTTTTAATTTGCAGGTCACAGATCAAAAAACCAAAGGTAAGAATCTTTGATCCTAAAAACTGCTTTTTATTGACCTGAGTCAGGACCTGGGTCTTAATCAAAACCGTTGGGAAAGGAAGGGGAATTGTGAGTCAAGGTGAAATACTGAAGATGCGTATTCAGAAGAAGTAAAAGCTGAGGTGATTGAAACAGAGAACCTGAAACTACCCATGGTGTCAGCATCAGAATACTGGAAGAGGGAATGGGGATTGTGGATAAAATAGATTAGCAGAAGTATTTAGCCTTTCAGTTTTGCGAAGGTTTTAGACAAGTAACCAAAAACTGAAACCACTTGTATAAAAGGAATGAAAGACAGGGAAAGTACTGCTTATGGTGAGGTACTGAAAGGAGTGAAAATGATTTGTTTAAAGAAACTGAAGAGAAGTTCAGGCACCTAAAAGTCAAACAGATAAGACAGGGCTGATGAGTGAGCATCTTGAAAGTTAAGCTTATTTAGCTGATCTAAAAATACATTTAATCTTGATTTGTGTGTCAGATTTCAAAAAATTGTGTGGGGAAATTGCTGTTATTGACAAAGAGATCTAAGATAATAACTTGGTTTTACAGTTAACAGTATTTTTGGAGGGGTTTGGTGCTATGCAGCCTACGTAGAGGCATCAGAAACCCATATCAAAATAAAATGTGGGGAATAATGCATTCATGTTGCCGAAGAGACTCTCGCTTGTTTTGATACCACATTTGTAAGAAGATAAGTTTTACTGATTATGTTCACTTTGCTGGCAAGGGGCTTCAGGAAATCCCTTTCTTGTATTAATCTTCAGCAAAGGCTAGAGGAGATGTATTAAATTCTTTGCCTTTGGAGTCTGATATCTTAGCAATTACACCTCCTAGGTGCCAGGCTGGAAAATCTTTTGCTCTGTTTGGAAAAAGCACATGGAGAATGTAAGGGGTCACAGGTCTAGAGTCTCTTAAGCAAGTTTTGTAATGGTGTTAGTTCCTCAAGGATTTGTTTTGTGCTTTTCCTCTTCTCCAATGCATAATAGCTCTCAGAAGCAGCTTGTCCTTGCTTATAGGGGCACCTGGTGACCAGCTGGGAAACTTTAGGTGATCCTGATACAAATGCTGTATGTAGGGTTTGCCTTTTGGGTGAGAGTCAACTATTACTGCTTTATTTAAGAGCAGTACACAGAATTCAGATTTGTTAACTCTGAATGGGGGGG
>Ga0065711_1036102_pt1 | contig 21457 bp, 18 predicted proteins | sample Hoacrofraction12_FD_59098 | JGI IMG/M metagenome (GOLD analysis project Ga0065711, IMG submission 59098) | Hoatzin crop microbial communities from Cojedes, Venezuela - Epithelial fraction 12 v2 (version 2) | ecosystem: Host-associated > Birds > Digestive system > Esophagus > Crop | place... | reverse complement strand
CGCTGCGCCGCCCCCCCCCCACCGGAACCCAGCGTGACGGCACATGGTATGGAATACTGGGCTCTGTTTGGCCAGGTGGGGTCAGCCCCCGCCCCCCGGCTGTGCCCCTTCCTGGAGTCCAGTGAAAATTAACCCTGTCCTGGCCAAACCCAGGACAGGTGCACATTGCGTTCTCCAATCCAGGTGCTGGATGTGGCTGAAAGCCTTGCGGAGGGAGGGCAGGTTCATTTCACTAACACTGAGCACAGCAGGCACTTCCCAAAAATAGTTTTCTCTTGCCTCCATGGACTTGGTGCCCACCTCTAAAGCAGAAAAAGAATGCTTAGACTTTTGGGTTGGAGCTTTTAAAAAAAACAGGAGAAAGCAGCCTGTTGGTTGCAGTTAAATGTTAACCACCTATGCAGTGATCGTTGAGATTTTTGACTTATTTGCTTCAGGGCCTTTGTAAAGAATTTCCAGTCGCAGCTTGTACTGGTATTGCCAGTGCAAGGCAGGGAGACTGCCAGTTAACCCCTAGTTTAATGGTCTTACTCGGTGCAACCCTTACTAGATCTCCTTACCTTCCTGGTAACTGTTTCACTGCTGCAGTACAGTGTCAATGGTCGCAGAACAGAAGTATTTCTGCAGAGCTATAGCTTGATAAACTGTTTTGCTTCCCAGCTGATTAATTTACAGTGCCTTGAGAGCAGTCAGCTTGGGACTGGAAAACATGAATTGCAAACAGGAGCTCTGAACTTCTGCTCATGCAATGGTTTTGTCTACTTAAATTCGTAGTAGGCTTTCTGACTTGGTGGATAGTGAACACTACGCTGCAAGAGTCTGGCTTCCTTGGCAACTTCAGACTGACCTTTGAAAAAACTTTAAGTTCTTCAGGAAAGCGGTGATTTCCCTGATACCTGGGAGAAACTTCAACTTTTCTTGGAAATCGAAGGATTAATGGAAGCTGTGTCTGTAGCAGAGTTCAGTGTTTGCTTAGTAAGGGGGTAGATTCCATGTTCTGTACTTCTCACTGACAGTTTGTCTGTGTTCTGGTTTGTAGCATATGGCCCTGGCTGATTTCTCTTCTGAACAGCTTCCAGCCTCATGAAGAAGACCTGTCCAGTAATAATGGTAAGAATGCTTTTAGTCTGTGCTGTAAAGAACCGGGAACGATGCATGTTTTTGCTGATGTGGGGAATTGCAGTTGAAGAGCAAGTAAGGGAGCAAGTTGTCTTCTAGTGTTAGTGCATATGAGTACTTCGCAAATGCTGCTTTCTCGTGCCGAGCAGACTTTGCTCCCCTTTATCATTCCTGAGCTCCTCAGGCTGCAGGGTGGACCAGTACAGATGAACATGTCAATAAAACACTTTGCTATGTGTAGTGACCTTGCTGAGGTACCTACCTATGATACTGTACTCAATGTATTCATGCTTTCCTTACGCTCTTTACTGTCTATTCACCAGCAACCCCCCTTCCAGAAGAATTTGAGTTGCAAGGATTCTTGGCGCTGAGGCCCTCGTTCAGGTGGGTGGCAGCTGAAGGAAACTGCTCTTGCTGATATCACTCCGTTGATAGACGTTGACCAGTTCCCTACAAAATCTTATGCAGGAGTATTTACTGGTGTGTGGATTGATGTAGGTGTCTTTGAGAAACAACTGTAATAGCGTAGTGAAACTCTGGGGAAAGTCGTGAGCTTATAATATCGCTCATGAATTTTTTTCTTTTGTAGTCTTCAGACTCATAGATTGAAAGGCAGAAGTATGAGAAGTGAGGGAAGGAATACTTTTACATGAAAATTCCTTGGTGTGTTTTTACTCTGCCAATTTTTTACCCTGTTTTTAACTGCGTCCCTGTACCTAACATCATACACAAATGCTCACTAAATATTAGATATATTTACTCAACTATTACTTTTGTGATTTTGATTATCGCACAGATGAACTTTCAGCCTTTTGTTTTATTAAAACCCACCAAATCTCTTTAATGTAGATGCATCTTACCAGAAGAGAATTGCATCTGTAACAGTCGTGTTTTGAATAGGAACTGGTGAAACTTCACAGCTTATACTAGAGTAATGCTGACCAGTTGCATTTCTAAAGAAATGTGATGTTGCAGAGGGCAATTGTGTAATAATAATATTCCCTCTGCTATGTCAATACTAGGAACTTGGATTTTTCCAAAGGCCACCAGGCAATTACAGGAGATAAGGAAGGGCAGCAACGCCGGATACGGCAACAGCGTCTGATCTTCACAGGCAAATGGATTGCTGATAACCAGCCAAGGTAACTGCAAATAGCATCTGTGTGTTTCAGTTGCTGCTGTAAGCTTAGGTAACGCAGGTGCCAGAGTTGAGCTGTATTTTTCTCACTATTTGACAGAGCAGCGAGATGCAATGTGACTGCAAGATGCTGACAGCACTGATATTGTGTTCTGTGGGTCAGCATGCCGTTGCTGTGTAAACTGGTTATGACAGGGAATGTATTTGGAGTGGAGCATCATGTCCGAGTCGTTTTTAGTGCTACTGCAGCACAGCTAAGTGGAAACAGTACTTGCAGTGGTAGCAAGAGTGTTAGCACGTGAGCTTACGTCATGCTAGCGAACGCCCTTAGCTGGGAGACGTGGTGCAACATCTTGTTGTTGCTGGGGTGAAGGGATGCGGGGTGGAGATGTTGACTTTCTGCTTTTATAATCTGGGGAAGTGGGTTACCCTGCGAAAAACTATTCCTGCTTCCTTTTCAATTCCTTTCTGTCTTTTTCAGGTTGATTCAGTGTGAAAACGAGGTAGGAAAGCTGTTGTTTTTGACGGAAATCCCGGAATTACTACTAGAAGACCCTAGTGAAGCCAAAGAGAGCCTGGCCTTGCAGGAAACGTCTATCGCAGAGCCGCTATCTACAGATGGGAGCCCTGGACTCAAATCAGTTCTGTCCTCTGGCAGAAGCCTGAACAACAACTGTGATGCAGGAGAAAAACCGATGGTCACATTCAAAGAGAACATCAAGCCACGGGAAATTAACAGAGAGCAAGGGCGAGTCTATCCCCCTAAAGAAGTAGGCAGGGAAAGACGGGACTGTAGCAAAGGAATAGTAGCCAGCAAGAATGATGCAAAGAAGGATAACAATAAAAGAAAGAACGAGACCAAGAAATGCGGCTTGGAAAAGATGCAGGAAGCAGGAAAGCAGAACGTGGCAGTTCAGGTAAGCCTTTAGATCAGAGGGATAACTGCTTTGTAGGCAGTACGATGTTTGTGTCAGGGCTGTTGCTGCTTGTACAGAGTACGGTAGGGTCGAGGTCTCACTGTGGGCCCTGCAGGTACAGCTAATGCACAAAAAAAACCCCATACACATCTGTCTCCAAGACCAGGTATTAGTGATCTTCGGGTTTCTGCCCTTTTCTTTGATCCTGTCTCAGTTCGTTGGGGAGGAAAAGGTAGGGAGCAATGAAAGGTGATTTTGCTATAGTAACTGTCTTAAAAGAAGACTTCTACCTGTTGTTCCACAGATTATTTGGGCTACCCAGGCAGTTCACATGGCCAGGTCTCAGTCGTGCTCTTGGTCTGTTGTGAAGGAGCTGGGTGCTCTGCGTTTTTGGTTCAGTTGGCTTGTGCACATTCAGTAGGTTAAACACATCACAAAAGCACCCGGTTGTTTATGTGGACTAAGATCCTCCGTACTGCGTGTGCAGTCAGGTGGCCCTCTGGAAGTGAGGAAAGCCACACTGCACTTAAACTGTAATTCTGTGCTCAGACACTTGCTCAAAATTGTAGGCTTTCATATCAGCTGCTCTGTTCTCAGTCGTGTTTCTGAGGCATGCTTTTTCCCCCCTGTTTCTGTGAGCATTATGTACGAAAGTGCTCACCTCGTAAGCAGGTAGTGAATTTACTGGTGTGACTTCCATGGAGTTGTAGTAAATGAGGGTGTAGAATTTCGGGGTTGATCTGATCTGTACCTGAATAGTTTGGCTGCATCTCAGTCATTCCCTGATGATGTCTGGAGGCACTCAATGATAGTGATGGAGGCTCTATTATTTCCCTAGAGAAACTGTGTCAATTCTTCACCGTTCTTGCAAGTGGAAATTATTTCCTAATGCCCTTCATCTCCCTTGCTGCTGTGTAAGCCTATTACTGCTTCCCAGGACAGGTCTGCAGACTAACTGAAGTACTCCTCTTTGCAGCTGCTCTGAAGGCCTGTGTAATTGAGGTCTTGTCTTCCCTAGGCTAGACAAACCAGCTCTTTCAGTCTTTCCAGCTTGTGTTGTTAGGACCCTTGGATCATTCTTCTTGCTCTCCTCCTGATTATTTGCTGTTAAACGTCCTCGTTATGAAGTGGAAGGTCTGAACTGGCAGTGGTGTTCGGTTGATTTTGCAAGGGGTCCTGCCAAGGAGGGTGAAGGGGAACAGCCTGTGGAGTCAGAGTCATCGAACAAGATTCTGCTATCTGAAAGCTAACGTAGGTGAGTTAGAGTAGCAGGTTTCTTACTTATTTGTTGAACACGTCTGGAATGTGGCTGTAGGCCTGAGCACAGCTCCCAGTTTCAGTGTTTGTGCCCCAGTCTTGCAAAATAAGGACTTGAGGTGGATAAAACCCACCGGGTCTTCTGAGAAGTATGTGTAGTTTTTTGGGTAGGGAAGATATTTTAATTTAATTTTAACCCAGCTGATTTATCAGAAGCTTGCTTGTCTTAGTCTTAAGAGATACCAAACCCAGGAAGAACTTACTTCAAACCCAGCTGTAGTGGCATCTGTCCTGATGTGGTTGGTCACTCTTCATCTCTTGCTGAATAGAAATTAATTTTGACTTTTCAGTTCCATCAGCTGTATTTGTTATGGCAACTATTCCAGTGAAATGCCTTTTGTTTTATATAGTTTGGTGGACTTATTTATCCAGACCTGCTCCAGAAGATGGGGAGGGTTTGCTTCCCAGCTGCTGAGGAGGGTTTGTGCCTGTAGGTACAAACCTATAGGTTTTGTACCGGTTGGTGGTCTGTTAGCGCTCTGCGTTGGCCTTCCTGGAAATGGGAGGCTTTATCCTCTCCAGAGTTCGTGGCCTTCAGAACCCCAAATGCTAGAAGTGTTGCAGCTCCTACTTAGCAAAAATGTGAAGAATGTTACATGGAAGTCGTTAGTCCTGTTTCACAGGTAACTGGAGAACTTGCCCACTCGGACAGGATCATGAAAGTGTGACATAGGCTGAACCTCTGCTCTCTAGGGAAAATAGCATTAGGTGCCGAGGGGGGTTTAATGCAGACTTACTCAAGGCGTAACAGATGCTTACAAGGTCACTGTGATGAAATGGTGCTTCTCAAGCACCATGTAGGAACGGTCAGGACCACTGGCGGAGTAAATACTTGGTAACATTGACACTTTTGAGGTGAAGTCAAGTAGAAGCAGGGAAACAACTGAAGTTTGTCTTGGTTCATCAATTTTAGTTATTTAGCTTTTAAAAGTTAACTATAAATCATGCGAGGGGTCTTTTGTAAGCCACCTTTGGAAGTGTGTTATAGCAGCTTGGAGCTTATGATGGACTAGAGCTTATGTTTTGAAACCCCACAGCAGGAAGAGCGTCTCTGCATTCTCTAACGCTGCCATAAAAGAACGCATAGCTCTCGGAGTGGGTTGTGAAAATGTTTGGCTCATTGTGGAGAAAAAAGGGACAGCTTGGTGTAAGTCGAATATACAGAATGCAACGAAGGGCAAAGGTGGGCAGTGAGTGGATGCAACATGAGCAGAGGCTGCGTCATTCGTAGTGCGTGGCATCAGCCAGAACCTTGAGGTGGAGTTCCCTACTGACTTTTTTCTAGCGGGAGCTCAAAAATACACCCAAACCTCCCAGTCTTACAATCTACCTTTTTAATTAAACTAAAAGTAAACTACAGTCCCGTAATTTCTAAATGGGGAAATTCAGAATTATTTGAAAAAGAACTTAAGAAAGCGTTTAATGCACCTACCCCCTTACCACTGTATCTTGGCGGAAAGACCTGCCCTCTAACTCCGTTCAACTCAGCAGCACTGGATGTTGAAATAAACCCCACAGAGTTTTGGGTTGTTTGGTTTGAATTTTTTTTAATTTGGTCCCTGATAAAACCCTTTCTTTCGATCACCTTTGAGGCTTGTCGTCAGGTCTGCTCCTGGGCCCTTTCTGTATTGCCTGGGTTCCTTGCTTGCTGTCTTTTTCCTGCCTGCTCCATCTTGCATTCCAGGCAGTTCTGCCGAGCTGAACAGAAAGGGAAAGTAGTCTTCCCCTCTGTCTTCCTCTCCAGGAAGACCCAGACTGCAGCAGACTCAGACTCAGGTAAACATTCCATTCTTCTCTCTGCCTTTAACTGGTGCAGCTCTTTTAACAGAACCTACAACAGTTACACAGTAAACTGAAAGAGGTTAAGCACTTCTGCTGTTTGGCTTGTGTGCTCTCAGTCAGAAGAATTTCATAGACTGCAGGAGTTTGTGTACGTCACCATGGGTTAGGCTGAAGCAGCTCCTTAGGAAGAACATGGTAGTGTTTGTTTTGGAAGGAGCTGAAGGTAAGTAGCCTGAGTTAGGTTCAAGCAGTGCCCTAGGAGAAGTGTAACAGCATCTGCGCTTTTTGTTTGAAGGCGTTGCAGGTGAGCAGCACGGTAAGCTCATTCTATGGTCTGAGGATATTATTATGCCCGCTTCCCACTCTCTCGCTAGAGAAGGAGCCTGTTGCAGTCTTCTGGGTAAATATCCTTAGAGTGCTTTTGTGAGGCAAGGGGTGCCGGAGGACAGGCAGGGTATAACCTGCCTGAGGTCAGTGAGGAGCAAACTGGGTTCCTGCGTTCCAAACCTCTCCCAGTTAGGGAAAAGAAAATGATCTCTCAGACGATCTGGGAGTTTGTTTCTTGGCTTGAGATGTGATGTGGGTAGTTACAAGTTACCTAATTTCTTCTTACTTTCTTTCGTGTTAGGTGAAATCCCAGACGGAGATGAGGAAGACTCCGGTGTCTGAAGCCAGGAAAACACCTGTAACTCAGACTCCAAGTCAGGCCAGCAGTTCTCAGTTCATCCCCATTCATCACCCAGGAGCCTTCCCGCCCCTTCCTAGCCGGCCAGGTAATTTGCGTCGTTCTTCTGAAGCGTGATTTACTGTTGACTGCAAAGAAAATCCTGCAATAGTGGTTGTTACAGCCTCTGAAGGTAGGAGCTGTTTTAGAGAGTCTTACAAGGTAATAAAGAAGGGGCATAGCAGAACCGAAATGAGATAAGTAAGTTTCCTTATGCTTTGGAATCAAGGTCTGTCATGAAATCTGCCACCTCCCTTCTTGGGTAGTGGGTATGAGATCAAGGAACTTCGCAGGAGGCTGTTTCTGTAGTTAGTCAAAACATGACAAAGTCTTCTGCTAGCTCAGGAGGAAGCATGCTCTGTGCATGGGACTCCATTACAAAAGATCAATCGCACTGCTTTCTGCTTTAAAGCTTGGTTTCGTTTGCAGTGGTTCTCATGTTTCAGGCTGTAATTTGTGTGGTCTTACTCGCTGTTGTTGCCGCATTGCATGTTCCAGTTTTGTTGTGGAGTGTTCTTGTCGTACCTTGCTGTCCATGTTTGCTCACAAAGTAGCTGGAAGCTGTATTTCCCCTGTGGCTATTACGTGTAGCTGCTCAGTGTAAGACAGAGGGACATCTTCCCTGTCCCAAAGTCAGCATAAAGTCTGGCCTACAAGACAAAGAATTAAAGCTTGCCTTCCAAACCTGGCTTTTCAGTGTGAACTCCAGGAATTGATCTTGCGGATATGAGGATTTGTTTGCTTATACCATCTGTCTCTCTGTCTAAATTAATCCGGAAACCGGTGATCCTCTGGGAGAAGGCAGTAGACTTATCAATTGCTTCTGTCCGTTGCTCCAGAAGTTTAGTCCCCGAAAGTGTGTGTGTTTTGAGGAGCTGGGAACTTTGGGGGTGAAGCATCAAACCCCCCAGAATGGTGAAGGAAAAAGGCTGGGGTGGGGGGAAAGCAGGGAGATTGAGGTGGTGAGTGGGGAAACAGATGACTCTCCCACATACTGCCCTGGCTGACTGTTATCAGTGCCTGGAATATTGCAAGAAAACTTGAGAACAAGCTCTGAATCCCCCTGTGAACAGAGCCGTGTACGGGCAAAGGTGAGAAAGGGCATTAGAGTGCAGGTATGCGAACCGGTGTTTCCTGTCCTCATGGTCTAAATGAGTGAAATAGGAAGAAAAAAACCCACTGAATGTTTTCTGGAGGGAGCTATCTGCTCTGCCAAATTGAGATTAAAGGTGGGTTTTTCTTTTCCAGGGTTTCCACCTCCAACCTATGTTGTCCCCCCTCCTGTGGCTTTCTCCATGAGCACAGGGTACACCTTCCCAGGTGGTGTTTCCGTCCCAGGAACCTTCCTCCAGCCCACAGCTCACTCGCCTGCAGGAAACCAGGTGCAAGGTGGGAAACAGTCCCACATTCCTTACAGCCAGCAACGGCCCTCCGGACCAGGGCCAATGACCCAGGGACCTCAGCAGACACCACCTCCTTCCCAACAACCCCTCTCATCTCTACCAGCTCAGGCAACAGCACAGTCCGCAAGCCAGTTACAGGTCCAAGCTCTGGCCCAGCAACAGCAGCAACAGTCCCCTACAAAAGCTGTGCAGGGCCTGGGGAAGAGCCCGCCACACCACTCTGGATTCCAGCAGGTAAACTTGGCTGATGCAGTGTGTTAAGCTGCCTTTAAAAATAATTGGCAGCGTTCCTGGATTACCTTTTGAAAACTGTCGTTAAAGACCTTAGCGTGGAATTTTGATCTGTGAACTTCTGGGCAGATGCCTACAGGAGTGGGGTTTCTGTCAATAGACAAGGTGTGAGGATGGTATTTCTGGTCAGGTATTTGTGTCTTAGACGTTTGTGGTTTTCTTGTTTGAGTAATGAGGACTGAGTCTGAACCTTCACCCGCGCTTTCCTTTTGGCTAACTGGGTTGCAGGATGAATTCCCTCGCAGCGATTAGTGTCATGCTCACGTTGTGTTGGAGATAATCTCCCTTCTGGCATGTCTGAACTTGATGGCGAGACCCTCCTGGTGTTCCGGGCAGCAAAATGCTGGCCCAGTACCTTAATAAAAGGGATTATAAGGTACTGGATTTGAGTAAGGATTTTGCTTGGCTATTGGTGTAGAGCTTGACTAGGGAGTATTAGATGCCTATCAAGACTGTGAATTTTGGTGAATAATATAGCAAACCAGAATATTTGTGGAATGTCTATAACAAGTGAGCCAGACAGACAATTTGAATGGAGTTAGACATAGAGTTAATGTTGGTTGTTCATACCTGCTGGTGAAATCACGCATCTCTGCCTCAGTATCCACAGACAGACTCATCAAAGCAGCTCTGGAACCCGCCTCAAGTCCAAGGCTCACTGGGGAAGATCATGCCCGTAAAGCAGCCCTATTACCTGCAGGCCCAGGACCCTCTAAAACTCTTTGAACAGTCATTACAGCCTCCCGTGATGCAACAGCAACCTCTGGAGAAAAAAATGAAGCCTTTCCCAATGGAGCCATATAACCAGAACCCCTCAGAAGTCAAGGTGCCAGAATACTACTGGGACTCTTCCTATGGCATGGCTGACAACAGGGTGATGGCACAGCAGTCGAACATGGACCGCAGGGGAAAACGGCAAGGAGTCTTCCGCCCAGAGCAGGATGCTGTCTCCAGGATGACCTTTGAGGTAAAGATCCATGCTGTAAGTGGTGTAAACCAGTGAGGCTCCGATATTCCTGACAACCCTAGAAGTTTCCCCAATTCAGGAATGCCTCATTGCCCCTGGCAGGTCAACGTGAGCCTGTTTAGTAGGGAGCAGGGTGTTGGTCAATGAGATTCCAACAGACAGTGCTGGATTTGCCACTTTACTTGGCTGGTTGTATGTAGGATCTGGCTCTTGAAGAGTTCGTTTCAAGTAGGTGTGAGTTTTGCTGGTGTAGATGTGGCACTGAGCTCTGCACTGTGTCTGTCAGGTCAAGAAACGTGGCAGCTGATAGTTTTGGGGGAAATTCTTGTCTGGCAACTGATGAAAACCATAAAAGCCATCCAAATAATTGCAGCTGGATTATTACCCTTTAGATAAAGAACTCTTAACACCCGTATAGCATTTTGAGTGTGTCGAGTGGCTGAGGCTGCAGTAGCCAGATTGAGGATGGTGGGAGCAGTCTTGTCTTGGGTTTTTTTGTTGTTGTTGTTTTTTTGCACATCCCACCATGCAGTGAGAGCACCGAACAACTTTTAGCTCTTGGTTGCACTAACGGAATACTTTTGCTTCTGCTCAGGCAGTTGTGCTTCACGTTGCTGTTTATAAAACCTGCAATGTTTGTATTTGTTAACAGTCCTGGAGTTGTCCGAGTGCTTTAGGTGAGGTTTGTAAGGAAACTTAAACAGAGGCCTCTTTAAACCCTTGGTCAGATGCGCCTCTGAATGCATTCAGCATTTTCAGAAGGTCAACTGAGGTCACTTGGCTTATCCTTCAGAGAGAAGCCAGATGAAACGCAGGAGTCTGCCTCTACCCTGATGTCAGCTTGTGGTTTTTAGATGGAAACTGGGTCAAAGCCTTGTTCTCATCCCTAAAAGGGAAGCCTTGCCTTGGTGCGAGCACAGTGCAGGACGGCCAGAAGCTGTGCCCATGGTGCTTGTGTTCTAAGCGTCCCTCGCAGAAGTCAAGATGTCAGGTTTGCAGAGGTGTTTTGGCCCAGTGATCTGATGAGCTATTGGCGTAGCAGCCATTAGCAGTGGAAATAAGTCTTCTGGGATTTAAACTCCACTAACAGAGGAGGGAAGAAGATGCAAATGTAATTTTGCTTGAAACCTAAATTACTCACAGGTCAGCCATAGAAGAGTAATTGTAAGATTTGTGTTCCTTGTCCTTGAATGTGAAAACAGGTTCAGTGTTTGGCGTGGATGCAGTGGGAAGCACATGCTCCACTAGTTAAAACCAGCTGCCCATCGTTTCGGCGGTACGGCGCTCCTCCTGGCACGCATTAGGCCACGTGGCTAGTTATGTTTTCCGCTCCGCATTTTCTCTCTGCGTTCCTTGACACACTGCTGCGCTGCTTTCTCACTTCGCGCTTCTGCATGCCGCCTTCTGCCTTTCTCTTGCTGTTTTCTCTCATCCTGCTGTGGCTTAGCCTCTCCTCACCACTCCCTGCGGTTCCCCTTTCTGCCTTCTGTTGTCTCACTGTGCTCCTTTCTGTCACTAGGACCCCAAGAGCTCCCCTCTGCTTCCTCCGGACCTGTTAAAGAGTCTGGCTGCCTTGGAGGAGGAGGAAGAGCTGATTTTCTCTAATCCTCCTGATCTTTACCCAGCTCTGCTGGGGCCTCTCGCCTCTCTTCCTGGACGAAGCCTCTTTGTATGTATCTGATGTAATACTGCTGCTTCTCACTCTTAACTGGCATCTCTCTCTTCTGTGGAATTGTAAGAAATGTGAAATTCCTTCCTCTCCCCCATCCCACCTGTCTATTTCCCTGCCTCACCACCCTTGAGCTAGTCTTCGTGCAAGAGCTCGGACCAGCTGAAGGCCGACGGTGTAGCGCTTGGGCCGAATCCAGGCCTGGCAGTTGGCTCCGAAATCAGAGTAACGGCGGGGTTTTTTGTAAGTACAGTCCACAAGAGAGATGTTGATGCATCGTTTCATGGAGTCACTCTTCTGCAGTTGTATGGGCTTAGTAACAAGGGCAAGGGGGAGCACAGATTCAGCGGTGGGAAGTCATCAGAACAAGCGGGACGTATTGTAATCTGCAGATAAAAATTCTGTAAATGCGGGGGGAAACTGGCCTACTAAATGCAGAAGAGACTGTGAAAGAGGAAGATGGCTTTGGGAGAACATTACAAGCAACTGGCTAAATAATCAGTAACTTCTGTAGAAATGTAATCATTTTTGACAGACTGGGAGGGGGTTTTTCTTCCTACATTTATGCATTAAAACCTTCCTAGTTCACTAGCTGGAGGGTCTTAGAGCTGCTGGATTTGTGAATAACCTCTGAAAATGCAGTACGCCTTTCTAGTGTGGCTAAAAGCACGTTCATTAAATACTACTCTTTCAGATTAGTAGCAAAGAATTATTTGTGACTCTACACGAAATCTCTGATGAAGTCTACTCAGTTTTTTGCATGCCACCCCAAGGAGCCCATAGCAAAACAGACACCCCTTTCTGTCTCGTTAAATAGCTCTGCGAAGTGACTAATAGCTGCCTCTTCAGCAGCTGCCTTTGAAGCTCCTGCTGTTGCTGTCTACTGACAAATGGCAGGAAATTCTCTGTGTAAGCTGTGTGGATATGCAGAGGGTGGATTTTGTCTGCCTTTTTGAATGTGCTTTCAAAGTAATGAGTTGTCACTTTGAAAATCTAACGAGCTAGGAGCTGCTTGCCAAGAAAATGAGGCTGTTTGTCTTAGATTTACAGGATAAAAGCAAAGATATTCCAGATACTGAGGCCGTGTTAGAGAGAGGGATGCTAGTTCAGGTTTTTGTTGTTTGAACAACAAATTTAAGAACATCTGACATGCTGAGCTGTTATGAGTGCAAGAGGGCTGTTATTTGGAACGAGACTGCAGCTTTCATTTTGGATCACGCAGTGTTGCTTATGGCTTCTGTAATTCTGTGGCTTGGTGATCCTTATCCTGAATTTGGTGGTGGTTGTTATTCGCCAACTGAGCTTTGTGATTTGTCTTTGGTTTCTGTATTGATGAGAACTGAACCTGTTTCTTCCCTAAATAGGCTTGTTTCAGAAACGCTATTTTTCACTGCTTAATCATAGTAAGAACCGAACAGAAAGCTGAGAAATATTATGCTGGAAATAACAGCTGTATGAGAGGGGGTAGCGTAGATGATGGAAAAGATCTGTAATATCTGAACATGGAACCCCAGAGGAGTTCTGGAACCTCTGTTTTAAACACTGGGGTTTTTTTCCTTCCACTCTACAGAGAGAGTGCTAAGTGAAACTTGGACTGTTTAACCCAGTTGGAAAATCAGAGCGCTAGGCTGCTCTTGCTGTCTTCAGAATGTCTGTAGAGCAGGGATGCTTTCAAAACTGAAAAATATTCTGTCGGTGGCAGCATAGGAGAGTCTAATCATGTTTGAAGGAGTCCTCTGGTCACTGGGAAGGATCCTGTCTCGCTTGTACGAGGTTTTACACAACCATAGGGATTTGGGCAGGAATCTCCCCTCTAGATATATATCGGAGTGTACACTTAGGATTTGAAAAGCTGTTCTGGCAGTGGGGTGTGGCTGAGACTCTCAGCTGTCAGGATTGTTGATTTTTAGATATTAATTGGAGTGAGCAGGGAAACTACTGATTTTCTGTGTTTGTTAGTTCGCTCGCCCTGTCCTCTAAGATGCTGGAGCTAAAATACAAGGGAGGTTTTAAATGTGACCGAAAACACAGTGGCAGTTTCTGAGAGCATGCTTCCCTCCTGCTCGCTACACCGAACACTAACTGCTCTTTTTCCCCTTGTGGTTTCCGAAGAAGTCCCTGCTGGAAAAACCATCAGAACTGATGTCTCAGTCGTCATCTTTCCTGTCCCTCAGTGGCTTTTCTCTTAATCAGGTAAGTGAGGACCAGAGTCTGCAGCCCTTTGCTGTTTGAGCTTACTGTTAAAACTGGGTAACGTGGCTGAAATATGGGGATATCCTTTAGTTCAAACCAGTGGAAAACCTGGAAGAAGTCCGTATGGGTGCCTGATTTCAGTCTGTATCAGCAAGATTATATTTGCCTTTATCAGTTTTCTTCCCAAATTCATCCTCGCTGTAGTTCCGCAGACGTACTGTTGCATCTTGCTGAGTTTGCGGGCCCCTTGCTCTCAGCAGAATCATGGACTGGGCTGACAAGGTGCGTCCCAAAGTCTGGCGGTGTGTAGGTTTTTATCTCCTGAGCAGTGGGTTACCCGTTCTCTTCCAGAGAACTGAGCAGGGTCTTGGTGCAATTTCTGTGAGCACTGGGAATTTAAAGACTTTTGTGAAGGCTTTGCAGTCTAGACGGGAGAAATCTGTCCTGATTCCGAATGAGGTGGTCTTCACGTTGAGTAAAATGGTCGAAGAGGAGGGGGCTGGGGAGTGAAAAAGGAGTTAGGAAAATATTTGGATCTATAATTGTTTCCTTTGTACAGTCTTGGCGTTTGAAATAAATCCAATACCTAAACTCTTACATTCATTGTTTTGCAGGAAAGATATCCAAACAACAGCATGTTCAATGAGGTGTATGGGAAAAACATGAATACCAGCACAAAACCAGAAGTCACCCCTTCAGTTGCCCATCAGGAGACTTCACTATATTCTCTCTTTGAAGGGACTCCGTGGTCTCCATCGCTTCCAGCCAGCTCAGGTAATCCTGGTATGGTTTTTCTTGTGTCTAGTGATTTAAAAGGATTTGAGTTAACTCTGAACCTACTGCAGGTTAAATGTAACTAGACATTTCAAAAAAAACTGCTTGACAAGGTGCCTGAAGGTTTCTATTTGATTTTCTTTATATATCCTCAGAAATATGAGGGGATTCTGTAATTAATATAGCCTAAGAACCTGGATTTTAATTGAAGGAGTTGAGCAGGATAAAAGTTGTAGGAGATGTTAAATCCTGAAATCCCTTCATGTTAGATTCCTGACAAGCATTTGGGAGCAGGGCTTTAGTTCAAACACCGAATACTTTCAGTGTTGCTTCTGTGGAAAAAGAAGGAAGAACTGGATTTCGTAACGTAGATACTTGAAAGAGAAAGAAACTGTATGACTGAAGTGTGGAGGAAAATATGACAGTGGCTGGGGTTTTTTCACTGTTAGGCAGCCTGCAAAGCAAACCAGCTTTTTCCGTAGTAATTATCTTAAAGGCATACACCATAACTTATACAATGATTTTATTCTCACTAAAATTCCAGAAGAGCGTGAGGGGAGGAATTAGTTGAATCTAAGAAACGAGTGGATTGTAAATAACATCTGCACTGGATGAAATTCTTCGGTTTTGCAACCGACCAGGAGTGACTGTTGTGGGTGAAATGGAAGGAGCTGCAAAGCGCTTTTATTCTAGCAGGTTTTATAGCTCACGTGGCTTCAGCTTTCTCTCCCCTCTTCATTCAAGACTGCGTAGCCTCCCGCCACCCTGATATGCTGTGTTGCCTTTGGGCATCGTTCTCTCCTGCCCACAGACAGGTTTTTCCATGCTCGCTCTTCTCCTTTGCTCAGTGCTGGGTTCTGGTCCGAATTGCTTTAAGACTCATAGAAGTGTAAAACATCCACAGACTTGAGAGTTCAAGTTGTAAACTGACAAACTCCTCAAGGTCTAATGCTTTTTTTCTTTTTTTATTGGTTTGTGAAGCTTGGAGACAGAAATTTTTTTTTTTTAGTTCTAGAAAGGTTATTCAAGAAACGTGGGGAAAACTCACTTTGGCTAGCCAGGCCTCTTGAAGTTTCCTGGTTTTTGGGTAAGCACAAGCATGCGTTAAACACAGCCGCTCTGTTCTTGTGTAGGACAAAAGTTTTCACTCGGAACTCAAGCATTACTCTCCCGTAATGGAGGGAATAAAAAGTGACCTTCAGCACTGGAGAGAACTGGGTGATGGCAGAATTTGCAGCAGCACTAAGCAATTCAAAATCGAGAGGCTCCTGCCGTTTCCACTGACCTTTTTCCTCTTGCCTTGTAATCACTAGATCATTCGACACCAGCCAGCCAGTCTCCTCACTCCTCCAACCCCAGCAGCTTGCCAAGCTCCCCTCCAACCCATAACCACAATTCCGTTCCCTTCTCCAACTTCGGACCCATTGGGACTCCAGACAACAGAGACAGGAGAGTTGCGGACCGCTGGAAAACAGATAAGCCAGGCAAGTGCCGGGTGCCAGGCTTGCGTGAAGCCAGCCGTCGGCGTCTGCGGCGCGGTGGTTTTGCTACATCCCTTTGAACTTGTCTTTCTCCCGTTTCAGCAATGGGGGGGTTCGGTCTGGACTATCTCCCAGCGACGTCGTCGTCTTCGGAGAGCAGCTGGCACCAGTCCAGTGCTCCCAGTGGCACCTGGGCAGCCCAAGGCCCCGCTGCTATGGAGGACTCCTCAGCTGTGCTTATGGAGAGCCTGAAGGTACGTTTGAACCGAAATGGAGCCCGGGAGTGGGTGCTTGTTTGTGGGGCTGGAGGACCTGGCGATGGGCTGTAGCCTGTTGTGAGCATCCGAGTTCAGCGTCGGAAGCCGAAGGGTGTTGCTGCAGATTCACTTACGTAGGCAGCGTGGGAGGTGGGACCGGTGCTGGAAGAAGGTCGTCACCATTTTCCAGTTCTCGCTGTTCTAGAATATTGTGCAGAACAAGACCAGGCTGGCAGAACTGGAAGAAATCAAAACATTTGCTTTGACTAATCTAAAATTAGTAATCGTTAATATGGGATGAATTTTTATGGTGATGAGGATTCCGGAGGAGGAAAGCTTCTTCCGGAGAGCCTCTCTTTAGAAGGCCGCCTTTGAAGCCTGGCTAACTTTCCTGATAAACCAGGTAGGAGTGGGAAAGAGGGCGAATGTAGACAACTGCCTCTGCTTTCTCGTCTGTAAGAGGAGGGCTGCCTGAGGCGAGGAGGTGCTAGTGTTGGCTGTTTGTTTTTAGTCCATCTGGTCCAGTTCCATGATGCACCCTGGACCCTCAGCCCTGGAGCAGCTGTTGATGCAGCAGAAGCAGAAGCAACAGCGCGGACAAGGCACCATGAACCCGCCGCATTGAGGAAGAGGTGGCGACCCTTGCAAGCGAAGGCTCCATAAACCATGGCATGTTGGGTTTGCAGGACTGGCCCACACAGTCCTGTGCAGGTGGCAGCCCTCTCTTCTGTTCCTTGCTGTCAGGAGGGCGTAAGTGCTCCACCAACCCACTGAGTGTGCACAAAACGTCTGCAGTGCGAGAAAACGACATCAGGAACTCTCCCATCCCTGGGCCCTCGGGAGGGAGAGAGGAACTGCTGCTTGTCTCACTCGGTAACCCGGTATCACCGCTGCTCACCTTCTCCATCGTGCATGTCCCCAGCCACATGGGAAGTAAAAGCTGAGAAGGAAGGGCAGATGGGAGAAGCCAATGAGAACTTCTCGATCCTTTTCCTCTCGTTGGGGAGATTAAAAATAGGAATCCATTAATGATTGCTTTGCTGACTGAGAATGTAGTCGAAATTACTCCTAAACATCTTTATTACTATCTCAGTAGTAAGATCACACTGAATTCTTCCGTACACAGACGTGCTTCGTAGTCAGTGTGTAGCAATGACAGCCCCCGTTGCTGCTCCGGTCAGAGGTGGCTGGTGGCGAGGTGGGACTCTGTCTCCTGCGCTAGCGAAGGAGCTTCATGAAGGAGAGTCTGGCACTTGGCACCACTTCACCTTGCACCCGAAGGCTTTGGCCGGCCGCGGGTGGGTTGGAGACTCCAGCATGAAATGCCCTCCTCTCGGTAGGCGTTTGAGCTGTCGTGGGTGATGTGGGGCATCACAGCACTCTGCTGGACAAGCAAGTTAACTGCTACGGGGTTTTAAATTAATGTTTGATTCCTGTACGTTTTACTGTAGCATAGTGGCTGGCCCCGCGAAGGGCGGGACAGCCTGTGCGTTCACAGCCTGACTCATTTTAGTAGCTAGGTAGAAAGCTTTCAATGGTTTTTGGTTTGGTTTATTTTTTTTTTTCTTTCTCTCTCCATCCTCTCATCTTCGCTGGATGCTAGTAGATTCATTACCAACGCGCAGCACCTCGCAGAAAATAATCAGGGGTCCAGCAGGGCTGGGTAGAGCCGGCGGTCGGCCCGGACAGCGCGGGGCGTGCGCAGCCCCGCGGGCGCGCGCCAGCTCTGCAGGAACACCCCCTCCCTGCCCCCGGCTGCAGCCCCAAACTCTCCATTCCGGAATGAAATTCAAGGCGCCCGTGGAGACGCGCGTGTGGCCCGCGCACGACAGGAAGCGTAGTGCTGTTCGTAGATGAAGAGGTGCAGAAGGGAAAGGGGAAAAACGTTTTATTTGCTATTTATTAGGGGGAAGGAAGACTGGAAGCTTCGTTAAAGACGGCGTTTTTGTTCGGTTTCCCAGGGGAGTTACGGAAACAATGTCCGTTTGCTGTGTCTAGCAGGAGGGGGTCTGTGTGACGATTCAGGGTCTCTGAGCTGGAAGTCAGCTGCAGAGCAAAGCACATGCAGGAGCCGAGGTGACGCTGCAGTCTGGGCAGCCCCACAGAGTACCAAAAGGGAAGCAGGAGACACAATACCCCCCTGGGGGTACGAGCAGCTCCCCCACGATCTCCACTGTAGCAACACCACCGTTGTTCGTTCCATTTCAAAGCTGTATTTCCTTTACAGTGCAGTTCCCACCCAGTGGTGACACGAAGCGAGCCCCTCTGTACTTCCCTGCAGCCCTCCCGGTGTGTGGCTTGAGCTGTGCACCCCGGCAGCTGCCACATTCCAGCGTTCGAAGCGTCACTGGCTCTTGGCACCCTGGACGAGCTAACCAGGTTCGCCATCTCGCTCCCGGCCGCGCCGGGGTCCCAGCCGTGCCACTCCACTTGTGCATGAGCATCCGGGCTCGGGAACGTGTCTAACTCCGGGCTGGGACTCCCCCTCCTGCCCTCCAGTGCCCAGGGGAGCGAGGCAAGGGGCCCCCCGACAGAAACTGGTTTGTGTCGTAAGCTTTTTTGTGTTTTTTGTCTGTCTGTGCAAGAACTGCAGCTGCTGAAATCAGCTTTGCCTTTAATTAAATCATGTTCTCTCCATCCAGGTCTGTGTGTCGCGTTTATTTCCTGTGGAGCTCAGCCACAGGCTTTTAAAAACGTGGGGTTTTTCTGGAGAATTCAAAAGAAAGTTTAAGCTGAATTTTTTTTCCTGTTTGAAAGAGAAGTGAATAAATTGCTGAGATTCTGGCTTGGGCTCAATGCAGATGATTGGGTTGTGGTGGTGTTCTGCCTGCGCGTGATGCGTTTTATGTACCGAACCGAAAATCTGGCGCGGGAGTAGCTTGCGGAGCTCTCCTTCGGTTGCAGGCTGGAGTCCTTGGCCCTGGTAGAGCACAGGCAGCGGGAGCTGGAGGAGACGGATCCTTCTGCCGTCCATCTGCCTGTAAATCGGGAATTTGGCTGTTTGCCGCCAGTGTCTAAGCAGCATGCTTCCAAATGTGTCAAAGAAAACTGCGGGGACACACTGTTTTTTAAATGAGGTGTTTATTTTATCCAAACAGCTCTTCAGAATAAGTTCCTTCAAGAATAAATACGAGTTATCGGGGTTCTCCAGAGCTTGCACGATAAGAACCGAAGTGGGGAGACCGCTGCCCTTCGCCTCTACGAAGCGAAGCGCTCACTGCACGGTGCGTGGCTGTAAATTTTTAACTTGTATATTTTGAGGATGGGGAAGCGTAGAGGATTTTAAAATGCCAGAAAGACCAGGTGTCGGCGGCCGGGGAAGGCGAAATAGTGTGGAAGTGGTGCCAGGGGCAGAGGGGGCCAAACCTGGTGGGCAGGGAGGAGGGCATCAGAGCTGTGTAGGCTGTTGGATAGGGGACAGCTTCGCTGCCGTGTCCGAAGGCACTGCCTCTCTGACTGCGGAGACAAAGCTCTGAGGTGCGGCTCCCAAAGGTGAAAAAAAGTGTATATTTTTATAGGTGGGTGCTTTTCAAATCACTGGCTTTGAAGCGAGTTGTCAGCTGGAGCAGGGGGAGGCTGCGCGGCGTCTCCTGCGTCAGCTCGGGGCTGGCAGTGGGCTGTGAGGAAGGCAGTGCTGTTGGGAGGTCAGCCTCTCCTGGCCCGCGGCCGCCTGGACGCAGCTCCTCGGCTGGGTCTGCTGGCTGGCAGGGCTGCAAATGCAAGCGGCACCACCCCCGGGGGGTTTCCCGGCTGCTCGGCATGAAAGCTTTCCGAAGGCTAGGCTGGGTGGGACGGAGCTATTGCGAGCAAGTCTCTCGGTGAGCGCAGTTTTCGGGACTGAATGCGTTCCTACCAGGAAGACAATCAGCAACTCCTTCATCAGTACCTGGGTTAGAGAGCAATGCGAAAGGTAAAATAAAAAAGAAAGCTTTTAATACAAGTAGCAATAATATTTTAAGTCCACTTTCGAATGCAGTGATTAATATGGAAACTTGTTAATTGCAACAGTTGAATTCTTCATTTCTTTCCACGTCCACAACTTCAAGCTCTTCTGAAGTCACACCTCTGGGTCTCCAGCGTTAGACTTCTGAACGAAGGCGGAGGGGAAGATGCCAACCTTCCCATTGCACTGCCCTTCTAACCACTCTTCATTCACTGGAAGATAAAAGTCGACACAATTTTTGTCACCTCGGGGATGTACGGGAGCTGGACACCCTCCACGCGCTACAGGCAGGCCCAGGATCGCCATTGGAAGGTTTTCTGCTGATAAATAGCTGCGCTCCAGCCCGGCAGGGAGGGAAACGTGGAGGAGAGGGGCTGAGGGGAAATGGGGCAGAGCGCAAAGCTGTCAGGTGAGGTGGAACGCGCAGCCAAACCGCGGTGGGAAAGGTGGGTCGAAACAGCAGAGCAAGGGGCTCAGAAACTGCTCTGAGCAAGGACACGGGAAACAAAGTCAGGGTAGAGAGGAGGGAGACGGTCTGACACCTTGAACCTCTGCAGGATGCCACCTAAGCTGTAGCTTCACCTGCCGTTCCATGCTCACCTCAAAAAGTACCATATATATATATATATATATATGTATTTTCAGGCTGCGTTTCAGCCTCAGTCCTCACAGGAGCACGAAAGCCTGGCGTTGAGGAGGACTGACAGGGGCTGGAAGCTCGTGGTGGAGCTGGAAGCACGGCGGTGGCAGAAGGCGCTTGCAGGTGCGCGGTCCTGCTGGTCTGGTGGCTGCGGAGCCGACAGCCCTGTCCCGCAGCAAGCACACACACAGCTGAGGCTGGGAACGCTGCAGTAAGGTGGATTATTTTTCTTTACCCCCCCCGCCCCCATGCTTCATGGGGATGGAGCAGATTTGCCCTGCGCCTGTGGGAACTGGCAGCGTGGTGGCACAGCGGTGGAAAGCAGGTCTCCGAAGTGTCCTCGGGGCCTGCTTCCCCCTGGCTTCCACCGGCCACCTCGTGCACCTGCGGTCTCTGTGAGCTCCTGCTCTGACCTCCCTCACAGAGTGCGAGCCTGCTCGGAGCACCCTGCAGCAGGAGCCTGAGCACCCAGTTCTCCATCTAAAGGTGGCAAACCAAAGCTTGTAGGAGAAGTTTCCTGAGCCAGGCTGTTGCTCTGTGGGTCCCCAGCATCACAGAACGTTAGGGGTTGGCAGGGACCTCTGTGGGTCACCCAGTCCAACTCCCTGCCGAAGCAGGGTCACCCACAGCAGGCTGCACAGGACCACGTCCAGGCGGGGCTTGAACATCTCCAGAGAAGGAGACTCCACAACCTCCCTGGGCAGCCTGGGCCGGGGCTCCGTCACCCTCAGAGGGAAGAAGTTCTTCCTCGGGTTCAGCTGGAGCTTCCTCTGCTTCAGTTTGTGCCCGTTGCCCCTTGTCCTGTTGCTGGGCACCACTGGAAAGAGTCTGGCCCCGTCCTC
>Ga0065711_1036101_pt1 | contig 21457 bp, 12 predicted proteins | sample Hoacrofraction12_FD_59098 | JGI IMG/M metagenome (GOLD analysis project Ga0065711, IMG submission 59098) | Hoatzin crop microbial communities from Cojedes, Venezuela - Epithelial fraction 12 v2 (version 2) | ecosystem: Host-associated > Birds > Digestive system > Esophagus > Crop | place... | reverse complement strand
CCCAAGTATTTTATGATCATATTCTTAAATGCATAAAGCAAAAGATAAAGAAGTTGAAATAGTTCTTGCTTCTGTCTTTCCTGAATTTTCAAAATCCCTCTTGTATTTCATTTCTTCTAAATAGTTATGCAATAAAATTCGCCTTGGAGAAACAGAAATTCTATTCAGAACTGAGTAAGAGGCTTAAGGGGTTTTATAACCCGAATTTTTCTTGTTGACTACTGGAAAGAAATATTGAGAAAATACAATGTCGTGTTAGAACAGAAGAGCTAATTTGAATCTAAAATGTATTATTTACTTCCAGTCACGTAGGAAGAAAGGTATGTTTATGCTACAGGCATGCTCCATAATTTCACCCCTTGTTATGTGTTTCAAGGCTGAGAATCATTCATGCCAAGAAAACTGGTAAAAGAGATACTACAGGAGGTGGTGACGTGGGAGAGGAACAGCACTCCTTAGAAACACCAACACCAGGCCGCAAACGCAGACGGAAGGGGGGGGACAGTGATTACGATGATGATGACGATGACGACAGTGATGATCAGGCAGATGAGGATGATGAGGATGAAGAGGACAAAGAAGATAAAAAAGGAAAGAAGGCAGAAGTTTGTGAGGATGAGGTGGGGGATTTTAAGTGTAGTGAAACTTCATAAACTAATAAGTTAAATTTTGTTTTCCTTCTGTTTCTTTGCAATATGGCACTGCTTTGCGAAAATCTCACAACAAAAAGGAAGGAAGAATAACTTACCTCCAATATTTTTAAAATTTTTGGAATAAGTTTATTTTGTAGAGTGTTTTTTTCTTGTTTTGATAGCTATTATAGTATGAGTTGGTGAGGGGTTTGGGGTTTTTTTTGCTTGGTCTGTTTTGGGGGTGTTTTTTTTTCCCCCTGCTTACTTGTTTTAACTTGGTCTTAATTTCTCTGATACTGAAAGATTGTACCAGATCCAGAGAACTGCAGCATTGTTAGCAAATAAGCATAACTAGTTTTCTCTTAGAGGAGAACAAAGGTCATTTATTAGTTAACAAAATCATAAAGAAGGATGAAGTTGTATTTGACATTACCTATTATAAAGCTTGCCTGTGACCTTCCTGTGTATTTTGTTCATAAATATTCAATAGCAGGTAATATACAAGAAGGATCACTGAAACACTTTTTTTAGGTTGTTGAGCTGAATTGTATCTACAATAGTAAAAAGACTTTTTAATAGAGGCAGTACAGGCCTGTAAGATTCACTGTAGAATTCTAGAATTTTCTGCTGGATGAAACCTGGTAAGAGAGACAAGCAATACTGAATGCTCTGTTTTAGCACACTGGGTGTTGCCCTGTTTTCCAGAAAATGATCCATTTATGCAAGGTTATCGAAGTTCAAAGTGTGATTTTATGGGTGTTGTGGATCTGGCCGCTTGAACAATGCATGTATGCAACATGCTATGTGAACTCAGATCTTTGCAAACTCTCTTCATTAGAAACCCAAGTAGTTTCTAGGGTAGGAACAGCCCTGTGTGCTGTTATTCTGGATTTATTTGAAATACTAGAATGTGTATGAATTTAAGAGAATACCTTAGAGGCATAGCACAAAGTTCTTAAAAATTAATACTTCAGAATTAAAAATAAGTAATATTTAGGTATCTAACTTCACACCCATCCTTTCATATTTTTCCCTTTATTACAAATTCCTAATTTTGGTGCACTGGGCACTTCATAAACAGAAGTCCTGTAACTCCTGTTGAGAAGTTAATTTTCTGATATAACAGAATCTCCATTGCATTCTTGCTATATGTGATATTTCAGAAGGCTTCACTCCGGTACACTTATACAAAGCCCAGAAATACAAGACCAGCATTTCATGGTGCAGGTGATTGGGAGCTCCTAGGATTCTGGCTGTATTCTTTTGGAAACTTACTGTTACCCAAAGACTTTCTTGAACTAAATTAAAACTCTCTTTATGGAAATGACTCTAATTTTTAAACTGTGTCAAGAAGAAGGGAGCCACAGACTTAATCGTGGGTGCATTCCTCTTCAAAAATCAGCAAGATTAATCCTGGAACTTTTATAGCAGACTTGTAATTTAAAGTGGCTCTACGGTTTCTTGTAGACAGTGAAATAAAATGCAAGTGTGCATTGACCAAAGACTGATTGATAAGATTTTGACAGATTCCATTACTTCATGTATGAAAAATACTTAGAAATGAATCTGAATATCCAAAAAGCTTCATAGAAACTAAGATTAGATTCTGTAGTCTTAAGTGTTCATGCACAAACTGAATTATTTATTCCAGTAAAACAATGTTTCCAGCAAACGTCTGGCCACAAGCTTTTTCCTTCGTATGCATTTGGGTCGGTTTGGATAGATTCAAGATACATCTTTTTCTAGTTACATTGTTCCTAGTCAAATACATTGAACAAACACAAAATTTGAACTTTTTACCCTTAGAATTTGCCTCTCATTTTCTGTTTGTTACATCTTTTTATTGTAATATTAGTAAAACATGGTAGTATGGTTTTATCCTGAAATAAACTTGGCGTGACAGTATATTTGGTGATTATAGGATGATGGGGACCAGGCAGCAAGTGTTGAAGAACTAGAGAAGCAGATTGAAAAACTGACAAAGGTGAGAGGTCATATGTCTTTGTTACTCTACAAACTTGATCACTGGATGTCATGAGTTAGAATGTTAACCATCACTTTCAATGCTCCAACTTAATATAAATTGAAATAAGGATCAGCTTTTGTTTCACGAAAATATGAGTGACGCTGCTGTGCATGACACCTGAATTGTGAGTTTAGTCTAGCGACACTAAGAGGATATGGCTCAAAAGACAGTTAGAAAACTGTTGATAGTGTGTTTGCAGATCTTACAATAAAAAGTAATGTAATTTTTATGCAGACCTAATTGATACACTTCTGTTTGTTGATCTTTGAAAGTGATGATAAATTTTGTGTATTATACAAATGATTGCAGTTCTTTTCCTCCTGCAGTTGGCTACTTTCTGCAGCTGTGTTCCAAGCCAATAGAGAGAACTGTCTTTGCTTCAGATTGTGAAAGAAGGAAGCAATGGAAGAGAAATGTAAATGAGAAAGATAGAATGCTGCAAATAGGGGCGCATGTTTTTATTCTTCATATTAGAAAATTTTTCATTTTAGACTTTGTTGCTTGGTTTCTCTCCTGTTCCAAATTGCAATAAATTAGCAGTCCAGAGTTACACCTGACTTCCAGCAGTGTTAGCTTAGCAGGGCAAGAATTGAATAAACAGACTGAAATTGTTCGTGGCCCCCCTCAGAGTGCTGTTTGTGTTTGAGTACAGAATTTATTTTCAGACATTATTGTTCTTATTCTTTTATGAACCAGTTAAAATATCTCATTAGTTTCCCATCAGGAGCTGCAGTATCAGCTATCTTCACCATGTGCCATTATTTTATAATTGATAGGGTTTGAGCTGTTCTTGTGCAACGAAATCTTTGATCCTGTTGTTCTCTGAGAGTCAGTGTTTAAAAGACATCCAAAATGTGTTTTTAAAGGAAGACTGATAAACTTAGGCTGAACCAGGAAGTGATTGAATTGATTTTTTTAAAGGGAGCTCTGTAAGTAAAACCATCAAGGCAGCAATAGTGAGTGGAATATCACATAACATACACACACAATCTAAGAGAGCCTCCTCATGTGACCCTAGAACTTCTGGGCAGTCTGGCAGCCAGTAGATGTTTTCTGTTACAAAGATTCCCCCACCTTCCCTCCGTTATAATGCTTTCCCATTTTTTAAAACAGCAACAAAGCCAGTACAGAAAGAAGTTATTTGAAGCTTCACATTGTTTGCGTTCAATGATGTTTGGTCAAGATCGTTACAGACGCCGATACTGGATTCTGCCCCAGTGTGGTGGTGTTTTTGTAGAAGGCATGGAAAGTGGTGAAGGTAAGAAACATAAATGAATAATGTCACACCAGGGCATACTATGCCAAGATGTATTGCCCATCTCTGTAGGCTGTGATTTTGTGCAGCAAGGTCTTTGGGCTTCATCTTCAACCAGAGGCTAAACAGGCTACTGTCAGTAGACCGCTTTATTCATACGGTGCTCTCTGATACTCTCTTTCCAATTATGAAATACTGGTTAGTATCTTTCAAAATAAGGGTTAATATTTTGGAAGTTTTCAGTTATTATAGTTCTCTATGTTAATGCTTTTTCATATTTGTCTACTTTGGATACTTTTTGGCTCTTCCTGAACTATTTCACGTTTCCTTAACGGCAGTGAACTTTGCATGTGAAAACTAGGATAACCAAAGAATGCAAAAAGAATTCTTCTCATCTTTAGTTGTTAAGTTTTGTGCAAATACACAGACTGTTCTGTGCTTGAAATCTGATGTATGTCTGCAAGAATAGGAAAATTATTTTCACACAATGAAGTACCTTATTTTCTAATAAACAGTATGATTTAGTCTCTCTATTTTACGAACTGGTCTTTCTTCCAATCCAGCAAATGCTGAAGTTATTTTTGCTAAAATGTAATTTTGTGGTTGTGACAGTTGTATACTAACTATGACTGCACACGCTTTAAATTGGATAGATGCAGAAAATATGTATTAATCTGATCTTTTGGTGGATATTAGAGTTTTTAAACATAAGCCTTCATTTTGGTCACAAAAAAAATCCTTTCTAATTCTGATACAGATGAAACAAAACTCCCCTACAATTTCCCCCCCAGAAATAACAAAAAAATATCTGATACACATCAGAATTGCATGATCTCATGAGAATTGCATCATTCTAGAGAGCTATTTAATTAAAATAACTGTAACATTACAGCATGGTATGAAATCTGAGACCTGTTATGGCCCCAAAAATAAGCTGTAGAATTTGTCTTTAATCTTGATCTACAAGTTATCTTTCTAAAAGTGGTAGCGTAAAAAATAATTATTCTGGGTCTCCTGCTCTGCGTTATTTTATTCTGTATGTTAGGAACTGTTTTGCACATGAGTAGGTGGATACAGAAGGTAAACTGTTGTATGCTGTACTGCTTGCATTCCTTTTGTTCACTGTATTTTATTTATTATATTTTAAGCAAATTAATCCCCAAATGCTTCGGAAATTGTACACAAAGAAAATCATTGAAATAAACTTACCTGTCTTAAGATAGTAAAAACAACGGAACAAAAAAAAAACCCACACAAAATTTTTAGCCAAGAACTATAGGGCAAACCCATATTTTTTAATGCATTGTCTTAATGAAAGTTTAATCTCCCTGAATAGCGAAATGGACAAGATCTTAAGTTCCCAACTACTCCCTGTTCCCCTCAGCTGTTTGTTTGCCTTGTTTCAGTAAATTCTACAGTTTATCCACTCCTAATTCCTTTATCTAAACATTGGAAATGTGAGACATAAACTGTTGAATGATCTGTCCATTTAAAAAATATATCTACTTCCCTCTTCATGTAGTCATTTTGGGTTTTATGCTGATACTCGAATTGTTTATATCTTCACATACATAACTGTGGACACGTTTTGAAGTGTTAATGGAAGGGGATATTCTTTAATGAATTATCTTTGTAGAAATTACGATTTTCCAAAATGAGCAAGTAAACTTCTGTGGATGTTCTGGCCATAAACTGTAAGCAGGACCTTTGTTTATTTGTGATTGCAGTATCTGATGAAAATATTTTAAGAAGTTAGGATGTTGGATTCTCTACCTCCTCTCGCTTTTCCTGACATTTTTCCATCCTACTTTACACTTTTTAAGACTTTAGTCTAAGTTGACACATCAGTATAAAGGTAGAAGAGAAATCGCTAAGAAAGACTAGGAGAGTGCAGAAAACAGAAAAATGTTTTTTCCTTTTCACAGAAGATGAACCTCATCTGTTTGAAGAAATAGGCTTTTGCAATCAACTTCTGCTTGTTGTACTTTAAATTGCTTAGAAGTTATGCTGTCCGATCGCATCTGTCTGCTTAGCTGTGTGTAGAGTCCCAGTCATCATGTTGGGTGGCTCTTGGAAGAGTTTTAAACTTTCAAGAATGTTGACATTGTTTCACAAAGTTGTTAATGCGTTTTTTTGAAAGAGGTAAAATGTTTAATGCTGTGCTTCAGTGTTTGGGGATAGACTTGATTTGACAACAGGAATTTTGGTGCTCCTTTTTGTGGTTGGCTGTGAGTTTAATGAAATGGTCTTTTGCAAAAACAAGCTTTAAGGCTATAAACATTGTACCCTCCTCATTAAATAGAGGAGTTTTTCAATAAAGCATGGAGAGACTTGCAAAAAGAAAGCTGCCAAAAAAGTTGTCCCTTTCAACGACTTTGCACTGGCAGACTGCTGCAGACATACATGCATCTTAAGGGAGAATACTACAGCTATGTTAACTGCATTGAGATTATTTTTCCTCTTGGATTTTAGCAGGGCTTAAATCTGCGTGTCCTTCTGCAAAGTGTTCTGTAAAGTGAGAAGTGATTTAATTTAAAAAAAAAAAAAAAAAGGAAAAAAGGCACTGCAATCTAGCATGTGTTGAGCCAAAAATGAAGTCATTTTTTATTTAACTATAATGATAAATACGGTCTAAATTAGTTGGTCTGTTAAATTTCACCAATGTTTCTGGTACGTTTTTAGGTCTAGAAGAAATTGCAAAAGAAAAAGAGAAGATAAAAAAGGTAGAAGGCATGCATATCAAAGAAGAAGAATTTGAGACAGAAGAAAAATTACACTGTTTAAATACAACTCACTGTGAGCAAAAAGAAGATCTGAAAGAAAAGGACAACACTAATTTGTTTTTACAAAAGCCTGGGTCGTTTTCAAAACTAAGCAAACTGTTAGAAGTAGCAAAAATGCCACCTGAATCTGACATTATGTCCCCAAAATCTAATGGCAGTACAGCAAATGGCTGCACATTATCTTATCCAAGTAACTCAAAAAACTCTCTCTGCAGTCTTCAGCCCACTGTATCACAAAGCACCGCTGAGAAGTCTGATTCTAACAGTCTTTTCAGTCCTAATGCAAGTGGGACAGGAAAGTTTTACAGTTCTCCACTAATTCCAAGTGATCAGTTGTTAAAGACTCTTACTGAAAAGAGCAGACAGTGGTTCAGCCTTTTACCAAGAATACCCTGTGATGACATGTCAGTTACCCATATAGATACACCAGCTGCTACAACTTCGCTTACTTCTCAATCACATCCACCATCAGAGTCACCTTCACCTGTTCCATCACCTCTTCTGGGCTCAACCTCTGCACAGAGTCCAATGGGATTAAGTCCTTTTGCATTGTCACCACTGCAGGTAAAATAAATGAATTTTGGAATAGTCTGAAGTTGCTGTCCTTACTTGGGGCAGAATTTCTGTTTAGACAAATTATTTCATAGAATTGCTACCATTATATCTTAATTTCTTTTTTTTCTGTTTCTAAATTTTCATGACTAATTCCGTGTTACAGATGTTTTATAATACTATACGTTTTTTGATAAAAAAGATGGATAGGTAAAATTAGGTAAGCCAGTGTATGATATTTTGTACCTGTATTTCAGTAATTTAAATTGGCTTTTTGGAGGTTAGCCACTAGTATAGAACGAAAAGCACACAAGTAAATAAAAACTAGTTGTCAGAAATGTGACACGCCACACCTTCCCTTTATAAGCTGTTACTTTTAAAGCATTAACGGGGCCCTAATAAGGAGTATTACTCATTAGTGTTACACTAGTTTTTCTTAAGCTAATAAAAGTACTGAGTAAAGGCCTCCTTTATGTTTTGATTGTTGTTTGACAAATAGCATCCTAATTATAATTCAGGTTTTTTGGTAATAATTAATAATGGTAGTTGTGATTGTGTTAACAATATATTCTGTGTAGCAGATGAAGACTGCACTACCTATAATGGGACTTCAGTTTTGTGGATGGCCTACAGGAGTTCTTACTTCAAGTGTTCCATTTTCATCTCCTTTACCTGCTCTTGGATCAGGGTTGGGATTATCAGAAGTGAATGGTAACTCATACTTAGCATCTAGTGTTCCTGCAACTAAAAGTGAATCACCAGCAATACAGACTGAAAAAATAGCTCCTACTCCTTCCACAGCAGTTGAAGTATCCAAGCCAGTAGATTATCCTAACCCAAAACCTATACCAGAAGGTAAGTATAATCCAACAATAAGATGGAACTATGCGAAGGATAATTTTTTACAGTACCACTACGAGTTACAATTTTTTTAATATAATTTGCGTATTGAATTTGGCTAGGTGATTAATCTGATTGTGTGTGACCACATTAAAAATGCCTGCAAAGTGTTTATATGCTTGTCTTGATCTAGAAATGCAGTATGGGTGGTGGAGGATTACTGATCCAGAGGACCTAAAATCTTTGCTTAAAGTGCTGCATCTCAGGGGAATAAGAGAAAAGGCCTTACAGAAGCAAATACAGAAACACATGGATTATATCACTCTGGCCTGCATCAAAAATAAGGATGGTATGTAATTGATATTTTTGTTATGCATAGTGTTGGGGCATAAGATAACTGGCATAAAAGTCTTTAAGATTTGTTTAGATACAGAGTTGCAGTAGCAGCTGGAGAAAAAAGGTAAAAGTCTCATTCTCTGTAGCTGCCTTTTCGCCAGCCTTGTTCTGGAAAGTTACAGGATTGGAGAAGTCCCGTTTAATAGAAATTGATCTAGTGGCATAAGTGTTGGTAATAATTTTAAGCTTTCTCCATCTCTGTAACACTCTAGCTCAGCCTCTCCTTCCCCTTCTTGCCTTTAAACTGCAAGTTTGGAAACCTACAGAATTCATTGTCCATATTGGATATCGTAAGAGTAGTACACTTTTACAACAGTTCTCCAACATTTGACGGGAGTGACAGGTAAATCGTCTTGAATTTACTCAGAGAATTTATAATACTAATTAAAATAATAAAAATGTGATTCTCAAACGCAGTTGCAATTATTGATATCAATGAAAATGAAGATAACCAGGTAACTCGAGATATTGTGGAAAACTGGTCAGTAGAAGAACAAGCAATGGAGATGGATCTCGCTATTCTTCAGCAGGTGGAAGATCTAGAGAGGAGAGTTGCATCAGCTAGCTTACAAGTTAAGGTAAAACCAACTTTTAGTAAAATGTCTCTTTAAAATAATTGGCAAGAATTTAAAGTAGATAGTAGCAGTCCTTTTGCTGTTGGTAAGTGCCTTCTTACTCATCTCTAATTATCTGCAAATAAAACAAATCCACTGCAGCAGTATCATGGATATTTGTGTTTGAAACATTTTATTGCCGTTAAATCATCAGCTGATGATCCTCAGAATGGCAGTTTCTGGAGACTGTTCTTGCACAGTGTGCAGTTCCTGCACATTTTGTTAACCTATGAATGCAAAGATTTTATCGCATATAGACTGCTTAATCATAGTGGGTTTGCCACAGTTTGGGTGATTGTTGCTGTTAATGCTTTCAGAGAAGCCTACAAGTACATCTAATACTTTGCTTGAGTACTGTAGAGTCACGGAGAACACGTGATGGTTGTGAGTGTGAAAGAGTTAAGAATTCACTGTCTATCATTACAATTTGTAACTTCTCCAAGGTGGGTGTAAGGATATCAAATTGCATGTGTTTGGTTATAGTACAGATGTAGTATTTGGGATCTAGTTTGTTCTAGGGGTGGATGTTATTTCTTTGTGACCCACTGATACTGTCTCTTGAGCCTGTTGGACAGATAGACCTATTCTGATGTTTCGACTAATAGAACAGGATACTTCAAAAGGAGATAAGAATGCAGACTGTTGCAGAAATGTCCCTTCAGAAATCTGGTAATGCTTGCATTTTTTGGTTAATTTTTTTAGTTCTCTGGATATTTTGGAAACTGTCTCTGCAGATGGATTACACATAACCAAGATCTACTGGAAACACCGCTTCTGTTACTTAGTTTGATTCCATAGAACAGTTCCTCCATTTACACGCTAAATTAACAGCAACAAGTAAATGCGCAAACCTTTCTATTAACATAGGGTTGGCTGTGTCCTGAACCTGCATCAGAGAGAGACGACTTGGTATATCGTGAACATAAATCAGTTACTAGATTGCATAAGAAGCACGATGGAGATTGTGCTGGAGGCGGAGAAGGCAATACCAGCTCTCTAGAGCGGAAGAGTGACAACCCTCTAGATATAGCTGTAACCAGGCTTGCTGACTTGGAGCGGAACATAGAGCGAAGGTATCTGAAGAGCCCCTTAAGTACCACCATTCAGATCAAACTGGATAATGTGGGCACAGTTACTGTCCCTGCTCCTGCACCATCCATTAGTGGTGATGGTGACGGGTAGGTTATTGAGATTAACTTGAAAAATTATTGTGCTTCTTTGCTAATTGGAGCCTATTTTCTTATTGCCTGTTATCTATGTACTTTCTTGTATGTCTGTGATCCATATGGATCATGTTATTCTGCATGGTGCTTTGTAAAGATATTTTTTGTTACGTTTGTTGATAATCTTGCAAAGTTATCTTACATTTAACTGGTTGTGACTAAGCTTTGAGGCACGTAGCCACAGTCTGTGCACTACATGAAATTTAGTTGCTTAAACCTTGTACTTAGTGGCTGTGTATGTTTTGTCATTGCTTGGCTTTCAATGTGATGATGATTGTTCCACGTTTTAAACATAAGCAAACACGGATGTGACCTACTTAATTTCTATGTATTTCAATGCAGAACGGAAGAGGATATTGCTCCAGGGCTAAAAGTATGGAGAAGGGCATTGTCAGAAGCGTGCAGTGCTGCGCAGGTAGCTCTGTGCATTCAGCAGTTACAGAAATCAATAGCATGGGAGAAATCTATTATGAAAGTTGTAAGTGTTTTTAATTAAAAAAAAATACTGTAACTAAACTATTCTTGCTATATCCTATTTTACCACTTTAGACATGTTAAGATATGACGGTTAATAATGCATTTCTTACTGCTGTGTGTAAAACTTAACATAGTTAAACTGTACATTGTGCACAGATAAATATAAGCCCACTGGCAAAGATTGTCCCTTGCTTGCCAAATTCAGTATCCTGAACTTTCCAAGATAAAAAGCCCCTGTAACTGGTTGCTTTACTTAAGATGGTAATTACTCTTTGTTGTTAACATTTAGGTAAAAAAAGAGTCACTTCTGGCTCTATCTGATGGAATATTTCCGATCTCATCCATGACATAAGCTGTATGGAGGTTCAACATCACATATCCCAATTAATGACTTCATTTTTCAGAAAGTTGAGATGCTGCAAATGTGTGGTTTCTTTGCATGCACACTTCTCACAACTGAACATACAAATTGGGCAAGGGTGTGAACAAATGGGCTGAAATACCTGTTTTGTTACACACTTAACATAGATACGTGTTAACTGCATATACAAAGAAGGCATGCAAAATATGTGTCAAAATTTGCATGGACCTTTGAACCTCAAATTTCTGAAAACAAAACTATTACTATAGCAATAGTGATTATAATGTGATTAAGTATGGCCAGTGCTACGTAGTGCGTGGCAAAAGCGATTCTTCCCTTTGTGTTTTTTTCCTTAATTTTTTAATTTCTGCCACTCCTATATAGATTCTAATTACATCTGGACAATTAAAGGATGATTTAAATAAAAACTATAGTGTAAGGCTGTACCTTTGAGTTTATATAGCTGTAAGTTTAAAGCTGTATCTTTAGAGCAAAAAGTTTATGAATTTAGTAGGAGCACCTGAAAAGGCTTTTAAATGTTTCAAGGTGTAGTAATTTATTATCTAGAAAAAAATGTATCATTCTCAATTTGATTGAAATGTTCTATGCATTTAATTAAACAGTTAACGTAAGTATTTGGTGAAAACATGTGGAAATCTTTAAGTTCCTGAAAAATAAAATCACACAATGTAAGAAAATTGACAATATATTAGATATTTTAAAGTTAGTGTGAATTTTAGGAGGTGCTAGGATCAGTTGTTTTGCCGTATTAAATTTGTTCATGGTGGCCTTTGGATAAGATCTTTTCTGACTTATTTGAAAGTACTATCGTAAAATATAAATTATTTCTATGAAATAGCAACTTACATGTGCAGTATGGGCATAAATGAAGAGAAGATTCCTGAGACAGTATCTGTGGACCAAGTGATTTTGATAGGTATAAGATACCTTTACTTCTCAGGGACATTAATGAAATACAAGAAGTATTCATAGTTTTGCGTGCTGTAGGACACCTATCTTATAATGCATTGCTTTTCAATTGTGTTCCCAAATGTAGCCTTTAGATTAGTTCCTCACATACTGCATGTATTCTTTTACAAATGTGATCATTAGTAGACTCTGATGGTGGTAAAATGAAAGGAAAATAATTTTGAGACTGAATTTGCGTGCTTGGAGGGGAAGGGTATTTTAGGTACCACTCCTGTGTTTCAGATTTTAAAAATTGAATTAATGCCATTTTTCACATATTATAGTACTGCCAAATTTGTCGAAAGGGAGATAATGAGGAACTGCTGCTCCTTTGTGATGGTTGCGATAAAGGCTGTCATACCTATTGCCACAGACCCAAGATCACTACCATACCAGATGGTGACTGGTTTTGTCCTGCCTGCATAGCAAAGGTAATACTAACTGTAAAGGTGAAGGGACTTACAGTGACCTTTTACAGGTGGTACACTTACAGGTCTGCCAGCACCTTTCTCAGTGAAAACAGTCTGTAGTTTTTATGCTGGGCTGCCATTAAATAATGAGATTAATAGTTTTATTTAACTTGGATTTTAGTGGTAGTAAAGGCTACAGTTTTATTTGTTTTAAACTGTATTTTTTTAATGTAAGTAGGTACTGAATTTTCTTGCTGATTCAATACCATAGTTTTTGATTTCTCCTTCAGAATTTTTTCAATATTTGTCTTTCAAGCTTCACTGTTAAGTGTTGACAGACCAATGTTTTAGGTTTTGTTTGAAAAGAAAAATTGGAGAAAATACTTAGTAACTATTTTTTGTCATTTTTTTATAGCATACTTTAGTTTTACTTTTTTGATACAGAGTACATTTGAGAGAGAGACTATGTATGTTTCCGGTGTGAGGTTTGGGGGGTTTTTTCCCCCTCCCAAGAAAAGTAGTCTTAATAGAAGTTTAGGATAGTTCTATTCAAATGACTGAATTAGCAGTTAGTATTGTTTAAAAGTCAACAATTTTCCTATCCCTAAAATCTCTAAAGTTAAATGCATTTTTTGCTAAACTTGTTAGTTATGTTTTCTGCCATTACCTGTGAATACTGTAACTGAGAAGTTACTGAAGAACTTTACAGTAAACACTTAATTTTGTATTTTCCCTAGTTATTGTCAATGTGTCCCTTTTTTCTCTGCATCTTGCACAAAGTAGTAAGGAAGACGTTATTTTTTAAACTGTTATGTGCAACAGAAGTAATAAAAACAGGTTACTGTTGAGAATTGATTGTGTAGTAGTTTATAACGTGTTAACTCATGCTGTAACTTTTTCTGTCATTATTATGGTAATATGACAGCTTACGGTGTTATAAAGATGGAGATTACCCTATCATGCTATAATTTATGCCATCACTTCTCCAGATATTCTGCCCTCCCCCTCTCGGTGCTGCGCCCCACCCCACCCCCTGCCCCCCCAGGTTTAGTAGAACAGAAAAACATTTGTTTGATTCCTCCCCTCTGCCCCAGTTTTTTCTTCTGTTCAAATTTGGCTGAAAGCTGGAGATGTAAAGGTGCCAGAAATTTAAGGTGAAATTCCAGCAGAACTTTAACACATGTTGAATACTGATTCAGAATTCTGCAAAACATTGAAACAGTTTTGTTGAAGACTAGGTATAAACTATGCCATCCTAATTTAACTCGACTTTAATTTTTTTTTTCTTGCCTGAAACACGAGAAACATCAACATCTGCCATTCCCACCTACTTAGAATTAATATTCACAGAACATCGCAAAGTCAGGCCTTAGGTGATGACAGTTGATCTGTTCTCATTGCCTTACGTTATGTTTTTAACCAGATGGCTGAAAATCAACATTCCTCTTCAGCTGCCATGTTAACTGACATACTTGACTGTTTTTCTGTCCTTGAACCAAGAACGTAGTCATGATACAGAGTGGCGTGAAGAGAGTACAATTACTTACAAATCTTTGTAGTGGTCTGTGTTAAGCAAAAGGAATTGTATACACAGCATTCATGATGACTTCAAATACTGTGCCATGTTATGATGCTGTCAATATCCATAATGACTTAATTTTTTCATCTTAAATATACCCCTTAGTTTCACCTTACTGTCTATAAATAGTTCTTTATTAAATAACGGTCCTTTTTCCCCCACTTTGTAGCATTCTTGTATTGTCATACTCCTTTTATGTTCTCCCATAGTTGTCTTGTAGCCAAGCTATCTATATGTTTCATATCTTGAAAATGCTTGAAAATGAATATGCCATTCTAGCTGTGGTTATATCAATCTTTTAGGAATAGACAAATCATTGTCTAAAACTATGCCAGCCTGGTTTGTTAGGAGGCACTGTTTTACCAGTCAGAAGGTCATGTGCTTTTGTATTGTCACAAGCTGAGAACCTAAATCACTAGTAACAGGAAGTTCTATGACCTTACTTGACTTTAGAGAAGAGCAAAAAGTGAATAATCTCTGATACTAAATATTTCAGTTGTTTTGGTGCTTCTGTTTGTCTGATGTTCATTGCTGTCTATCAGTAATTACAGAGATTTCTGTAAGTTCTTGGTTATTGCTTATTTCAGTTCTCTCTATTGTAGGCAAGTGGTCAAACTGTAAAAATAAAAAAACTTCAAATCAAAGGGAAAAAAAGTAATGAACAAAAGCGAAGCAGGAAATTAGCAGGAGATACAGAAGATGAAGACTCTGCAACTACAAGTGCCTCCTTAAAAAGAGGAAAAACAGACCCTAGAAAAAGAAAAATGGATGAAAATGTTTCTGTAAGCCAATTAAAGCAAGAAAGTATCCCTGCTATTAAGAAACCTAAAAGAGATGACTCAAAGGACCTGGCTATATGCAGGTAAAGTGACAAATTCTAAACTTGGGTAAGAGTTGTTGAAGTAAGTAGTGCCTGATTCTTTGTGTCCTGGGGAACAAGAACTCTATTCTGTGTTCATGTATCCCACGCAGGTTGTGATAATTTGAGTGTATATGTAAAAGATTTAATGTATGCATGCTGGGAGTAACTGCTGTATTTGATAATGAAGCCCAAGAGGAAAGCATCTAATGTTAGCATGTGGTCTGTGAAATTTACTCCTCCGTGCCCTTGCAAGAATGGGAAGAATCAACCCTGAGAGCAGTGGTACTGACAGCTTTCTCAAGCATAGCAAAGATGCCTGTCCATTATGTCCAAAATGCAGTGCGATACAGAGACAGTAATAGGAATGCATCTTCTTTTCTAGTATTGCTGGTCAGTCAAAAGTGACTTAGTTTAGCCTCGTCAGTTTTGGAAAACCAGTCTTAGCACCTTTTGACTGTTTGCAAATGGCTTACATTGAGGTTCAAAGTATTGAAGTTGCAGGGCTGTGTTTTTCTTGCAGAATGTTCATCACTAGAATTTCATCTTACGTAGGTTGCCTGGAGAGAACTTAATGCTATTTTAAATACTCGGTTAAGATGTCTGTCTTTATTGACATTGTTCTCAGCCTTGCACAGGGCACAGAATAAAGTGCTTTCCTTTTATAAAGTGAATAGGTTGGCAGTACATGATGAATTTATGGAACAGTGGAAAACATCTGTGGATATGTGAACAGCTGTAAAATACTGATTTAAAACCTTGTTTTATTCAGCATGATTCTCTCAGAATTGGAAACTCATGAAGACGCCTGGCCTTTCTTACTTCCTGTAAACTTGAAACTTGTTCCTGGTTATAAGAAAGTTATTAAAAAACCCATGGACTTTTCCACCATTAGAGACAAGCTAAGTAGTGGACAGTAAGTAAACCTATTCCAAGTTTTACTTTACATTTTAAAAATATTTAAACATTGAAATACAGTACATTTTTTAAAATTAGTTAAACTATTTTGATCTGCCTGCTCTGGCACCTCTGTGACTACTTTTACAGTCAAAAGAAAAATTCTTAACTGTATACTTTTGTGTTTGCCATATCTAAGTGAAATAGCATGTCAGGTGGGAGAACCTTGGAACTGCCAGAAAAACAGTAAAACTGCCAGGTCAAATGTGCAAAATGAATCAACAGGAAAAATTTCTTTTCCTCGTCTTTTCTTATTGAGACATCTTAGTGTTGTTACGTGTAAGCAAGAACCAACTGTTTGGGCTTTACACTAACGGAGTCCCTATAAATAATGTTGTGGCTGTGGAGTGACTGGTACCCCAGTTGTGGGAAGCCAGGTAACATTCCAGTGGTGGTGGTTAGTCATTTTATAGTCCTAGAATTAGACTGCACAGCTTTTTCAAAATGAAAGACACTATATGCCTCTGTTCCCCTTCCCTCCTTGTTTCATCCGTGTGCTCTAATGACTCCTCACCAGCAAAGAAAATTTTGTCATCCATAAAGATTGACCCTCTTCAACATCTATCAGCTCCACACAAAGCAAATTTGCTAGGGGTAACACAAGGGGCTTTTTAACCTCTCCATGCTTTTTCACCCTTGAATCAGAGATTTAAATGCTCTACACATGCTCATTGGTATTGGTAGACTTGTAAATTTTACTGTCTGTCTAATAATTCCTGTAAATATTGGAACACTGTTTGGACCATGTATGTTCAGGATAATAAAATGAATAACAAAGTGTTACGGGATTGATCTGGGCAGCCTTTTTTTGTACCTGATTGTTCCTCTTTTAGGTAAATACAGCTGTACTCAACACTTGCTTTGAAAGGACTTGAGCCCAAGAATAGATGAATAAATGGAAAATAGCCATAGCATTTTAACTAGAAAGCTATTGAAGGGAAGGAGGAAGTTAATTTAAAAAATAGGTTGTTTTCCAGTACAGGCTTGGAATTCTACCTTACAGAGTTTTTGAGGAAAATAACAAATGCGATGACGAGCCAATATTTCCTTCCGCTGATGTTCATCTTCTTGTTAATATTAAAATTAAAAAATTAGTAATATAATTAACATGTAGAGCATATACTGAATATTCTGGGGCTGTTTGTAAATTCACTGATGTTAAGGTAATTCTTTCTTACGTAGTTGAAGTGTTTTTCCTGTTTGATTCTCCATGTTCCAAAAATCATTCACCTTTTTCTTCTTTCAGGTACCCTAATCTTGAAGCATTTTCGCTAGATGTCAGGCTTGTTTTTGACAACTGTGAAACCTTTAATGAAGATGATTCTGACATAGGCAGGGCTGGCCACAACATGAGGAAGTATTTTGAAAAAAAATGGACAGAGATTTTCAAAGTGAGCTGAAGTTACCAGAACTGTTTTTGCTTTTTATTTTTCCTTTTTTTTTTTTTCTCCATTAAATGAGGACTGATAAGACCAGCAATGTGAACTGTATTTACATGAAAGTGCAAGGCACATGCATAACTAATGACTGTTTTTTCCTTTAAAATATCAGAGTTGTGATACTTGTTCTAAAGGCTTCACTCCTACAGCAGCCATGGCCCCTTGGTTATTGGTTTGTGTGTTTTAACAAACTAATTTAGGTAGAACAGGGAAGCACACCCAAAGAATTTCAAAGAAAGGGGTGTTATAGTGCAATAGCAATTTAAAATATATCAAAACGCACTGAATATTCAACCACCAGAGCTCTACTTGGGGAAATGGTTCTCTTTTCCCTTTCAATAAATATCTATTTTTCATTTTTTTACTTTGTAGTTTATTTTTTAGTGAATGTATTTAATTTTATGAATTATTTATGATTATACAGCATTCAGAATCTTCGTTTTCTGTGAAAAGGAAGAATTAGAAAATTGCTTTAAATCTTGAAAATACAACAAGGAATGTTTTAAAATATAAAACAAAGCCAAGTAAAACTGTTTACACTGATGTGCTGTAAAAGCACTAAAATTAAACTTTACTGTAGAGTTACAAGTACATTTATATATATGTTGCTGCATCACTTGTGTAGTTAAATTGTATTTCAAGACAGTGAAGAGGAATTGAGACATGTACATACTGTTCATTATTGTTTATATTAAGTCTTGTTTTAAATATGTATGATGTGTACATATTGTTTGCAGACATTATTGTTTATGCCTTAGAAGGATGGTAGCATTTTATTTTAGTTTTACAGTAATTAATAGCTATATGGCTTGTACAGTAATTATCCTCTACCAACACTGTGGAGTCTCCTTAATCTTGGTAGTGCCTGCCTTTAAAACAGGGTGTAGGGGATATTAGTTTTCCATTTTTCTATTTTGTTATATAATTTCAAGCCACCACGGCCTCAAATTCAAGTATAATCATTTGTATCCACGTGGAATAAAATTGTGACAGTTTCCTACGCACACAGTATTTTTTCATAGAAACATTTCCCTCCATTTGCCTTGCCACAGAAAAAACAAAAAAGACATTCGTAACCACTGTGTTTTATCTACTGTGTGTTGTGGTGGCCTGTTGGGGCAGATAGATCAGAATTTTTTTTGTACTAATGTAAGAGTACTTGAAGTTTTATTTAAAAGAAATGTTGTGGAAAGGTAGCATTCTTTTTCTTTTCCTTTTTTAGGAGTGTTATTTTTCACTAGTATGTGTGGCACGGATACAATAAAAGACTGTTTTGCAAACCAGATTTTCTTGGCGATTTTAATACTTCAGATCCTGTGTATACAGGAATTATTTTAATACTATCGTGGGAGTCATGCATTTAACATTCAGTTCTTATTCTGATGCATCTAATTCTCCTGGCCTTTTAATGGTAATTCAAAAAGAAGCAGTTGCCAAGCAGTCAGAGTGCAGTTCAGCTACCTATTCGAATGGACACAAATGACATCAGCTAAGGCCGTCAGGTGTCACCATTGGGCTGCCTGGTGTTTGACCCGTTTCTGCCAGTCCTGTTTACTGTTGTTGCAGTGGGAATGCACATGATAGTGTAAGTAGATGCCACATGTAATGTTTCTTATAACCACTGTCCATGTAAGGTTTTGTCTGTTTTCTGGTCTGTAGAAGGGCATGAATCATAATCCTTGCTCTGGTAGAAGAAATTGGAGGAATTACAAGTGAGTATTGGTGGAACGGCAGTACTGACAGCTCCCTCCCCAAGTAATGTTTTGAGGGTTTGGGTTGGTGATGGTAGTACTGTTTTTTGCTTCTCGGCTAGGCCTGCCATCTTTGTGTCTTCGAGCCTTTTTTTATATACTCATTTGCCATTATACTTCTTGCCTCTGTTGAAAAAGAACAGCCAGTGCTTGCATTTTAATAAAATCTTGGTGTCTGTTGCCCGCCTCAGAACATCACACTCAGTAATATTTTTTGTCTAAAGTTCTGTAAGAATAATGCATGTTACCTAGAATAAAAAATTCACATTTTGGTGTCGGGCAGTCTTGCATTCTAACATTAGCTCCACGCTGACTGCTTCAAGCCTTTTGTTTTCATCACCTTTCTGAAGACTTCAGTAAAAAGGTTTGCTGACATGTTCTAGAGGTGTGAAGATTAATCAGTGTTTTGAACATCTGATGGTAGGCTGATAAGTATAGTTATAAGTATGCTTAGATTATTGGGAAAACGATTTCTTTGATGCAAAACAATTGGGGTTTTTTTCCTCAAATTCTGTACTGGTTAATGCTTTATCTGCTATACTAGATCTAACATTAGTTTTCTGAAAAGTCAGAACACCATTACCAGCTATGCTACATGCATAGTTTCATTTTTTCAGCTTGTATCTTAATTCAGCTGAAAAGCTGGGAAAGGTAAGGTGATAATGGCTACTTAACAGCTATGATAGTAAGACATGCATCACCTCTCTTAACTTGACATCACCAATGTATTGCTTTGCTCACTAGCAGCCAGTGTCTTCATTACTATTTCAGTAAAATTAAATTTACAGGAATTACTATATTTGAATGCCAAGCTTGAATCATACAGATGCCATCGTATATCTCCATAGAAAAGAACAGGGATTTAACCACTAGAAAAATGTGCTTAACTTTTCTTCTTTGCTGTCTCTCCTATTGATGTTTCTGTCTGTCTCTTTTCTTAGAGGAAAGGTTTCCCAGTATGCTGTCTTCCTTTCTGAACAAAGTAGGCTGGTCTTAGAGAATTTACTGACAAGCTTTCAAATTCTTTATTTTAAAGTACCATTAATGATGCTTAATGAAGAGTGTTCTGCTTGTGAGTGTGGGTTCTCTTTTGTCTCTTGGCATCTCTTAGAAAAAAATTGGCTGTTACAAAAGCAGCTGAAAATCAGAAGTTGTAGTAGACTTGGACAAAGTATATGTATCTTTAAAAAGAGGTCTAAAGCTTTTTATTTAATCTTTTTATATGACTTCTGTAGTTCCCTAATGACAATTAGAAGGGTAGAGGTCTCTGTTAACTGTGAATGGACACAGACATCTGAGGACCAGTCGTTACATAATAACAATGCTGAACGGGTGGCCTGGGGACTGACAGCATTCCTGGATGTCTTAGATGTACCAAATGTGCCTGCAAACTGGGGACTAGAGACTGAAATCAAGAACATAACAATTAGGCTATTTTATTATGTAACTCTTTTCAAATTACCTTAAGCTTCGAACTTCAAAGTTAACCAGAAATTTTTATAGCGGGTGTGTACATTCAGAAAAATGCATGTGTTATCTTTTTATTACACAAATTTCTGTTGCTTGCATTGTCCAAAATAACCATCTTTACTAGAAGTGATAGTAGCTAAATTTCTGGGCATGTTACTGTTCACGATGTCTTATTTAGCGAGCAATTTCAAATTTCCCCATCCATATAATATTATGGAACAGTCTTTTAAGCGTTTGGTGTGGTATTCAGAGTCAGCTGTCTGCCCTCCTCTTCAGTAAGGAAGACTCTAACAACTGATAAAAAGTTCTTGCAAGGCCATGGGGTGTTTATTTTAGTAATTTATAATCTTATGGATTGCTCAGTCAGTGCAGCACGTATGAAATACACTGAATACTAGCCATCACCTAGGATTCAGAGTAATTAAGGGACCAGCCATTAATCAGCCAGTGAATTTAGTTGTGTGCCATCAGGTAACACGTACTATAAAACAGAACGCAAGGTCCTGTAGATTCATTCACACGTGGAAGGTAGACCGTTTACGTAACAGGGAATGTTCCCTGGGCAAAGACTCCAAGAAAGCGACTGTGTTTTCCTCAAAGAACGCAGGCGTCAGGGTAAACCATTTATTTTGCATGAGTCGCTAAGCATGTACCTGGATGTGAAAATGGCAATCGTAAATTTCCTGACAGGTGATGGGGCCGGGGGAGCCGCATTTGTCTGAAACCCCTTCACTTGAGCTGCTCCCAGCAGGGAGGGTCAGACCTTCGCTTTCACTCCGGCTCGTCATCGAGGGGTTGGGGCGGCAGCTGGGCGCCAGCCCGAGCAGCGCAGGGGGCCGCAGGGCCCGGCAGCCACGACCTTTC
>Ga0065711_1036100_pt1 | contig 21458 bp, 10 predicted proteins | sample Hoacrofraction12_FD_59098 | JGI IMG/M metagenome (GOLD analysis project Ga0065711, IMG submission 59098) | Hoatzin crop microbial communities from Cojedes, Venezuela - Epithelial fraction 12 v2 (version 2) | ecosystem: Host-associated > Birds > Digestive system > Esophagus > Crop | place... | reverse complement strand
GAGGAGATTGAGTGCTCCCTCAGTAAGTTTGCAGATGACACCAAGTTGGGTGGGAGTGTTGATCTGCTTGAGGGTAGGAAGGCTCTGCAGAGGGATCTGGACAGACTGGATCAATGGGCCGAGGCCAACGGTATGAGGTTCAACAAGGCCAAATGCCAGGTCTTGCACTTCGGTCAAAACAACCCCATGCAATGCTACAGGCTTGGGGAAGAGTAGCAGGAAAGCTGACTGATGGAAAAGGACCTTGGGTGTTGGTTGACAGCCGGCTGAACATGAGCCAGCAAAGTGCCCAGCATGCTGGCTTGTATCAGGAATAGTGTGGCCAGCAGGAGTAGGGAGGTCATCATGCCCCTGTACTCGGCGCTGGTGAGGCTGCATCTCGAATACTGTGTTCAGTTTTGGGCCCCTCACTTTAAGAAGGACATTGAGGTGCTGGAGTGTGTCCAGAGAAGGGCAACAAGGCTGGTGAGGGGTCTAGAGAACAAGTCTTATGAGGAGTGACTGAGGGAGCTGCGGATGTTTAGTCTGGAGAAGAGAAGGCTGAGGGGGGCCTTGTTGCTCTCTACACCTGCCTGAAAGGAGGTTGTGGTGAGGCAGGTGTTGGTCTCTTCTCCTGGGTAACTAGTGATAGGATGAGAGGCAATGGCCTCAAGTTGTGTCAGGAGAGGTTTAGATGGGATATTAGGAAAAATTTCATTACTGAAAGAGTGGTCAGGCTGGAACAGGCTGCCCAGGGAGGTGGTGGAGTCACCATCCCTGGAAGTGTTAAAAAAACGTGTAGATGTGGCACTTGGGGATATGGTTTAGTAGGCATAGTGGTGGGTTGATGGTTTGACTTGATATTAGAGGTCTTTTGCAGCCTATGATTCTAAGATTTTGTGATTCCAGTTAGTCTGTCTTTAACGAGGAGAGAAGGAAGGATTGATGTAGTGTGATGAGATTTGCTGTGCAGCAGACACTATTCACTTCTGAGGCCTTTATCTAACACTTTTATTTTCATTCTCCAGCACAAAGCCTGCATAGCTATCTCTGGTATGCAGTGTTTCAACCAGATACCCGAACTACAAGCCTTCATCCAAAAATCTTAGAGCAGAGCCAAAAACAGGTGCAATTAAATCAATAGCATACTTTTAATTATAATGTATATTTCTAAAATGCTACAGCACAGACTGTGGTAAGCGTACATACTTTACCGTGGAGCATCTATAATAAAATAACATTTTGTATAATGTCTGTGTGTTTGCACTATGCAGAAGACCGTCCTTTGCTTTCAGGTGTGTGCATTTGGCTTATCTAGTGTATGAAAATATTTTTTTTACAAGTGACAAGTAGGTAAGATCTTGAGATTATGAATAAAAAGACAAAAAGAAAAAGAACATTTCAAGCTTTTCTGTGTGGAGGTTTGTGAGGTTTTGTTTTGTCAATATAGCATATGAAAGTATTACTGGATATACATAAAAATGTTATAATTATTTGTAAGTGAATTCAGTTATTTTTCTGCTGATTAAATGTTTTGGTTCTTATTCTGAAGAACACAGGTACCATCCTTTCATAATCAGAGCTTCTTTAAAATACTTCTTATGTATGCCATTGGGTGGATGATGGAAGGACTTTTTCTGTTGTGGCAAAATTTCCTTTTGTTTTTTTGTTTTGTTTTGTTTTGCTTTTACTTTTATATTATATGGTGCTGTAAACAGGATTTTTTTTGCCATTGTGTTATATACAATCATAAAAATACTCTAGGCAGCCTGCTATAGATTTTAAATAAGTGTTTCCTTATGTATATGCATTTTACAACACCCTGGAGTGTGATTTACTTTCAGGTCTTTTGAACACCAAAGAAATGAGCATGCTAATCATAAATCTCAGTGTCATTGTTTTAACTTTTAATTTTGTTTTAATTTTTGTTTTAATTTTTTAATTAACATATTTAAGCTGTTCTCCATAATTTTACTTCTTCTAGATCATTTTATAAACCTGTTACTATCCTCATCAGCACTGTTTAGTATCTCTGATATGTGAAACAATTGGAGACCAAACCCTTAGACTTACTTTGAAATAAACACAGGGAAAAATCCTCATCAGTCAACAGTTCTTTTTTGGTTGTGGGGTTTTTTTTTCAGTTTTGAACTGTCCAGGCTTTTCCCACACGGGTGTGCCTCTAAATCCCTTCCAAATTAAACACAGAGATATAAAAACAATATGCAAACAATAGCAATAGAAGTGCATCTTGTTAATCTCTTCTTACTTTTTACTCATGAGAATCCGTAAGTGTGGCCCTCAAATCTTCTATGAGAAAGAAATGTGCTTAGATGCACAGCCTGGTCTCAAGTGACCTGGACTGATTACAGTTTTAACTGTAATCATTTAACAATAGAACACTGGTTCCTAATGTTTCTTGAAGATGTCGTCTTTGGAGGGAGCCTGATTAGAAGCATATGTTATCCCATCAGTTTATTCTCCCAGTTCTGAGGAAAAAAATTAAATTCTAATTCAACCTGCTTTTGGAACTTTTGATATCTAAATACACATAGTTGTATAGCTATTTCCTATGCTGGAGACTGGTCCTTTAAAACCTGTTCCTCACCCCTCCAGTGACTATGTTGCCTATCCTATAATTATATTTTTAAATAAAATAATTATCTCATAATAATGATAGTAATGAAAATAAGGCCCATTCCAAGTCATATAGACCTGAACATATAGCTTCTTATGTATAAAACTCTTTCATGATATTGTTAATTAACTTTAAGACTATTAGTTTAACTGTAAATTCTCGTTGCAGCTAACATCATAGATATGAAATTGATTGTAGTATTTCCATTATACATGTATACACACACATGTGCATTTGTCTGTAGGCATACCTACATGGCAACTGAAGGTTTCCAAGGCTTGAAGTACTGTTGTTAGGGTTTTTTCCTCCTCAAATGTGGTATAATCAGATCCTGTAATATTGAAGAAGAGCACTGAGAAACAGAAGCCTTAGAGATTTACTTCATCACCATGACCACAATGGTTTCCCAGGCTGGTATATAAGTGGAGTTTTGGAAGACTGCTGCACAGTTGCCACTAGTTAAGAACAAAATCGCTCCAGATGCAGAATAATCTCAAATATTATTCTAAACCCTCCAAATGGTATAGCACTAGCCACAGAATGCTGGAAGGAGAAGGTGAATGTGCAATATATTATTGCAACTTTTTAACAGAAAATGCCTGGAGCTGACAAAACAGATTGGTGTTTTTTAATGAAAATGAATACAGTTAATCTGTGTATACTTTCATTGACAAGGTTCTGCACTTAGGAGTACAGCACAGATGGTATAAGCAACGAATACTTATGTCTGACTGTAATTGATCCTATCAACAATGACATACCTTTAACTGGGTTGTATCACTTTACGTCACATATGGTTAATTAAGTAAGAAGGGCCCAAATACACTAAGGAGATTTTTGTGTTTATACTTAGGAAAACAGTCTAGACAGGTGTTAATGTAAATGAAGTTAGTACTTGTCAAAGGTGAAATTCTCCATATGTATCCCTGCTTCAGTCTCCAAATAAATATAGTTTGGCTATGTCTACGTTAGCAAGCACTGAGGAGCAATAGGATCTGATCTTCAGAGTGAAATAATTGATGCTGAGGATCCCACTTTGCCACCATAGGGAGCTGAGGGAGCAGGGAGGTTGCTTCAGACTGGCTCTGTTCTGGTCTCAGTGACTGAATGCCCAAAAGTGACTGGAGGACACTACTAGGTGCAGTCTTGGAGGGCATAATTTGGTTTAGATTCATTCCTTGCATTTAGTACCTTGCTGTGTATTTTGGGGAGCTACTCTTTTTTATCCATAAAGCAAAGAATGCCCTGCATTTCCAACATCCTTCAACCTCAATTACAACAGATTTGCTTCATTAGACAATCCCTCCTAGCATGCTTCCAGATTAGCCATCACAGTCATTAACTGTCTTTCACTATATGCAGATGTCCACACCATGACGATGTAGTAGATTGTCACGTAGTAGTGTTTGCATTAAATTATTTTTTTGCATGGGCATGGGTTTGGACCGGCCCATAGCTGGAGAGTCTGTCTCTTGTAAAAATACTGTTTGAAAATTACACGTCCTAAATTCTTTCCTTTTATGGACTGTACTTTCCATTGTAAAGCACACCTTCCCTTTGCTTTCTCCAATGTGGAAAACAATATGAAAAAACAAAACTTGATGTGGTTCTAATTTTGGTCCTGGAGGTCTCCATAGGTGTGAATTCTTCATATCAGCTCTAATCTCAGTATTCTACCTTGCCTTTTGCTCCACTTTTGAAAATTCATGCGGTAGTTTTACCTTCAAGTCACTGAATATGTAGTTCTACGTCAGAACCCAATGCCCACCAGTGTGTGCCTCAAAAGCAAATCTCAATCATCTTCTGAGATGCACCTGTAATAAATGCTCTTGGGGTTTCAATGAATACTGAACTACATACTCTTCTTGGCTGATGGTTCTTCCAAAACAAGCATTCCTACAAGGATTCTTTCCTTTTTGGAAAAAGGAAAATTATTCAGGCCCTTTCAGACCTCACGTGTTACCATTCTATAAAGTTTCATGCCACCCAACCCTTCTCTTTAACAACAAGGTGGGTTTTTTGCTTTCTTTTTTCTGGTGGACAGCTTTTTTTTCCCCTCTGGTATGTTCCCCCTGCTTTCAGAGTGAAAACTCTTGTTTCTGTCTGTCTTTATCCTTAGCCCAATTGTATGTTCTGAAGATCTCAGTTTCACCTCGTGATTTTTATCGTCTTCTCCCACTTGAAAATATTGCAGCTGCTTGAAAGCTTTAATTTGTCACTGCTGAAACACATACTTTGCAGATGTCATGCCTAAACTTTCCCATCCATCCCAAGTGGCTATGTAATTTCCACATTTTGATTAGCATCGTTAGTTTTGGAGGCAGAAATGTTGATGTCATTCTTAAGTGAACATCATCTTAACTGTGATAACCATTAGCCTATTGCCAACATTTGACTGGTCCAATATTTCTTTGAATGTTATCAACTTTATGAATTGATACAAAAAGCTGTGCTAAAAATTATTTTACTAACACCTTGAATTTATCAATCTGCTTAGATATAAAGTGAAAACATACATAGTTGCTTGGTATGAAACTGCCAGGATTATGTTAAGTTTTTTAATGTGTAGTGTCAAAACCAGTATAATTTAGGACACAGTAGACTATTGTGTAACACCGGATCTTGTGTATACTAGACAGCATTAAACAGTAACTGGGTTAAAAAGCCAAACTCCTCCTATGCTTTAAGAAACTGACATGAAGTCATTATGATAATTAGTCACGTCAAGGAAGGTTTTTTTCCCAAGATAATTTATTATTTAAACTAATGTAATATGCTGAGAAGTAGTTGAAAGTGTATTTCTCTTAAAGACTGGTTTAAATGCCACAGAACATTGGCACATGATTTAGAAATAAAAGAAGTAAGCCTTACAAATGGAATAGACACCTAAAGGCACATTTTGACTCCTGCTTACTGTAGACTATGTTAGATTTAACTATTTTATTTCCATTTGTAGTTTTATGCTTAAAATCGATGCAAAATTTCTTTTTTTCTGTTTCTGTATAAAAGTATATGGCATTTTGTAAAAGCTTGTTGTAATATTACTTATACATAGTAAAAGAATAGCAAGTGTAGCAACCTGGAACAAACCTGAACTAAATATAGTAACAGCATTAATTTTCATCTTTAATGGGATGTTTTAATGTATTGTTCAGATATTTTTCAGATAGCTTCTAACAAATTTTTAATTCGACTACTCACATACTATGAAGTATGTACTAAGTGCCTTGCTAAATCAGAGTTTAAATGTTTGGCAAGCCTGTTAGTAAGTCCTGAGCTCTAAATATTTCTAAACAACAACAAAAAAGTCCTATATTCTAGAAAAGACTCCCTTTATGTTGTGTTACTGTAGGGCCAATCCTGATGTGCTCTGTTCTGAATGAAGAAGCAGTGTGTCTCCACTGTATGTTTCCAAATGACTTAAGCGATTATACCAGCCAGTACCCTCAGTATAGTATAATATTATTTCTGAATGAAAGGCTTATATATACTCGTGAGAGGCGGGGGAAAAAAAAAGAGAGAGAGAAAATTAATCTGGTATCATTTTTATTCCCTGTGAAGTACTTTTTTTTCCTCCTTAAAAATGACCACTTAATTTGAAATTTCTTGTGAGTTATGACTTTTGGTACAAGAAATTAGTTTGTAGATAGAGCAACAAAGACATATGGGATGAGTTTAACTTTTATGTTAATATATCACGGTAAAATATTTTGTTATATGAGTAGCAAATTTACTCTCCATGCACATTTTATCAGCACAAAGAAACTAAGAGAATGTTATCAAATTTGAAACCAAACATCACTGATACCATACGACAAGGTTTTCTTCACAGTGCTTATGAAGATACAAATGGTGAAATTCACTGCAAAAGGACAGTCTGAAACAAGAACAGCAGCTTCTAAGTGAAAAGTTAGATCTGGGGAGGTCATTAGCAAGTAGAAGAAAAACAACAAGCATATTTGTCTATTAAGCATATATTATGATTTATTTGATGCAATTTGATACTTGTGTTTCTTTGGCTCGAGTCAGAAAGAAGGGTAATCTGGGAATTACATCAAGTTTTAAAAGAAAATGAAGTTGGATCAAGCAGTCTGGTTAATATTAAATACTCTTCCGTGTATCCGTTAAAGATGTAATCTGTCTGAAATGTACAAAATCTTGAATTTTGCTTCGTCAGATTTTCTGGTTTTCCCCATTCTGTTCCAGTAAAGACAGAAATATTTTCCCAGTATTGTAGGTATGTGTTAATAAGTAGATAACTGATAGCAAAACGGGGGAAGATTTTTATATAGTCTCATGAAATTGCATGTGCAGTTTGCTTTTAAATATTTTTTAATAAAAAGTCTCCTGCCTAATTATGAAGGCATTCACATTGATAGAACTGACAAGATTCTTCAAAGAAGAGTTACAGAAAAGAAAGAAATAAACAGAAACAGCATTAAGAAGAAATATCTAAAGGACATCTAACGTTTGGAGTTATTGCTCATCAATTCTGTCTAGAAAAGAGAGAAACTTATTGCACATGGAAATCTAAATAATTTGGTGAAGTATGAAATTGTAACTGCTTAGCAGGCCAAGAGAAGGGCAATATAAAACTTCAGAGCTAAAATAACATTTGCAAGCATTTTATCCTTATTCCACCACCAAATATTTTTAAGGTAATTTTAATGTCAATTTAAATGAAAAAAAAACCAATGAAACCCATGCAAAATGCAAAAAACTCTGATTAACAGTAACTGGCTGGGTTAAAATAACGTATTTAGCATGAAATTTCATCATTTTTAGGAAAGAATTTTTTGTTATATTTGACACCTTAACTCTCAGGCTCCTCATTCAAAAGTTTTTTCATCATTCCAGGAAATCTTCACCTTGAGTCATTGTACCTTGCTTACATTTCCCACCTTGTTGCTGCATATAACATGGCACCTTTTTTGCTCTGCCAGTGCATTCTACCCTCTGCATAACTCCCTTCTGTTAACAAGAGTGCTACTCTTGTGCGGCAAGAATTGACAATCTCTTATTTAAAATACTTTTATACTCACGTATTGCACAGCCCACACCAAAATGCATAATCTCATTGCAAACATTGAACTACCATTTACTGCAGTGTTTGATAATTCTTTGAGCTATTAATTCTAAAGTGGTCTGTTTTAAAGCTTTGTGGTTCACTGGGAATAAATGTAAATTGCACAACAAAACTGAAGAGCCAAACAAACAAAACTTTTCTGTTTCTCAGTTTCACCACTAAATCTGGAAACTACTTGGTTTTATTGGTCTTGATTCTGTTCTGTGACCTCATGATTATAATCAGCTATCGAGCCTACTTGGCTATGGTCTACAGTGATGGTCCTCCAGGTTCTTCATTATTGGCTTTCCAGTTTGCTACCATGCTGAAAGAGTACACCTCCTGGTAAGGCCGCTTGTATGTATTCTGAACAGGGAACTAATGAAGTTTGACCTATAGAAATAAAAAAGCAGTTCTATAAAAAAAGAATACCAAAGTAGATGTTCCTTAATAAACAAGTAAACCGCTCCTCTGTCAGCTGCTTTCTAGTTTGGCAAGTAGTTTGAGGAGATGACGACTTGTGGACTGTAGCAGAAAAAAAGTAGTACATAAATCATATACAGTTGACTAAATCACTAAGGTTGCAGCCTGCATGCCTTTTTTTTATGTGTGTGAAGTAATTTCTGCTATAATGCTAGTATTTCAGTCATATGTGATTCTTTTCCTGTAAGTTTACTTGAAATAACTTTTTTCAGACTACTGTAGTCTTGTGCACTTTTTTTTAAATATCACAATGAAGACTATTATAATGAGGTACCCAGTGTGGGAAAGACCACAGTAATGCTACATTTGGAAATTGAATTTACAGTTGTTTTATATGTCCAGTTCCCTTCCTTCCTCCCTACTCACCCCCCAGTCCCAGTTATAGCAAACTGTTTATTGTTAGATATAAAATAAAACAGTGTTTATGGCTTAAGTATAAATCTGAGTGAGCTACATCAATAAAAGTTTAGAAATTCACACTTAAATACAATAGAGTTTACATAAAACCTGAAAAATCTCTTTTCAGGATACTGTTGGAAGAATGGTCCCAGAACTATTTGATGTTGCTGTCTTTGTATTGTTGAATGCTGTTTGATAAAACCATCAGAGAACTACTTTGTGGGGGTTTTTTTAATGTTGATTCTTTTCATGCTGACTGGTTTTGGTGGAGGAAGGGCAGGATTTTTTTTTTTTTAGAGTTTTCTGGAAATTCCTAGGACATTTTTCTAATTTTAAAACTCAAGTACAATTGAACCATTGAGACTGCTCCATGTGAATTTTGTGACTCGCAGAAGTAATGAGAAATGTAACATTAGCTTTAGAACTAAAACATTGCTTCTGTTTGTGATTCTGCATTTAGTGGGCTTTCTGTTTCAGCTTCTATTATAAAGCATATTTGTAGAGGTTTAAGAACTTCTGTGAAAAAGTTTTGTTTGGGTGAAAAGCTAACATTAAACTTCTAGTGCTTGGAATGAAATTGCCTTTTCCCTCCAAATTCAAAAAAAAAGAAAACTTTCTAAGCATTAATTCTGTATTAGCTCAGGATGTTATCCAGTGCTTCTATAACTCAAAAAGACATTTATGAACATTAATTTTCTTGTTTTGTTTTACCACTTCAAGGATTTCTTCCTGTTTCACTCAGTATGTTGAATAATCTTTGGTGGCAGTGGAAGTTCCAGTCATAAATCAAGAGAATGACAGATTTTGGTCTTAAGGAGGTGCCTAGCTGTTAAAATACTGGAATAACAGAGTTGTCTTTTCTTCAGTAGATACGTTTGGTACAGCAAACAAATGTTATCTAGGGAATCAAGGGTAGAATAAGATCCTCACAGAGCTGTCTTTGCAGTTTTATTGTTGCAATATGTTATTGACCACTACTCTTAATATGCTGAGCGGTCATTACATGTTGGGCATGACCTACTTTTCAAATCATTGTAAAAATGTCCGAAGTTGAGTTTGATCATATTTGGACAACTTGGGAGGTAAAGGCAGATCCTAACTGGCTGTTGAACTACAGCACAGGGATCTAGCCCTTTTCGTTGTTCTGCTGAAACAGTGAGTCTGGATTTGCTCTCCAGGCTGAAGTGCAAACAGAAGAGTTAAGTCAGGAGAGGAGGAGAAATGCAGCTTTTTAACTTCACCTGTATCACTCCATGAACTACTTTCAAAGAAGAATATGAAGTTTATTTGGCTGTGTTTGATGACCAAAGAAAGTGGATCATCCTGCTGGCAGGAAATACAAACCGCTGTCATAGTTACGTGCTACAGAAATGATATTGTGCCGGTAACACCAGTGTAATTTATTTTGAGTATTTCAGTGCCCATGAACTCTTTTTTAGTCAGTCCTCATGCAATACTTTTAGTTTGTTTCTTCCCAGAGAAATTAACCATGAGTTATCGTCGGAGGGTTACATGCTAGAATGAATATCAAATTCATAATGGATATTAAAAATGTTTCAAATATTGATTTTAAAGGAATAACCTTTACAGCAATGCATTTGAAGTTTAAAATTCATGACTATTATAGGTTTATTTATTGATTTAGTTGCTGACCTTCAAAATATCATTAAAAATAATTTATTAGGAGGGTAATATTCTTCAGTAATCAAGGTGTCATTTGGGTTGGCTTTGTATAGTTATTGAAAGTTTCTTTAAAAGCTTTGACTTCACAGTCTAATCTTTTTATACATGACGCTGCCATCAAGTGGCTATTGAGTAAAACCTCTGTGTTCTCCACCTTCTGTGTGAATGTTAGTCTTGTTTTTAATTAACAGCTTGGTTTGAAAGGAGAAATATCTTCTACTTGCTAACTGACAGAACCAAATTCAGTTTATTGCTCTCTGGACCAGATTTGTAGATGTAGATGCTCAAAGATGCTTTAAAAGAATGGGATTTCAGTGACATCAAACTGTGTTGGCATTGATATTTACATGAGGTTTAATAGGAGTTAGAAACCTCTCTGGTCATCCTGTGAACTGTTCTGAGTGTGAACTATTCTGAGTGTCCACTTGCGTTTTCAGGCACCTTAAGGTAAATCTTCCCTTTTAATGTCTCATTTTAATCCATTTTACCAGAACTCCACAATGTAGATGTAGTCTATAGACTTGGGCAAGGATTTTAAGCTGCTGAATGTAAGACGCCAGGGTTAACATGGATCCTAAACTTTGCAAAATTTTCCCTCGGATCAAGAAGCTGATGAATAAATAAAACCAAATCTTTATGACAGCCCAACAACTGTTTTTTAAAGTAGACAAAATCATAAGATTTTCAGTTTTCAGGGAGGTAAAGTCAACACCCCAGCACCAAGTGACCATTTGCAATTTCTGACAATCCAAATATTGGCATTCATCGACAATTCTCAGTTCACTTCCAGCCGTATGGGGCTGTTAACCAATTTTAGGCAAATAATGACAAACAAACCCATTCTCCTGAAGATCATTTGCCTTCTTTCACCCTCTACAAATGATAATAGAAAATCATGTGCACATTTGCATTTGTATTTACTGTGCTTGAATGAAAGCTGCAAACAGCTCTGATTCACTAATAACTGATGAAAGTGTCTCATTATTGAGCTACAAAACCTTCAACAAATTAATGGAAATTGCAAATCACCTTGAAAATTGCAGGCTTTTTAGTCTATATTGAGTGCTGAGAAAACTGCATAAATAACCTTCTTGCTTAACTCATTCTTTCAAAAAAATAGCTTTCTTATTACATTTTTTAAAAAGCATGGCTTACTAATTAGGGCATGGCTAAGCATCATCTTTTTTTTTGCTGTGTTTTGTTTTCGGTACATGAACATTAAAAAGAAAGTTACTGGTTTTGATTCCTTCCCTTCTATACAATATTTGGAATCATAGACTCTCTGCCTCTGATGCTAAGCAAATATTTTTGACACTTTTCTCTCATGCCCCAAATTACAGTATAGGATTTAGCATGTGCTGGTCCTTTTCTATAGTGAGATAATGAATTTTTAAATATATACACTCGCGATGTTTTCCTCCAAAATTACAGCTTAATTAGAAGAAAATATTTCATGAAAATAAAAAAATCCACACCATGTATTTGTTTGTTCACTGTTTGTTTGATTGTTACTGTTTCTGTATAACTCTGAATCCAAGATTAGTGCATGTCACTCGTGATGAAGAAAGATGTATGGGAGCTGATCTCCAGCTGGTATAACATTTTGTAGCCTCATTGTCATGGAAATCCTCCCTAGCAGAGTATCAGATGCATTTCTCTAAAAGGTAGAGTGATTTCTACAAAGTGCTAGATTCTCTTATATCCCACAATTTCACATTACAGCTGCATCTCTGAGGTAAACCTGACTGATTTAAAAGAACGTCTTTCAGCTTAACACAGATTCAAATCAACGGTTTGTAATTTTGCCCATTTTTGCTAATATTTGAGTCACCATTAAGCTTCTGATGAGTAATTTATTATAGTTTTCTGCGTTCATGAGATTTTGTAAAAAATTTTATAAGGCACAGCAGACAATCTTTTTACATGTAAAGCTTCATATAGCATTTGTGGTAGTGCAGTGTAACTATGGAGGACAAGAATTTGCACTCAAAGACATTTTTCTGCTGTATTTGAAGTCACTTTGCTTATAGAAATACTAAAAGCATTTGTGTGCTGGTGCGCCTTCTAGGTATTATGGCTAAGAGAAATTCCAAAATTTAACAGAATCTGTGAGTCTTCAGTGACACAACTGCTGCTATTAGTTTGCAGGTGCCTTTTACTAAAAAAACTTTTCTATGATTTTCCAAACTGGTTTCTTTCTAGGGCTGAATAACCTGTGAGACATCCATCATTAGCTCTGTCCAACAATGGAACTTGAAGTTCATGAGAATTTAAGATTCTGTTTGTCCCACCCCAAGTTATAGTCATGATGAGAGAGGAAAAAAAAAATCCTGTTAATTTTCTCTTCCTCTTTTTATTCCTTCTAACCTGCCACCTTCTGGTTTTCCTTTTGTACTTTCTTGGTATTATTATTAATGTATCCACAATTCTTGCTTGCCATTTTTATTCCAATCCACTACCCCAATTCAGGGCCTGTTGCACATGAGCACTGTACTGACGTTTGATAGCAGTTTGCTAGTCTTTCATACCAAATGATGAAAGGTCAAGTATTACTCCTTTTCTTTTCAGCTTCTTCATGGCCAAGTTGTGGGAACTCAAATATTCCCCAAAAAAGCTATGGAAACATTAATATTCTTCTGTTTGAAGCCCAGAAAACAGTTTTGTTTCCTTCTGTTTCTTTGTCCTCTCTCCTGACTGTGTTCTCTCTGCTGCTCAGACAGTTGAGCAGTGGATACTTCATGCTTTTGAAACACTATTTAACTGAAGAAAATGATTCAGCTTGCTATCCAGCTCTTTGCATGGATTTGTCACGGTTTTGAAGTAGTGTTTGTTAAATATACTAAGCATGCGTGGAAACCACTTGCACCTGGAGGTACCATCATTTTCAGCATGAAGATGAGTGCAGGTGAATTCAAACTAATCACAGTCTACTGTCTGTCTTCTTACTCTGTTTTTTAGAGAACACATTGTTTGAGAAAGTTTTGGCGTGTACTGAGGTTTGTCAGACCCATTCCTCAGATATTTCCTCCTTAAATATTGTGACTTCGTAGGGATCATTATGTACCAGTATTCTACATTACAAATGAATACAGAGAATCAATATGTTTGATTGTTCATGATACTTGATTACTCATGAGACTAAGGTAATAAGCATGTGTTCCCCATCAGTACTTGCATATGGCTCTCTAATACTAATGGAAACTATATGTATTAAGCAGATGTGGCAGACCATACTCACAACTTGACAAAGGTTTCTGCTTTGCAAGGCCTTCTCCATACATGAATTCCAGTTTTCTGGGTTTCATGTTGGAATGGTAATTTAACTTCATATAGTGTAAATGTAAACCAACTTGTGATGATGTGACTAACTGCAAATTACTTTTCATAGCTGCTACTTTTTCAGCTGGGATGCAGAAGTTGCCTTAGATTAAAATTGAAACTTCTCCAGTGACAATAAAGTGGTGTCTAAAGGAACTAATAAAATGCAGCTGGGAGTGGAATAAAAGCTGGATTTAGACATAAGGAGGCATTTTATCAAAAAGGTAGTCTCTATGCAGAGGTTAACATTTGTATGAAAGGCTGAAAGGTATCAAATAGGACCTAGCTGATTTAATCTATGCAAGAGACAGTATTTCATGGAACTTTCACTTGAAAGTTAGTGGCAGTCATGAAAATTTAGAACATCAAAACAGTATGACAAAACTTATCCAGTATATTTTCTAGCATGGTATTTTTTGTCGTTGTTTTGATGAAGAAAATGATCAAATATGTTGCTTTCCTTTACTTTGTGTTCTTGTAAAATCAACTCTACAGACTCCTAACCAAAACCATGTAATGTTAGGATTTTTTTACCTAACGTAGTCAAAAGACTGCAGCTGATGGTCTTTTCTTTTGGGCCTTCATAGGAGTGCAACAATAGCAGATAATAACTAAGCTTCCTTATCTATTGCTTCTTTGTTTGGGTAGTTGTTTGTTTGGCAAAGAATCCGAAAGGTGTTCCTTTTGTGTCCTCTATTGGGTTTGAAAGGAGAAAACTCTAGACAGACAGTTTTTCATGAATACAATAGTAGTATTGTATATGTTATTCCAGTTGCATGTTATGTTTTGTCTACAGGCAATTTGTAGGTGGATTTATAATATGCAAAGAAAGGCTTTCATTTCCAAACCTTCTGGTGTAATAGTTTGGAAACCCAGCTATTTTGATGTAGGATGCACAAAGGTCTGAAGAATTTCCCCCATATTGCCAGGTTTAGTTTTTGCAGTTTCTAAGTGCATAGCAATTGAAATCGCTGCTGAGCAGGATTTTGAAATAGTCAGTGTATGCAGTTCCCACCTGCCTCTTTTTTCCTCTCCAGAGCTTTGAATAGAGCCCAAGGCACAGATTTTTAGTCTCCTGGTGTAGCTGGTAGGCTCTTCTGCTGGACATTAGTAGTCAATACCGTCATGATTCCTAAAGGAAGCAATTTCAGCTGTGAGTTGTTAAAAGCTTGGTAAACAGGCTGTCCCCCAGACAAGACTAAAGCATGCATCTGTGCTGTGTCAGCTGCACTTAAACAGGTGAGACTAAAAAAACAGAAAGTGGTAACTTCTCTCCATTTTGGTTGTGTAGGGCCCTTGTTCTCTAAGAGAAATTTTTTGTCTGAGAAGTTTATATTAAAAACTGAAAATATTTAAAGAGTCAACACAGTACTGCCTTAAAGTCATATGCATTGGCAGAGTGATTGGTTATTTAAGTTTTGCAGTGAGGCAGGTAGTTTAAAACTTTGGACATTAGAGCTTAGGACTATCATTGTGAAGCAAGCAGTGAAAAACTGAATCTGATGCCCTGCCTCTCCAATTTACATAAAAAGAGAACTTCAACCAACCACAAATTTATTCTGGATATTCAATAGAATCGTGTTTAATATTTGTTTCTACTGTAGATCAACATTACAGGCAATCAGAAATTGTAGTTCAGTTTTTGTTAATTTATGATTAAATGCTTTCTTTGATTTGTCCACCATTTCTACAAAGGTGATCTCAAGCCATTTAGCAAGAATTAATAGTGGTCATATTAATATATTATTAATTACTTAAAAATTAATAGGAATATTATCTGCTGCACTTTTAGAGAGATTAGGATGTAGAGGACCAAAGTCTTGACTGTGCAGGTCCTTTCACATGCCTTTTCAGTCCTGTGAATTTATATCAGATGAAATCTGGGACAGAGGAGATTAAGTTATGTACCCAAGGTTACCCGTTGCACTAGGAGTGGGGTCAGAAATAAATGTCAAAAATCCTGACTTCTAGTCCCCCTGAACTGCTGTATCACATTCCTTCCTAGACTTGCTAGCATCTCGGTAGTATGCAATACTGTAAATAGAATTTTTTCACTGTCCGTTTCATTTTTGTGTTTAGTGCTAAGTATCAAACAACAGTTACTGCTTGCATAATGTTTGCAGGGGTGCATTACCAACAACCTTCATTATTTCCCTTTTCTTGTTTTTCTTTTTTTCTTTCCTTATCCTATTTAACCTCTTATCCAAGCAAATAATAGAAAGTAAACCCATAGAAGATATTTACTTACAGAGGAAAAACTGGAATATATCTCCCTTCTGCAGTAGTCAGAACTACAGAAGAGATTATGGTGGTGAAGAGAGCTAATCATGTGTATGAGCTCAGGGAAGGGGTCTAACCTACCAAGGCTGAATTTGACTGACAAAATAGTAGGATGATGTTTGAGTCAAGAACTGCCTTTTTGTTTGGCAACACAATAGAATCCTCTTCCTTGATGAATTCTCAGCACTACTCAGTATAATATCATGATAATTGGTCCCAAAGATGGAATGAGTAAGATTGGATGGTGGTCTTTGGGGGCCCAGTTGTGTTATATCTAATCTAATTATGTTTGATACTGACTTTTTAATACATATGGTAGCTATTTCCTTGGCTTGGAAGTAAGGCATATATGCAAGCTTGATGCTTGCTTTGTCGCTGTTCTAAAAGCACACAAATTTATTCTTCGGAGAAACCCCAGCTATATCTGTCTCACGTCATGCCGTATTCTAATTCAAAACTAAAACTGATTTGTTCCAGAAGAAGTCTTGAAGCATAAATATGTTGTGGCTTGTGGAAATGTGGGAGATGTGATGGAAAGAGCAAATGTCTATAGATTGTACTGGAAAAAAACACTGCAAGTTGCTACAGAAAAGACATAGTAAGTTATTGCTGCCTTGGAGCAACAATCCACAGCAGGCATTCACCCCTTTGCATGGGACAATATAAACATTTTGGTGGATTTATGAGTATAAAGGAGCATCTGGAGATGATGAGATTGTGTAAGACTAATTTTAGAGTCTGAATTAAACTAATTTCATAGCTACAAAAGTCACTGCCATGTTCCATGCTCTTGTTTAAAAGATGTCTATGAACTATGACAATACCAAATTTTCCCAACCAAGTGGAACAGAAAAGTCTAATGCACTACTGTTGGTAATGGTGTGGTGGGCACTGACTTACTCAGAGGATTGTGAAAATCCTTCGTGAAAGATTTTTATGCAATCAAGTTTGTGAGGTAAGTTTCTTCTCAGCTATTAGCATCTGGGTTCGATTTCACTATGAATAGGTGACTGTCTCTTGAATTTATTTGTGTTCCTCACTTTTTAATAGAAAGTATAGCACATATTCCTCATTCGGTGGGGTGGGCTGTGCTAGTTCGGGGCTTTTTTCTTTTCTTTTCCTCTTTTTTTTCCCCTCATATTTCACCATTGTCTTCCAGCTTAAAATAAGCGTATTATAAACTAAACAGATTAATAAAATCAGTCATGTACTAATGTAGCAGATAGGGAAATGAAGTTGTTTGGAGTCAGTTTTGGTTTTGGAAATCTACCTTGCTCACCTGAAGTATCTGAAATACTGAAATGCAAGTTTTGTTCTATGTTTGGCTTTTTTTTCTCTTTCCCTCAGTGATTGGTACTCATGAAAAGCTTCCAGCGTAGCAGTGATAGTTACTGAAAGTAAAAATCAAATAAACAAAAAAAGCTTTTGGATGATACATCCAATGTGTTTTCTACCAGCTCCCCAGCAAAACAAAGGTACTTCGTGACCAGTGAAGCCTATTTTCCTATGGATTAATTTCTTGAGGTTAATCGAACTTTGATATTTAAAATAGTGTGTGGGTCTGATGGAAGTTTTTACTGTGAAGTAATGAAGCAGTTAGAAGGGTTTTTTTTCTTCTACAGATTTTCTGTATTTGATTGTGGGGATGCTGACAAAATTTCTCAACCTGTATTCGATATGGGATGGAGATGTCAAAGTTACTGAGTTTCTTAAAAATACACCTGAAACCGCTGATCTTAAATATGATCAATATTGGCCAATGATTTGGAAAGATTTTAGTTGGCATAGATGCACACAGTGTAATCATATACACACTCAGGTCCCTAACCTCAGGATCAAGGTGAAAAGAATGAGCGTGTTATTTCTAACAGAGAACCCTTTTAGGAGCAACCAGAGATTTTCTACAACAGGAACTGCAAATATGGTCAGCTGTACTAATGCTTCATTTATAAGATAATAAGAATTCTAAACAGTTTTCTAGAAGGAAAGAGATTTTTATTCGTCAGCAAAACTCTGCCAGTTACCTATTCCAGTGCTTCCCTGTGTTTCTTCATGCATTGCCCAAGGCTGACAAAAGTTTGTTTAAAAGTGAAAGAAATGCCAGATACCACCTCCCTCTCCCACAGCCAGCCTGGAGCAATTATGACAAGAGTATTTAACTTACAAATCAAACTGACACTAAGAGGAGCCACCCTCACAAACTGAAACAGGAATAAATTTTCAATTAGCTTTCCAAGAAGCAGAAAGTTGCATGAGCTTTCTGCTAATTACACCATATTTGAATGAAAAGCCTTTGTGTTACACCTTTAAGTGTACAGTCTGGTCTTTTTTATGTCAGTGTTTTAAGTGCCTATCCACCATGGTTTATCCACATCCTGATATTGTCCTCTCTTGGATAAGTTACTTGCTGGCTTCACCGAGAACAACATTGTTCACTTCCTGTCATTCTTAAATTTTGTTACTAAATACTTTGTCTGTTGATCTGGCCGTATTACCTTCTCTTTTGCCTCAAGAAGCTGTCAAAGCTTCACTCCAGCATATCTTTGGTTTTTATCTTGTACTTTTGTTCTTTTCCAGCCATGCTAAGTTCAATGTTAATGTCTTTCTAGACCTATCACTGCAGAAAGGCTTTTCTTGTCTGATGCAGCGCAAGGTGTGAATTCACAGGGCACACACTCTCCTTGCTGAGGAGTCTCATTTTTTTTAGGGGGCTTGAAAATTCATCTCATGATAAAGGCTTGTTGTGCTCCTTAGAGACTGTAAAAACGGTCGGCTTTGTCTCACCTGTCTGCCATTTTAAGATTTCAGAATTCTCAGGTGTAGGTAGCCGCCTTTCTTCTACCTTCCTCCTTAGTGCAAATGTAGTTGCATGTTCTTCCTTGGCATTTCAGAAATGATGACGTCTCTCAGTTCAGTTCTTGTCTTAGATAGGAACATTGGACATTTGTTGTGCTAGCCGTTACTCATTTTGTTTGTAATTCTTATTCATTTTATGGTGAATTATTTAAGATCTTTTCCAGAGTCTTTTATTAAACTGTCGATATACTTGAGGACCAGTGAAAGGGTCAGGTATTTAGCGAGATTTGAGTTTGTGCAATGTCAATGACTTCGTCTGGTTTCTGGTAGCAGGCCATTGAACAGCTCATGGAGATCAGTCAGAGCACAACAGCCTAAGACAGCCACAGGCTCAGCTTTCACAGTTTAGATTTTTTGTTTTGTTTTATTTTGTTTTTTTGTTTCTGTTTTGCGTTTTTTTCCCCGTTATCTCTGTCAAGCATACATATCGCATTTGAGAAACCTAGCAGTGCTTACTGAAGGCAATCAGATGTCAGGAGCCAGACCTTCCCCTTGTCCTTTACTCCATATCAAGATAAGTCACACTTTTATATTAAATAAAAATGATTGGATGCCCTCTCTATACCTTTTGGGTTTAGGTGGAGGTATTCTTCAGAATTTTTTGCTGAACAAGGAAATTATCATGACGTGCAGTTTCTGGGAATAGCCAAAAACCCTTCCATGGTGGGGTGCAAGCAAACAAAGTTTTGACTTCAGTACTGTGGCTGAATTTAGGTGCAAATGCTGCAAAACAGTAGGTGGTGTGTTGGACTGTGCTGCATGCCCAGTACTTCAGAAGCTTCCATTGCATTTTAACATGTGTGTGTGCTTTGTTTCTGTTGCTGCAACTCTTCTCTGACTTTTTTTGAATTAGAAGAGGCATGCCAACCTCCCTGCCATATGTCTATTACTAATAATGCTTATGCATATTTTCAGTCACATATACGTTCATATATAAATTGACTGTTGAATTCCACCCTCAGTTTTAACGTGTATTAACTTCATTGCTTACAGTGCAGTTTGCACTGGTGTAATTTAGATTAGAATCTGGATGTAGGTGTAAATGTGTGCATGTATGCACACATGTAGTGCCTACTTGCTCATATGTGTACATACACACACACGTGCTTTCATTTTACAGTTCAAAATGAGCGAGAGGGAGAGAGGGAGAATCTGTTGATTGTTTTTATGCTGAACAATTTTAGAGCAACTAGCAAGAGGAAAATAAATAATTTCAGGTTGCAGATGGATTTTGGAGACATGCACTCACATGCACACCTTTACAATTTATTCTGGTTCTTGTCAGTCCCAAGCAGTAACTTTTCTCCTTTCACCTGACTCACAATGCGGAATTTTCTGTGAGCCTCAAATATCATTTTTATTTCACTTTGGGGAAAACGGAGGCAGGCATTTTTTAAAAAAAGAAAAGAAAAGAAGAAAAAAACGAAGAAAGAAACCCCCAAAACAGCAGCCCCCGCTTCTATACCACCAGCCCAAACATGGAACGCATTTTAGCAGAAGTGCCCCAGCTCTATCATATGTGCTGTGCAGAGTCATCATGGCCATGGTGCATAGCTGAGAGCCGGAAAGCAAACGGCTGCTGTAGCCTGATTTGAGTTAAAATAGTGTCAGTGTTTAGTCTGGCGCAGTGCTTCAGGAGAGATTGGCAGCTGGGTCAAACAAAGTCATTCCATTGGCTCCCTTCCCAGTAAGCTTCTGCTAGTATTTAGGTACTAGTGCAGCCTAGGCCCCTTTTCTCAGGGATAGCCTAACATCTGACCGCACCCTCTTTGCTTTTTAAAAAATGCCTTTTCACTCTTTAAGATAAATCCACTATTATACAATCTGCCACTAAATGTGTATTAAGACTGTTTTTTCTCGCGAAAGCTGACGCATCCTGCTCTCAATGTGGTGTAGAAAGCAGGCTGTTACAGTGCTGGATTAATAAAAGAGGCCTTTATGGTGTGTGAAAGAATATCTCTGTGCTTAGGCAGGAAACTTTTTGATCCACAGAAAAGCCAGACGACATCTAGGTAAGGCCGTGTATCAAATCTGCTTTTATGGGATAGTGGTGCAGCGAGCGCTGTTAATTGCGATTGCTTCATGTTTGCATGCCCGCTTTGCTGAGCATTTTCAAAAGTTTAGGAAATAGCTGCTCCCGCGTATTGAGCTCTTTCTCTCCTCCCCCCTCCTCCCTCCTCCTATGCCTTGGACGCTTGCAAAATCTTGTGCTGATCGGCTTCGTTTTCGCTGCAAGACGCACGGGCGCCTCGCTTCTTTTTGGAGAGGGGTTTCTCGCAGAGGCGCACGGCAGAAAGTTCTGCGTCGGACCCAAATGCTGTTAGAAGTGGCGTGGCCGGGGAGAATGTGCAGGGAAAGCTTTCAACTGTAACAGACTGCCTGGGCAATCATTTAAAAGTAGTTGAAAACTGCTTTGAACTAACAAGGGTTTAATTACGGAAAAGTTTAATGTGGCGATGGAAGGAATATTAAGTAAGTTGTCTTTGTCTCCTACTTTTTAATTTTGGTTGTTGCTTTAGCCTGTTGGGTCACATTTTTTGTCAGCGCTGAAGGCTGCCATGAATTGGTAATGAGGGCCCCTTTTGCACATGATTTTGGCACTTGGCCAAAATCAACTTCCCAACGGCAAGCTTTCTCTAAAAGAACCTGAAGCATTTTTTTGTGATTAGGAATCATGTCTGAAAGCTGCCACAACCAGTTGTGTAGGCATGTCAAAATGACTTTATACAGTATATCTGAAGCATTGGGGGGTGGGGG
>Ga0065711_1006902_pt1 | contig 21460 bp, 30 predicted proteins | sample Hoacrofraction12_FD_59098 | JGI IMG/M metagenome (GOLD analysis project Ga0065711, IMG submission 59098) | Hoatzin crop microbial communities from Cojedes, Venezuela - Epithelial fraction 12 v2 (version 2) | ecosystem: Host-associated > Birds > Digestive system > Esophagus > Crop | place... | reverse complement strand
CCCCCTTCCTTTTCTTTTTTCTGAAAGCAGCTGTGCCTTTTTCCAGCACTTTTAAATGGTTGCCAGGGAAACAGAGCAAGGGAGAGTGGAAAGGTTAGATGGATATTGGACGAGGCTAATGCACTTGTTTCAACCAAGAATTGACAGGTGCTTAGGACACCGAAGGTCCTGATCACTCCTTGTTTGCGCGGCTCCTTTGCAGAGCCTCGAGTACCTCCCTACCGCCGTTAATTGTGTTTTAATCATTTGCAAATTATAATCCATCTCCATCAGGGGATCTCTAATGGTGGGTTTATGGAGCGCGCCCGCATGTTCCTTAGCCCTTCCGGGACACCGGGGATGAAATATTGGGTACGTTGGGCCCCACTGGTACGGGTGGTCTGGCTCGAAGGGAGCTTGACGCCGGCGGAGATCCCAATGGAAAAGGTGGGAATTGCAGCTGGGCAGCCCAGAGGTGCGAGGGAGAAGGGCTGGGGGGAGCCGCGGGTGCCCGTCGCCAGCCGCTTCTCCCAGTAAGGATGCTGGCTGGGAGAGGTGGCGATGCGCAGATCCAGGTACGGCATCCCCTTGCCCGCTGGGTCACCCCAGCCCCGTGCCGGCGTTGGCAGAGCTTTTCTCCCCACTTCAGGTTTTGTTTTTGTTTCACGTCTGTCTTGTCTAAAATAGCAGCTCCGTCTACGGAATAACCAAGGGGCCTTAAACGAGGATGCTCAGGATGGGCGTCACATCTGGTATTTGCCAAACACAGCGAGCGATAAATAGCTACGGTGTCGTAAAGCCCAGGCTCTGGAGAGGCAAGGGTGGCTGGCGAGCCTTTTATTGCTTTTTGGGGTTTTTTTAGTGTTTTCCTTGGGGATGGGTATTGATTGGAAAACCGAGAAAAACCCCACTTGTGTTTGTGGGTGCCGAGGTGGAGAGGAGTGACGGTGTGATGCTGAGGGACCCCAGCCCTGCCCCTGCTACCCTGAGCCCCGTCCTGCAGCCCCCTGCGCATCCGTGGCCTCTGGACACTGGTGGGTGATGGGGCTCCCACCCATTCCAGGGTGACCTCGGGGGACTCTGCCCTCACCCTGCCACCCCCTCCGAAATGCCTGGCTGAGACCAGCCGGGCTGTGGAAGGCAGCAACCTGTTTTTTCCCTGTGCCGGGGAAGAAACGGGGTTTAGTCTTTGCCCAGAGCCGCAGACAGAGCTGCTCGCTGATCCTTCTCGTCAGCGTCTTCCCAAGCCTGCTGGCTGTCCATCACGCCTGAGTGACGGGCACCGGACCAGCGCAGAGATGCGCGGCGCTCGTATCCCGATTATGACATTGTCGGTGTCACTGCGGAGCGTGAGGGACTCGGGAAATGTCACTTCAGGTATTAGAAAATGACTGCGCCTCTGCCGCGCTGCGCTTGGTGATCCAGAGAGCTCTGCTCCCCATCAGTCCCAGCCGCAGGGGCCTCTGCCTTTGAACGTGGTGCCTTGGCTTTGTGGTTTTTAGAGAAAAATGTGGTTTTAGTCATGGTGCAAGGAGGCAGGCTGACAGCCCTGGGCCACACAGGCCCTCCAGCTACAGCACAAATGCTGAACGAGCTCCACGTCTCCTCCATGTAGGGCGTTCCTCACCCCAGCCCGCTCTCCTCCCTCTGCTCCGGACCGCTGCTGGCCCTCTCTGCGCTGCCAGCTCCTTCACAAGCATCTCCCCCTGCTTCGGAGGGAGCCAGAAAAGGGAAACTTGGTCCTCATCACCAGCTCCATCAGGAGTGATGTTTGAGTGTCCGGCACGTGGATGCAACCACATCTCCCATCCCTTTGAGTCGTGCGTGGGGTTGCTTTCTCCAGCCAGAGCCTGCTGGTGTTGGAGCGAGGGTAGCCAGTTGTGCTCCAGCTGACCCCAGAGCTGGTCAGATGAGGTCGGCCCATGCCTGATGCGAGCCCGGCTCTTCCAGAAGCCGTTGATGAACCTTAGTTCTGGAGGATGCCGTACCCATGTGGAGGGACTCTGGAGGAAGGGCGGCAGAGCAACAAGTGCTGAGCTGCCGTTGGCAGATGGGTATGGGGTGGTGAGCTGGAGCAACGCCCGGCTCCAACGCCGGCGCGGCCGCTCCTTGGCACCGCGCAGCTGTGGGCTGCCTTGCCCCGAGGTGGGCTCAGGAACTGCTCGCGGGGAGGCAGCGACCTCGTTAGCAGCCCGAGCAGCTCCGTTTCGGTGCCAGGCATCTCTCCCAGTCGCGTGGTCTGGTCCCCTCGGCAGCAGGTCTGGCTCCGGCGGCGTGTCTCGGCAGTGCCAGGGCAAGTTGGCATTATCCCGCTTGAAAGAGAGATCAAGAACGGGAAAGGGGATGGGGGGAGAGGAATGATTTATGAGGCTTCGGTTGGCCAAGCAGGGCATTCTCAGCACATTCCAAAATAATGTAGCATCATCTATTCTGCCTGCAGTGGGAGCTTGTTGCGAAAAAAGAAAGGAAAAAAAAAAAGAAACCACATGAAGAACCCAGAAACCTCCTTGATGGGATGGTTAGAGCTTGAAGTTTCTTTTTTTCCTGAGGGTGGCTGTCTCCTGTCGCTGGTTCTCTCTGTAAATCAAACTGCCGGTGTCGGATCGGCAGCTCCGTCTCTCCCTTTGCCGCTTCCCCGAGGCCTCCCCGTGCGCCGAGGGGATGTAATCACCACCTAAAACAGCTTGAAGGACACAGGCGCGGGAGCCGAGAGGACGATTTGCAGTGAATAATTTAGTGGATGAGTTTAAAGCTTTTGTTCTCGTCACAAATTACCTGCAAACTGCATGGGAAGGCTTTGATCGTACAAATTCACTTTACATCATCTCTACCTGCCAGCAGACCCACCTACCCGCTTAGCTGTGGCTTGAACCGATGTATTTCTCCGTGCACATAGGTGTTTTGGGGGTGGGCTGGGCCCTGCCCGTGCCGGTAATTAACCTGTCGTTTCGGTGGGTGCGCTTTTAATTAGCGCCGTAGGATCGCCTGTCTGGGTTGCACTGGAGATGGGAGAGCGGTGTTTGTAAACGGGAAGAATTCCGTGGCGTGAAGGTTCAGGTACCCCCAGGTCTCTTGCGTATCACGGGGCGTCTGCGCAGCCCTCGAAGCGTTGCGCTTTTAGGTGGAACGGGACGTTTCAGGACGTGGTGGTGTTGGGGTGATGGTTGGACTTGATGATCTTAGAGGTCTTTTCCAACCTTATCGATTCCATGGGATGAGCACGTGGGGCTGGGATGCCCGGGCAGGGATGTATCCCGTGCTTTTGCCTGCATCCTTACCCTCTTCCTGCTTGCTGTGGACGGTCAGATCCGAAACTCTCTGCCCCCTCCTCCCTGCTGAAGCTGCGAGTTCGTTTGGGGCGAGGGAATTTAGCGAAGCTGCAGCCTGCCCGAAGAGAGCCGCGTGCAACGGAGTTGTATCGCGCTCCGAGATCAAATTATCCTTCTCGGCTTTCGGGGAGAGGGCTCGCGGCAGCCCCACGCGGGAGCTCGCCGCCTCCTCCTCCTCGCCTCGGTTTATATCCCCGGTCCCCTGGCAGCCGCTGCGAATGCTCGCTCATCAGGGCTTGCTCTCTCTGCTAATGGCCCTCTATAAATAAGCCCCAGGAACAGTGATAGAGAACAATCATAAAAGGCAGGCGCATAAATTAAAGCCGATGTTATAATAAACTAGACAAGCCCTTCATCGAGGGTTTTATGTTTCTCCTTGAGTCGGCAGCTTTGCCAGGAGAAAATGATTTCTGCGCGCCTTGGCCGGGTCCTCCATCTCCCCGCTCCGTAGATGAGGGCGGGCGGCAGAAATAGTTGGCATCGCTGTCCCCTTTTTTTGGCATTATGGGTAAAAAAGGCGCAGGAATTTCCGAGAACAGCTCTCAGCTTCCCTTACTCAGGTCCTTAGGGTGGTGATCGGACCACAGATCAACTATCCGGGGTGGCTTTGGGCCGCTCTTGGTAGCTTTTTGGGTAGCTATAAATGAAACGTGGGTGGCTGAGGTTGCCGGGAGCTCAGCCCAGCACCTCCCAAGGTGGAAGCCGTCGCATTCACCCCGGTGAGCTGGGGTCAGACCTTGGGGCCGGAGGGAGAGGCCGGTGTATAAAACAGCAGCATCTTGGTGCGGATGGAGATGCACACGTGGTACCTCGGAAAGGCTGCTCCTTCCCCTTTGCCCCGAGGCAGCTGGGCTGGCACGCGGGCTTGCTGCCGTGCCATGGCAGTGCTAGATACGCTGCGCCGAAACTCGTGCCTCTCCCGGCGAGTTCATTGCTGCCTCTCTGCATCACGTCGCGGGCACGGGGTCCCTTCAGGGCTCTGGGTCGTTCCGCTCCGAGAGCCGGAGTCGGTCTCCTGGTCCTGCGACGTGGCGTGATGCTAGGCGGGGGGCTTCGGCAGAGCTTGGGTCTCGGTGAGGTCCCACCAGCTCCACCTGCTCCCAAACCCCTTTGGACACTTTGGATCTGAGCTGACGGCCCTGAGAGCCAGCAGCGAGGATGCAAACTCCTGCTCTGGGCTCTGAGCTTGCTTTCGAGGCTGCCCACCCAACCCATCCCTTCGAGTCCTGGCAGTGATTGTGGAGGAAGATGATGTGCACAGCGGTGTGGGGAGGGTGGAGAGGAAGAAAGGGGCGAGGAAGGATGGAGAGAGACAGATGGAGGGGCAGAGAGAGGGATGGGGGAAGCGAGTGAGCGGGTAGGCTCCGCTTTCTGCTCTGTCCCAAGCTCCCTCTCGTGTTCAGCCGCACATATTTCTCCGCCGATCCTCTCCGAGTTAATGCAGGGACGTTGGATCTTTCCTACCGCGTTCGCACCGGAGGAGCCGGACCCCGGTCGGGCAGCCCGCTGGCTGCAGGCTGGCTTTTCCCCGAGACCGAGGCATCGCCTGGTTCTCTGCAGCGAAACTGCAGCGTCAGAGGCACCTCCGGCCTCTCTGAATATTCAGGCCAGAGCCAGATGCTCAGCCGAGCTCCGGCGAGAGCCAGAAATCCATAGTTTTGATCGTGCGAGGAGAGACGCGTGCCGCAGACGTGCCCCGGTCTGCCTGCGCCGGCACTGCTGATGCTGCCGCTGGGCGAGGGCTGAGATGCGCCGTGCCGTGCCGGAGCAGCATCGCTTCCCTCCAGACCCTGCCTGTCCCCTGCCGCCGCCGCTCATCAGCTGGTCTCGCACAGGGTCGTTTTCTGCTCCATTTCCTCCCCCAGCCTTTGGATCCCCCCCACCCCAAGCTCTCCGCTTTCTTCTTCGTCATCCCGGCTGGGATAAAATATGACTGCGGCCGCGACGCGCCGAGATCGCTGCCCCCCTCGGGGACCGCTCGTCCACATCACCCGTCGGATCGGCAGCCTGCGCGTCCTTGGCAAAAATATGTATTTCAGGCCGCCGGGGTGCTAATTTGCAAGGCCCATTACTCAAACGAAACATGAAAATGGCCGTGCATAAAGCAGAGCCTTTATCCGTGCCTCCCCCTCGGTCTGAACTCCCCGCGCCAGGTATAGGCTTCCTGTCAAGCCCCAGAGCTAAAAGCAAAGATTTATCGATAGGCACCTCGGCTCCGGCTTGCATTTTAATTGCGTCGCCGTCAGCCCGCGCCGGGGATGAACTCGGTGGCGGTGGTGTCATCCTCGCTGCACCTCCCCGGGCGGACGCGCCGGGAGGGACGCGGGTTCTTGGAGTCCCCAGGAGGGACCCTCTCGCTTTCCCGCGTCCGTTCGTCCCCGCTCGTCCAGCACCGGAATTCTGATCTTTACGTGGGACCAGGAGGGATGGATGCGGGGAACGAGTCCTGTGCGTCCCCATCGCTCCGTGCCTCAGTTTCCCTTCGTGGAGGAGCCTCTCCCAACCCGCCGAGCTGGGAGGCAGGGCAAGCACCCGCCGGGGCGGGAGGGAGAAAATGGGGCTCGGCGAGGAGCTGGAGCCGAAATTGCTTTTCGAAGCGCTCGACTTCGCGCCGAAGCCGCGGCACCGCGAGGAGCTGGGAAGCCACGCTTGTCAGGGAGGAGACGCGACGAACTTTGGAGTTGGCTTGTTTGTTTTCCGCAGATATTTGCACGCGGGGGTGCGTATAAATATTATTCGCGTGCGCCGGGCGACACCGGTGTCTCGCTGAGCGCGGGTGCAAAGCCTGACCTGGCGCTTTCTGGCAGCAGCGATGCATATTTATCAGCGAGGCGACGGGTGGGAACGCAGCCCTCGCCCGCTCGGCGTGGCAGACGCTGCCTCAGCAAATATTAAAATAAACAAAGGCACCAGCAGCTCGGCCGTGACCGCGTCTCTCCCGTGCTGACTTCGTTACGGAGCAGCCTTCTCCCAGGACAGGAGGGGGGACCGGCCGCAGAGATGCTCTCGGGGTGCTCCTGGCCGAGCAGGGACCGGCTCTGCGAGCTGCTGGACCCCAGGCGCCAGAGACCGTCCCCTGCCTCAGTTTCCCCATCGGTCGCAGTGATCTATAGAAGCGACGTAAGCCTTAGCTCGCAGCCCAGCAGGGGAGTGCGAAAGTCTCCCTTCATTAATAAGCACAGAGTGCTTTCATATTTTTAGATGGAAGTGCCACGTATTGGTATAATATTACTGTATCTCATTTGACTTCTTTTTCGACTGCAAGCCCCCTCTTGATCCTGTTACCTGCAGTAACAGTTATCTGGCTATATTTTATCATCTGAATATTTCAATTAAATTACTTTAAGGGAAAAAAAAAAAGCCTGCGCTGAAGTTGGAAGTGATCACTGTATCACTCCAACTTCCCTCCGTTCCCAGAAGGTTAATTGAAAGGCAGCCATCTTGGTGACGTTTAGACAAATGAGGATAATTATGTGTTCTCCAGCTCTTTGAGAGGTTAATTGCTTAGATGTACGAAGACTTGAAGAACAAAGAAGGAATAAATCAGAAGCAGGTCTATGATCTGATAATGTAATTTGGTATATTCACGTACAACTCAAACAAATAAACCCCCTAATTGCACCCAGTCGTTCGGCCGCGGGGTTGCCGGGATCAGGCGCCCGGCCCTCGGTGGTGCTCGGAGACGGGGTACCCGTGTGAGGAGGACGGGTCTTCAGCTGGCTGGGCACGGGGGCGGTGGTGATCACCTCGTGCTGGTGATGGCTTCTTCATCTGGCCACGCCATGGGGCTGCGGTCTGGCTCCTTGGTGCCCGGTGCGTGAAGCATCGCCAGCTCTCAGCCCGGCGGTGAAGCGGCGAGCAGAGGGTTTCCTCTGGCGGGTTATTTTATTTTGCCTAATTGCTGGTGAAATTTCTGCAAATTGGCAATTATGCTCTTGGGCTGATGGCTTACCCGGGTCAGTTACAGATCCCGCGTTTGGCAGGAGCGCGCCGTGAAATAAGGCTTCACCCTCCATCGGCAGAATTTCCCTCTTTTTAGAGGTTATTAGTTCTGCCTGCGGGGATTTGACCATCCTGAAGGAAGCTGGTTTTTCCCTGTTAATTCCCCCCGGTGACTGGAGTGAGGATGCTTCTCTCCGGGCCAGTTGTCTGTCCGTAGGTCTGTCCGTCTGCCGGCCCTTCCGTCCCGCTGGGATGGGGCAGACGAGGTGCTGGAAGCGACGTCCAGGCACGAGAGGTGCGGACGGAGGGAGCTGGTTTCCCCTGGCCCTTCCCCGCTGCCGGCACCGCGGCGAGGGGTGCAGCGTGGAGCTGGGTGCCTGCAGAGTTTGGTCTCTCACTGCAGGCTGAGCGAAGCGCCGAGCTTTCCAGCCGTCATCAGATACCGATTCGTTTTTCAGCCGCGAAGGGTCAGGCAAATGGTGGGGTTTTCTGCTCCGCTTAGGGCTTGGGGGTAAAATGTCTTCATCTGGAATCTCTTATCCCCCCTGCACTCCATCCCTGGGGAATTTTGAACGGATTTCCAATGAGAAGATGCCTCCCCACACCAACGAGTGGTTTTTTCCGCCTATCTGCCAGGCCCGTCTGAAATTGCGGTTTAATTCCCTGTATTCGCTCTTGTGTTGTGCATTAAGATACAGCGAGTTTATCCAGCAGTCCAGCTGTTTTGAAGATAATTACCACGGAACTCAACCTGATGTAAAATAATCCTCCCGGGCAAGCAGCCAAGAGCCTGAGACTTATCCTCCAAAGACTGAAACCTCTCCATTACCCTGAAGAGCCGCAGAGATAGGAGCCGGCGTATCATGACAAATATATTTTTGGTGGTAATTAACAGGGGGGGGTCGGGAGGAGAGGTTTGCCTCTCCCCTGAGAGACCGGCGAGGGTGGTGAGGCCGGACAGACCGACCGGGAGCGTGAGGACCACGAGCGATGAAGACCTGGCCGGGTTTCCATCCAAAGCACCCTCTCGCCGTCGTTTACCCCAGGGACCCGATTTGTGGTTGTCACCCGTGTGCCCTTCCGCCATCCTCCTCGCTGCGTTACCGCCCTGTCCTGGCTGCTTCCGACAGATTTTCCTGCCGTGCAAGCCAGGGACAGATGTACGATCGCTTTGCTCCGGTTGTCCAGGAGCTCCTTCTGTCGCCAGCGCGCCCTGGCCCGTGTTTTAATCCGGTTGCCAACATCCTTTCTCCCTCGCCGGCTGCGGGATGCTGCCGGAGCCGTGGCCGCTCGCTGCCGGGTTGAAAGCAGCCCCCCTTGCCTGGCCGAGACGGAGAAAAAAGCAGTACGAACCCCAAAACCCCACCGCCGGCGTAGAGGGCTCTGGGTTCTCGGCTGCTGGGGTCTGCCAGCAGCGAGCTCCGCGTCCCTTCTCCTCCTCCTGATTGAAGCACACTAGAAATCAGCCGGGGCGCAGGTGCTGCGTTGTGTTAGATCAGCGCTGATTGCGTTCGGACGCGGGCGCTGATTGAGGCGCAGGGCTCTGCCGGCGTGCCGCGGGGAGGGGGCTTTGCCCCATCCTGTCCCTTATTCGGCACCCTCAAACGTGGTGGCAGGAGTCTTGCGTTGGGTCTCCTCTTCCGTGCTAGGACCTAGGGCCGAGCCCGGTGTAGGGTAGAGGGGAATTTGGCTTCCCTGGCGAGAAGATGGTTCTCTGACGATGATTCCTAGGATGGGTGTCGATGCCTTGATGCTAAATGCCGGTGCTTGTCGGTTGTCTCTCTGGAGAGGAGCTGGAAAGATGTCCCAGGCTCCTTCAAACGACCCGGTGGCCCCGTGGCCACGAGCAAGTTGGAAATTGGTGCGCGGCTGCTTCGGGAACCTGGCTTTGGGGACAGAGTGCGATCTCTTCGGTTCCGTTTTGGGCCAGGAAAGATGCCTCGCTGCGCTCCTTCCAGTGTCCGTGGTTTTCCAGGGCTGGCTGCCACTGCTCGGTACTTTCATTTTCGTCTCTGTTTGGGAGATCAGGTGTGGCCGCCAGCATCGACTGACTCTGATGGTAGCGTTTAAGTGCCACCTGCTCTATAAACATCCCCATTGATCTGCTCTATTCACAGGCCTCCCGCTTTATTTATTTGCCTGCTGCCTCGTATTTCCTTATGAAGATTTCTCTTAAGGTGACAACAGCTGTTGGCCATCGAGGCTTAGGCAGATGCTTTCTGCCTTTACCGCTGCGCTGGGGAGCATCCCGACACGGGGACGCGGCCGGACCGCAGCTGAGCGGGGACTTGGGGGCTGCGGGGGGTTTCTGAGTCGTCAGGACATGGATGCGTCGTCGTGTCAGAAACAAGGGACTCGTGGTGGGGAAATCAAGCGGGAGCCGGGAGCGCAGCGTGGTACCCCAGCACCCGACCCTGTCGCGGCACCTTTCCCCTTTGCTGATGATGTTGTCAGGGTGGCGTGTGTCCCTGCAAGCTGGAAGTAAAAGCAGTGAGGAGTGAAACGAGGGCCTTAGGAATGAAAGGGAAAGCCTAGCTCGCTTGAACAGAGCCGACTGCAGCTTCTGGATTTGCTCGATGTGGAGCAGCAGTTCAGAAAATCCCGGGAATGGCTCTGGGGAGAAGACGCGGTCCGTCAGCGGCGCCGAGGGCACCGTGCAGCCGCTCGCCTCGCTGCTCGTTCCTTCGCTGTGCAGTCCAGGACCTGTTGCCAAGCCATGGGCTGTGCAGCTCTGCCTGCGTCGGCGTTAGCATCGTGCGTGCTGCCCGCGGCGGTACCTGGGGTGCAGGCAAAGGGCGAGCCCCAAGGCAGGCACAGATCCCCTCCCCAAATTCATGTTGGCTCGAGCATGGCACCGACCCGGCATTGGGCTCAAACTCTGGGGCCTCCTCCAGTTGTCGCGGAGGCCACCCCAAGCCCTGCAGACACGGTGCAAGCCAGCGGGTCGCGGTGCGTGCGGCATGGCCCCCGGCGTTAGGGCTTGGCTTCTGCTGCCTCGCGCAGACGGCTCCTGCCGCCCTCATCACCTGGTCACCCTTCCGGTGTCTGGGAGCTGCAGTCGTGGACCAAAACTCCATTAAACTGTCTGAAATGGAGCAACTCGACAGCCCCTGCCCTCACAGGCTTATTATCTTTGCAGATGGATATTTTATATTTAGCAGCCTCTAACATATCAATCTGGGGTTTGATTTTTCACGGAGAGCAGCTTCTATTCTGGTGCTCGGTAGCAGGCAGGCGAACTGCCACAGCAAGGGGACCGGCGGGGAGGGACCCTCCCCGAGCAGCCCTGGGGAGGGCAGGAGGGTCCCGTAGCCCTCGCAGGGCTCTGGGGAGGGGGCTGTTGGCGGGGAAGGGTTTGCCGGTGGTCTGGAGGTGGTTGCGACAGCCCTGGCAGCGCCTGGGGAATCGGACCGACGCGGTAGCGGTGGGGCCAGGCAATTAATTAAGCTTGCAGAACTGGAGAGCTGGTGGCGTGTGGCTTTGCGGGAGGCGTTTGGGGCAGTGGGCTTATGGAGGAGAGGGGGAACAGTTTAGGCTGGCCGAGCTCCCTGTGCATCCAAGGTTTTCCACGGAGGACATGGGTGCGGCGACAGCTCGGGGCTTGCTGAGCGGGTGGCAAGGGCTGGGCGGGAGGTGGTCCTGCTGGGTGGGAGGTGGTCATGTTGGCCGGGAGGTGGTCATGTTGGCCGGGAGGTGGTCGTGCTGGGTGGGAGGTGGTCGTGCTGGGTGGGAGGTGGTCATGTTGGCCGGGAGGTGGTCATGCTGGGCGGGAGGTGGTCGTGCTGGGTGGGAGGTGGTCATGCTGGGTGGGAGGTGGTCCTGCTGGGAAGGAGGTGGTCGTGCTGGGCGGGAGGTGGTCCTGCTGGGTGGGAGGTGGTCGTGCTGGCCGATGCCGAACGGCACATCCCGGCTCCTCTCCATCCTCGGGGTGCTGGGATGCTGTGGGGAGGCCGTGGGGCTGTGCACCCCACGTCCAGGCGCCAGGACGGATGGGAGAAGGGATGTGACGGGTGGCTCAGAGACAGGGTGCCAGCGGAAGGCAGCGGGAATGAAGACAAAGTGCCTCCCGCCCCACTCGCAGAGAATAAATCTCAGGGGTGAGAGTGACGAAGGCCAGGCGTGGCCGTGCTGCCCTCGGGGAGCTGCTGCGCGGGGCCCGCCGTCGCACGCCGCAGATGCCGTTGTACCCGCCGCTAATTTGACGCTTTACGTTGTTGGGAGAGGATTAGAGGAGCCGCCGCGTTTTGATGGCCTGCTTCTAATTTGCATCTCTAACGAAGCGGGAGCCCAGCCAGGTTCTGTTCTTTTGTGTTTACTTCTGAGGAAGTGTGTTTATTTCCGATGATTACAAATAAATCTCCTCTGCCCGTGCTCCAGCCGCCCGGCGTCAAAGGCGTTCGGAGCCCGTTCACTCTGTGGCCGGGGCAAGGACCAGAAGCAAAGGAGAAACCCCATGAGGAGTCCCCTTCAAACGTAATTAATAGTTTCTTCTCGAAGAAAAGGGTGCCGGGGTGTTTGCTGTGCCCCCGAGACAGGTACTGCTGGTCGGAAGCGTCCCCGTTGCTGTCGTGGGGCTTGGCTCCCGATCCGGGTGAGCTATTTTAGCCGCAGAAAACTGGGTCAGCCAGCCAGTTTGCGACTGGTTTCGGCATCTCCATTTGTCATTTTGACGAGGCGCGTTGCCTGCAGGAGAGGAAAACAGTTTGGGGTTGAAGGGCCGTGGAAGTATTTAAAAGGAGAGCGTTGCTGGTTGGCGTAGGGGAATGGGAGGGCTTGGGGTTGATCCAAAGACCAGCATCTCCCCCGAGCCTCTCAGCTCGCCCGGGGACCAGCGGTCCTGGCTCTGTGCGTGCAAACCGGTTACCTGGACTGCTTGGGACGTGCATCAGTGTTTCAGGGTCCCAAGCATCCCATCCCCACGGAGAGGGGTTTGCAAGACTTGCTTTATTCCTCCAACTTTTTGCGTGCCAATCTAGCGCCGGAATATTTATGCTAACCCTGCACGTGATGTTTTGCTCACTGCAGGGTGGGCATCGAGGCTCGCCCCAGCCTCACGCCGCATCTGCAGCCCCAGGCCCGGTCCTCATGCTCGACGAGTCAGCAGAGGAAAGGCGGGGACGAAGGCGACGGGTGCTGTGTCACGTCCCCCGCGCAGGGGAAGCGCTGTCAGCGTCATTGATGGGGCCGGGCGGGATCCTGCTGCGGGAGCGACGCGGGGGTCTCTCCTAATAGGGCTGGGAGGAGGGAGACGGTCACTTTGTGAAAAGAGCGCGTCGGCAGAGTTATCTGTATTGTTGACACTAAGTGAAATAATTCCTGGGCAAACTTCAAGATTAGCATTTAAGGATGAGGAATAGGGGCAATTAGAGGGGAAGCGGCGCAGCGCCGCTGCCCCCGGCTCCCTCCCTCATGCATCTCCTCACGCCGCCGCGTTCGGGTTCATCGCCCTCGTCGCTGGCGGAGTGTTGGGATCCCGACGGCAGCTCTCGTCCCCCCGCAGAGCGAGGGGATCGGGACGGTGCCTGCGAGAGGCTGCGTGTATCATGGTGAGCATCGCGGGGACCAGAGCTCGGGTAAAGCCCAGCCTCTGAGACTCCCCGTAAGCCGCTCTGGGAAGCAGCTGAAGGGCTGCAGATGGTGAAAAGTCTCTGCTCGGAGGCAGAGGGTCTAAGCGGGGTGCAGAGATGGGGTAGCAGACGGGATGGGTCGCGTAGCGTGAAGAAGGGGCTGTGTGGGGGAGCCGGGAAGAGGCAGGTGCCAGGGGCTCGGGTTTGGGCTGACGGTATCGGTCCTGAGGTCCCCTCGCCTTGCGATGGGTGGTCTCCAGGTGAGCCGCGGAGCCAGGATGGGTTTATTTCCGTCCCGCCTGACAGGTGCTTTATTGTCTTTTGTCCCTTCCGGACTCGTAAGGCAGGGTTTCTTCTGGAGATGGATACGGCACCTTCAGGATGCTGTTAGTGGGGGTTTGTCTTTGTTCTTAATTAGATCCCTGCAAGGGAAAACGTCTCGGCCCACCTTATTATCCAGCTTTGTCAGAGCTTGTCTGCTCTATCTAAACACTTTGAGGAAGTCTCTTTCCCTGTTTGCTTACTGGAGACATTATCATAATCCTGGTCAACTGGAAATAGGTAGCAAAGACGGCTCGGCAGGCGAGGGAGTGCCGGCAGCTTAGCGGCTAACAGAGATGGCTGCCCGCGCCCGGGGAAGAAGCTGGCGAGGTGCTCCTTGCGTCGGGGTGTCCGTCAGGATTTCCCTTCAAAGCGCTGGTTCCCAGGGTGTGGGAAGACAAGGTCGGGCGAGAAGGTGCCTCCAGAAGCGCCGTGCTGATGGCCGGTGGCTTTTCTGCTGGTGGCTGTTGTGACGCGTTGCTGGGAGGGCTGGTTTTCTGAAGGAGGGCGGTTTGTCTGGTCCCTCCCCGCAGGGGACAGCCCAGGCTCCCGTGGAGAGGAGCACAACGCAGAGCAAGCAGAGCCGAAGGGTCTTGGTCCCAGATTAGCTATGAAGCGGTGGTGGGAACTGAAGAGCGAGCTTGAGGGGTGGGGAGAAGGAGCCTTTGCCATGTTGCTCTTGGTGTGAGTTCATTGAGAGGAGTCTCCCAGTTCCCCTCCCTGCTTGCTTCGAGTGGTTTTGAGGGTGGTACAGGTCACTGGGTGCTACGGGTAAGGGAGGGCGATGCTGTCCTTGCGGGAGCAGATCTGCCCGTGGTAAGGGTGTCCCTGTGCCCTTGTACAGGCGCGGCTCTGAGCTGTGAACGCAGAATGAGTGGCCAAAGCTCCCAGGGGTCCCAGACCGACCCCAAACCTCCCGGGAAGCATCCCGTCCCCGAAGCCAGGCAGTGACGGTCGAACGTGCGGCACGAGCTCCTCGTCCCCGTCACTTCAAACCCTAGTCCTTGTGCTTCCCCCCTAATGAGGGGACCCGAGAGTGCCTCGCAGGGCTGTAGTCTGGATATTTATATGAGCGCAGACATGCAAGTTGTCTGTTTTACATATTGCTGCCCTGATTTTTCAGTGCGCGCAATGAATAATTTACAGAAGCCGTGTGTAAGTATCTCTTTATTATTCATTATAATGAAGTGAGACAGCAGTAATAGTCCACTAGACTGGAATCCCCCAGGGCCGAACTTAACTTGGCTGCGCTTAGCTCTCCCCCAGTTAATTTGAACGGAGGGAGGGCTCGGCTTCCCGACAAGGGCGATGCCGTCCAGTGGCACGAGGCCGTCTCGGCCCGGGGCACGCGTCCGGCGCCCAGGCAGGCTCCCGGCAGTGCCGCGGCGGGCGCGGAGGGCCATCCGTCTTTCCCGGCGTCCGTACGCGACGTGGCTGGCGGAGACGTACAGCTCCTGCAAGGGAAAAAGTGCTTGTTTGCGGGAGGATGGATGGCTCGCTGCGCCGAACCGAGTGCCCGGGGGGACCCTCAAACATGCCAAGCATCGCCCCTTCCCTCCGCCCGATGAATAACCTCGGTGGAGGTGACGCTCTGCAGTCCCAGCAAGCGAGGCATATAACACCCCAAAGCCTCCGCAGGAGAGGCACCGCGGCGGGGACGAGGACAGGGACCGCCTGCCAGCGCGTCTCCGAATTTACAGGCGTGCGGAGGGGGACTTGCATGAGTTTCTTGATTGACTGCAGGTGCCTGTTCCTACGCTCCCGGCTGCACAAAGCGGCGGCAGCGCTGCCGCCGGCGGCACGAGCTTGCACCTAGCTTGGTTTTTCCCAGTTGGCTTTCGTGCCGCGGTCCTCGGGTGGGAAAGGCGAAGCTCCCGAGGAATGCCGGGCTCTTCGTTTAGCCGAACGCTCGGCGGTTTCGCTGCGGGTGCCGTGGCGGCGGCAGAGAAGGCCACGAGTAAATAGATCGAGAAAAATCTATCAAACGGAACGGAAAAGCTGTGTTCTCTGGGAACATTTTAATTCCCTTCCCTCCCCCCCCGCTCTGTTCCGTGCCAAGCGTAAGTCAGCGGCGCGGACCGGAGCTGCCGAGCCCCCGCGCGTCTCGGAGTGGGGAGGGTGGGAGCCAGGCAGGAAATAAATAATGGAAACGACCGCGTTGTGTTTTCAAGGCACTTGTAGGATTTACAGCTGCTTATCCAAATGTTCCCTTCCCTTCCCCGCGCGCTGGCTTCGCCGTCTCCGGCTGTTTCTCTTCCTCCCCTCTCCCCGCGCGTCTGCCGCGGTCCCTCTCCCGCGGCAGCGGGTGCGTATATCACCCCGGGGATGGCTCGAGGGCTGCGCCGGCGAGCCGAACTGTCAGCAGATTTTACGGCTTCATCTGAAATTCTCCGCGTGCCGCGACGGCGAGGGAGGGGCGGCGGGCGAGAGGCGGGGGCGCGGGAAGGCGGCGCGGCTGTCGGAGGTCAAACGCAATGGGATTTTTTTGTCGGTGGTTCCCCGGAACCCCAAAAGGGAAAGGCAGGTGGTTTTTTTCGGGTGAACCCGCCGTTTCTGTGATACCCCGGGTGATGGGGGGATGCGGGACACGGCGACAGCGTAGCTCGGCCGTGGGTGCTGCGGGCGGTGGGAAGCCAGCGCCGCGGGTCCCGTCCCGCTCGCGTGCCCTTTCGGGAGCCGGGATATGCGCTGTGTGTTGTGCCCCCACATTTGTGACCCTCTGTCTCTTCCTTTTCAGGTGTACCGTGGATGACCGGGTCACACGGGTAGCATGGTTGAACCGCAGCACCATCCTCTATGCCGGCAATGACAAGTGGTCTATAGACAACCGCGTGGTCATCCTCTCCAACACCAAGACCCAGTACAGCATCAAGATACACAACGTGGACATCTACGATGAGGGCCCCTACACCTGCTCCGTGCAGACAGACAATCACCCCAAGACTTCGCGCGTCCATCTCATCGTCCAAGGTAGGTCCTTCGCTTGCTATTGCCAAGGCGACCGGTTGATGTGGAAGGATGTCTGGGTTTGCGAAGAGCTGGGAGGCCTTCTTGGTGACGGAGATGTAGGGATCAGACCAACATTTGTTGCTTTGGGGGTTGAGCTGCTTTGGGTGCTGACAACTGCATGACGGGGAGGAGTTGGGCTTGCGTCGTCGCAGCATCTCTCTGTTCTACCGTCGTGACGTGGGGCAAGGGACTCCAGGGGACTGAAGCTGGGGCTGGTGTGCTCCTGCTTTTTCCCCCTTGCCTGTCCCTGCTGTGAATTGGACCCGTCTCTGCTGCTCGGGACCACGTTGCTCGGCTCGCCGTGTCGGGGAGTCGTTCGTAAGGCGCTCGGGCACGCGTCTGGAGATGCTCGGGGAGAGCTGAAAGCGAAGTGGCGCCGGGCAGCTCCCTGGTCTGGGCAGAGAGGGCAGGTTGTGTGTGAGCCCGTCGGAGTCGCTGCGAAGGGCTTTTGGCCCAGGGCTTTGCAGGTGAGCGTGTCGGCGCAGCGGATGCCGTTGGGTTGCAAAGCGGCGTTCCTGAGGCCGCTCTGAGAAGGGGATCCGGGTGCTGGCAGATCAGAGATGCCCGTAGCACCCCGGTGGGTGCTGCCTCCGGATCCTTGTGGCTTTGCACCGGCTACTGGCTTTTGTCCGGTCTCTAGATTAATTTTTCAGAGTTAGTGTTAGTTCAGGTTAGATAAAGATAATGAAAGTTTCCTAATCCTCTTAAAGAAGATTTATCTAGCTGAGTAGAAAGCTCTCGGAATACAATAAAGCGTGTATAAAACCAGGACATAATCTTTCCTTTAATTTCAAACAGCTGATGGGTATTGATTTTGCAATGAGCAAATCTGAAAAATTTCTCGGCCTCAACACGTCTCCGAGAAGCCTCCGACGCAGATGTGTGTGTATCTGTGTATCCTTCTCCTTTGGAGGAGGCAGGGTGTGATTGCGGCCCCCCGTCCAAGCGGTTTTCCTGCCCGGTCCCGGCGGGAGCGTGCCGGGGAGCCCGGAAGAGGGGAGCGGGGGACCACCGGCAGCATCCCCTCCATCCCCTTTTGCGCGGCCTCTCCGTCTCCCCCTTTTCGGGTTGGGTTCGAGCTGCCCGCCTGTGGAGTTTAATCTGTTTATCCTGTGTGCTCTCTAATCGTGCTCATCCATCCAGTCCACACCGGTGGAGCACCCGAGGGCTTTGCACCCGATGGAATCAGGGGAACCGGCAGCGGCGCTCAGCACCCGCTCCCCTCGCCCAGTTCTTGGAGCGGGGCTCGCGATGCGCCCGCTTGCCGGGTTCGGACGGGCGGAGGCGAGGGATGGTTCCCATCCAGAGCGGCTGTCTGGTGGTGAGGCATCCCTAGCTGTGCTGGGAAAAGTTTTCCCCTGGTGTGAGCAAGGTGGATCGCTCCCATCACAGCAACGTCTGCGGTTTTCAGCGGTGTTGTTGCTCTGGGGATGTGTGGTCACGCAGGCGCAGGTCAGGTGGGCCGTGCTGGGAGGTTTCTGTATTCCTCTTTCAACGAGTTAAGCTTCAGCCCCGCGGTTTGCCTAAGTTGGTCTGCTGAGAAAACCCGTCTGTAGGTGCCGCTTTGCTGTTCTGTTGATGGTGGCGGCCAGAGAAGCAAATCCTTCCAGGCTCTGTCCCCGGTTCGCTGCAGTGCAGTTCCTTGGTGGCTAAAATCTGGTCGTCTCCGTGCTTGAGTGCCGGGGAAGAGCCACTTTTCTTAAATGGCGAAGAAAAGGTCCTTTGCTCAGCGCTGGGAGGAGGGGAGCGGCTCTCTGAAGGTGCGTTCGGTCCTGGCTGCGCATGCCAGCAGAGCGTACGCCGTGCAGGGAAGGAGCGAAGCCACGTCGCTGGGGTAGCCCTCCTGGCCTGAAATTCGGGCTCAGAAGCAAGGTTTTGAGCCCATCTTCATCGAGGAGGCAGCGGGAGGACCGCGGGGGATTGCCGCGCGTGGCCGGCGCGCAGGCAGGAATGACCAGTTAGCAACTGCATTCAGGTCAATTAATTTATATTTGTATTTTGCAGAAGTAAAAGTCGGCCGGATAGAGTATTGATTCTTTGTCCCCGTATTCAATCGGGTTTTAATTGTGCCACGGCGGTGCCTGGCCTTCCCTCCTAGCAACCCGGCGATAAATCTGCCGGGCAGTCGCAGTCAACAGTAAATGTGTCTCTTCGTGTCGTTATTAATATGTCCCTTGGACTGGTTCATTGCGACAGCTGTTAACAAGGGTTTATAAGAGCGTAGGTGGCAGGAAGCCAGAGGGTGGTTTTTTTTTTCTCTCTCCCTTTTCATCTTTTTTTCGGGGACCGCCTCGTGACGATGGGCCGGACGCTTGCAGGGACGCGCGCGGTGCTGTTGGCGTGCCGGTGGGTTTGGGGAAGAGTTATGAAGGCGGAGAGAACCGGCATTTAATCTCGTAGAAGCAGAATAGGAGTCACCTCATCCTCCTCTTGCCATAGACAGCTTGAGCGGAGGATGCCGTGGGGCCAGACCTGGCCCGAGCCCTCCTGCCTCCGGGTCCAGACCTGGTCCAGACCCCCCGGCTGCTGCGAGGTGCAAGCCTGCAGGGACGAGCTGGGAGACCTGGTTTGGGTGCAAGGAGCGTGGTAGACGGCGCCCTGTCTGGCAGAGATCTCGGTGGTGAACGTCGATACTGGCTGTCCCTACCTAATAGGGGTCCTTGGTATTCCTCGGATGTCCTCCGGTTCTGATTTATTTAGAGTGCCCTCCTCTGTATTGCCTTAATCCTACTCACCATAGATTTTTCATTAAAACCTCTCCTGGCTGTCGGCATTGTTACTGTTAGTTTCTGGTCGGCGCAATCTGTTTTCCCGTCTTCCTTTCCTCGCCCCGGGAGCCCGGACGGGTTTTGAAGGACCGTGGCCTTCGTTCGCAGCGTCGAGGTTGCGGTCCTGCGGTTGGGTTTCCCAGCGCCCCTAAGGATGCTCTCCTGGAGCCGGCCCTGTGTCCCTTATCGCACTTGGGATACTTCCCTCTTACCCGGGTGGTGTGGGGTTTTTCTTTTAAAATACTGAAGAAACAAGGTGATAGGGAGGGGAAGAGAGGATGCGCAGTAAATGGGAGGTTAACCGTCCAAGCGGGGACGAGCGGAACGGTGCATTGAAGTAGGAAACTCTCCCGGAGGTTGAGCTCGTAGCGGTGGGGATGGAGTGCGGGGAAATAAAAAGGAAATGAAAGGGCTGTTAAGGGGAAATGGAAAAAAAAAATCGCTTAGGCTGGAAAGACGTCTTCCCAGCAGGAGCGAAAGCCCAAAACGGATAATGTCCGCGGCATTTAAAGTAATGTTTCACACTTCCAGCTCCGGGGACGCGTGAGCAGGCGGGGAGGGGAAGGGCCCACCTCGTCGCGCAGCGGTTTGTGCAGCTGGATGCTGGATGGCACAGGGGGAGCAAGAAGCAACCGCGAGCAAGCGCAGAGGAAAAATCAGTTAGCACAAGCACCGCTAGGAAGAGTCGGGGGGAGATGCTGGGGAGGAACAGGGTGGGTTTTTTTCGTTCCGAGGCAGGGGCCTTTGAAAGCCGCCCTTTTGGGAAGCGAGAGCCTCGTCAAGGGGTCAAATTGTTGAGCCTGCCGTAAGCGCTGCTCTGCCGCGTCGCTCGCGTGTGTTTGCGGGACCGGGAGCAGAGCTCGCTGCTGCCCCGGAGCTGACGGCATCTCGTGGGAGCGGGAGCAGGGAGGCATCGTCTGATTTGCCATCTGGGACCGCACCAGAGGCTTGCCCAGGAGTCTCACTCCATTTTTGGCAGCGTTCTGCTCTGTTTAGCTCTCAGGAGCCGGTAAGGGTAATGGCAGGATGCTGGAGGGTGTGTGGTTGTGGCACCGGGCAGGGACAGGGAGCAGTGCTCCCATGGGTGGGAAGGAGTGTCCGCGTCAAGCAACGCAGACCGGCGTCCTGGGGAGGGAGGAGGCTCGAAAGGAGCAGCCAGACCTCTGGCTCGCCCTTGCTCCCTCCTTGAAGAACTTGAGAATGGGCAGGAGAGCAAAGGCGGGCGAACGAAGATGTGGCGGCAACCGGCCGTGATGTGACGGCGAATTCAAAGCCATAGGGAGGCCAGAGAAAAGCTGGAAGGGATAGCAAACATTGAAGATACAAGCAGCTGTAGGGGGAATAAAAACCAAAAAAAGGATGAGAAGAAAAGAAAACTTGTAGAACAAAGGGAGGAGAGAAGGCAACGTGCGCACACGGGAAAGCACGGAGCATCAAAAGAGCGGGAGGAAGCACAGGGGGGAAATGAGAGAGCGATGGAGGAGCGAGGGCACGGGGAGGGGGAAGGTCTGGAAGAGGAAGAGCGGGAAGAAAACAGCACCCACCGCCCAGGCGGGAACCGCTGCCGGTCATAAAGCGGCCGGCGTGATCCCAGAATCTGGGCGGGAGTACGGAGGAGGGATGGGGCAGGTTGCACCCAGAGCGTCCTCCGGGTCCCGTTCTCGAGGCTTCGTGGAATCGGCAAAAAGGAGCCGTCGGGATGTGCTGCGGGGACCGGGAGCCGGTGGAACGAAAGCCTGGCGGCAGCTGATTAATTACTGCAAAAACAAAAACGGGGAAAAGAGGGGGGAGAGCCGGAGGAGCTGTTTCCCCATTATATTTCCGAACAGAAAGAGCGTTTTAGCACGCGCGCAAATAGCTCCCTGGGAAGCACTCTCACTTCCTAATTGTTCATAAATTTACTGACAGGTGGTTACACAGTAGGTAGAACGCTCGGAGTTTCGGTTTTAATGCTTTCCTTGCCTCAACGTGAAAACCTGGAGAAAAAGGGTTGCCTTGAAGAGCCAGAGAAGGGAGAGGGAAGATCTGTGTGATGTGACACGAATCGTTCTGTTGACCAAAGCGTAGCTGTCGGATGCGCTTGATCCGTTAGATCTCCTCTACAGCCTACTGTAGGTGACCCTGCTTCGGCAGGAGGGTTGGACTGGATGACCCACAGAGGTCCCTTCCAACCCCTACCATGCTGTGATTCTGTGATTCTGTTATCTCGATAAAATCCATCCTGACGAGCCTCTCGGTCATCAGAAGAGGTTGGATCAGAGGTGGTCCCTGGCTGGGCGCGTGCCCGCATCTCTGCCCGCAGAGCACCAGCCCCAGGCAGGAGCTGCTCTTGGGAAGGTCTTGTGCCGGTGGTGCCTTCAGCAGACGGGCAGGGACAGACTGAAGGCTGCTGGCGCCTTCCTGCCGTGCTCCTCATCCACAAAGGTGATGGAAAGCAGAGGCAAAACGTGAGCTTTCAGCAGATTTGCCTGCTTTGTGCTGACTTTCTGTACGCTAATGAGTCCTTGTGTGGTGACACCTCTGACAGCTCCATCCCACCTGTGGC
>Ga0065711_1036099_pt1 | contig 21461 bp, 32 predicted proteins | sample Hoacrofraction12_FD_59098 | JGI IMG/M metagenome (GOLD analysis project Ga0065711, IMG submission 59098) | Hoatzin crop microbial communities from Cojedes, Venezuela - Epithelial fraction 12 v2 (version 2) | ecosystem: Host-associated > Birds > Digestive system > Esophagus > Crop | place... | reverse complement strand
CCCCCGCGGCGCCGCGTCCCGCAGCCCGGCCCTGCCTCACGGCCTGAGTCCGCTCCCGGGCGGGAGCTGCGCTTCCTCCTGCCCTGCCCGCCGTGCCCTCCTGCTGCTGGGCCCCGTCGGCCCCTCCCCGCGCACGAAGCCCCCGCTTCCTGCGCCCGGCCCTCGGGGGAGGCCTCTGCCGGCGCCGTGGACGGGGCCCGAGGCCGCGGGAGCGGCGGTGGGAGGCTGCGGCTCCCTTGCGAGCGGGGCGGGAGCAGGCCGGGACGGGGCTCTGCGCCAGGCGCAGCTGCCTCGGCATGCCGTGCTCTGCCCCGTGCCCCGGGGCTGGCAGCCCCGGGCCCCCCCGTCCTCCTCCTGCCCAGGCGGCTGGAGCCCTGTGCCTGCAGCAGGGAGGTTTCCCTGGACACACCGGCTTCTCCTGTGCCTGGGACTGTCCTCTCGGAAAATCTTAATAACTCTGCCCTTTGAAAGCCTGGCGTGTGAACGTTCACGCGTTGGCTCTCGTGGGCTGCTGAGGACCAGAAGTTCAGACCCCGCGCTCTGGCCACCGAGTCCTCCTGTCCCACCCATCCAAAGCGTGATTCCTCCTCAAAGCACGTTTCCACGTCGCGTTCCCTGGTTTTGGCGCTGTAGTGGGTGCTGCTGGCAGGTGTTCAGTCTGACTTCTCAGAAGTCCTGAATTCTAAACATGGGGCATACAAATCCCAGATTATTGCGTCCATGTGTTTGGTCGCATCTCCCCGAGATAAGATAAAAACACGGGTGCCCCGCCCCGCTTCGTCTCGCTGAGCTGGGAGATGATCGGCTGTTCTTGCGTTCCTCGTGCCGCCCTCCTGCTGACTCCCTGGGAAGTGGTTTCCCCCGGACTAGCTGGCTTTCACTCCGGCGTGGATCTGAGTTTGGGTGTTTAGGGAAGCAGGCTTTTCTGTTCTAGGTGCTACTGATATTTTTTTTCCAGGGGGTATGAAGTACGACTAGAGCCTTGTCCGGATCAGAATGAGAGGAGTTGATCGGAGGTCATCTTAGTGGGCTTAATCTAATTATCACCTTCGCTATCTCCGGTCGAGGCAGCAGCAGTTCTTTAGCAGAGTACTTTGTTCCTGTTGGTTTCTGAGGTACGAGCCCTGACAAGGTCCGGCGAGAGACCTTTAACTCCTGTTTTAGAGGCCCATCATGTCGATCGCTGCACTCGTAGTTTCCATTGCCAGCTGTTGCATCTTGTAACACAGTGGCAAGAGGCTGGATTTGTTCCTTGCTCGCCACGGTGCACGCAGTGAGACACGGCTGCAATGGATGAGATGTTGTTCTTCCCTGCATTTTCCATAAAATGGGACTAATCCCGTGTAAACCAGCAAGACTGACAGGGGAAGGAGGATGGGAGTGGGGTAATCCAGGCCAGGAGGTAAGCACTGAGTGGACACCAACCTTCTAGCTGTTGTCTGGAATAAAATATTTGTCCGCTTTCTGTATCTTATTCTCCTTAAAAAAAAAAAAAAAAAAAACCCGAAAATGACTGTATGTCTAACTGTGGAGAAACGCATCGAGTTGTAGGCCATTTCGCCTGAAGCCAGGGGGACAGCCGTAGAAGCCTTACTCTGGCCAGGTTTCCAAACTTCCCTGCGGAGCAGAAGTGTCTGGTGTGCATTACTGTGCATCCTCCTTTTGAATTGAAAGCACGAAAGTGTCCCCAAATCATCTCTTTGAGGCAGGTGCTCCTATTTATGTACAGTGCTGAGCACACTAAGGCCTGAGTTCTGTGTTACTGTGGTACGGGCGAGAAGAAAATCATCCTCTGTGGGGAGACCCCGCAGCGTTGTGTTGTGGTGGGAGCCTCGGTGTTGACCTTTCCCCATGACATCCAGCCGTATGACGTTAACGGCTTTGCCTTTCGGTTTGTAGTCTGTGTCTGAGCAGTCGATCTCCAGTCCTGTTGTCTGGGCTAAAAGAATCCTCCTTTGACGTCTCGCTGTCTGGGTTCTGTGATTGCAGGGACCCCCCACGGCAGAGGGGTGCTGACTGCAGCCCGTTTCCCATCTCGTTGGTGCCTCTCCATACTGGAAGACGGGAGGGGTGGCTGAGATAAGCGATGTTCTCGTGTTGGTGGTCTGCAGCGCGAGATGTTTGGTCCGGTTCAGTTGTGTTGCTGACCAGCAGGTTTGACAACACTTCTGCTCTCTCTGCTAATTTTCAGAGCCTGAAATCTCAGTGGTAGATGAGAACTGATTGTGCAACGTCAAAATTAGCCGAGAGAGCCTGTGGAGGCAGAAAAGGGGGGTCCTTGGTCTTCAGCTGGCCTTCTTGCTTAGGCTCAGCGAGGGGGTGCCGAGGCCAGCAGCAAGCTCTGGAACGGGCTTCCCTGCATACCTCCGGGGTGTAGTTAATGAAAACAGAGTGGGAACAGGTAAAGCACATCCTGTCTTTGTGAGATCCTGTCTGGGAGTTGCCTCAAGTGGAAGGAACTGTTTGTTTGACCTGTGCCATGGAAACTCTCCTGGTTTGGGTAGGTGGATAGGTAGCTGCGGATCACAGCGAAGTGACGCGTGTTTGGGAAGCAGTAACTGAGAGTGAACTCTCTCCTCCGAGTGACATTACGCTCCTGTCCCCGGGCGGTGATGAAAGGCAGCATGTTTAAGGGAAGCTTGTAATGTTGACGTGCGTGTTTCCTCCTTCCAGGGGTAGGAGCACGTTGAGGCGCTGCAGTGGTTATTGACAGCGACTGAAATAAGGAAGGGAATGTTGCGTGCTGGCTGTGCATGTTTTCCCCAACCCAGAAAAGGTGGGGAGAGCCCAGTGAAGCGTGTTTTCATGTTCTGTCTGATGCTTCAGAAAGATTGAGCCACAAAGCTCCCAACTCTTCAGGCTACGTCTGGGATGATTGCTAGAGAAGACGGTGAGAAGAGGGCTTGTGGCGGACTGAGTGAAGCAGGGTGGAAAGTGCGGTAGGAAGGAAAGGAGGAGCGCAGTGCTTCAAGAAGAAAGTGCTGGAAGAAGAGGAAATTGGAGTGAAACTTTACAGGGCCTTAACCGAAGAAAAGGAGACTCAGACTGAAAGAAATGGAAGGTAGTAGCAGTCGCGTTTGCAAACGTCCTGAGGGAAAGAATTCAAAATGAAAGGAAGCCCCCAGAAACGGAGGTGAGGGCGGATAGAAGCACCCCCTCGTGCGAGTGGAGGTAAACCCTTGAAACTGGGGAAGGGTGCTCTGGAGGTGGCTGAGCAGAGTGGAGCTGGGAAAATACCCGGAGAAGGGGGTGCTAGGATTGGAAAAACATGTGGAATTCCCAAGGGAGAGGGAAAGGGGAGTCACCGGTGACACACGCTCGGCAGAGCTTGATTGGGGCAGGAAGGAGTAGGGCTGAGTTGAGGGCAGGTCCAGAGGAGCTGGGAGGAGGGAGCTGCTGGGCTGGAAGTGGCAGAGGGAAAGGAATCCGAGGCAGCAGCGGAGCCTGTCTGTGCCTCAGGTAAGCGAGCCGAGCTGGGGACCCATTTGAGCAGGGAATTCTGTGAGTGGCCTTTGTGGATGGGGACAAAGTGTCCAGAGAGACAAAGGGTATGGAGAGAAGGGAGGCGTTGATAGACCAGAGGTAGACAGGTTGCAGGGCTGCAGAAGGGGAAGGCTGGGGGAGAAGGCGCGTATTTGGGAGAATTGTTGTGAACGTGGCCTGAATCGGCATAATTGGTGGGAAGTCAGGGTGGATTTTGCTTGTGTTTCTCCTGGACACGAAGGTGAATGGCAAGGATAGTCAGAATGAGGTAAGTCACGTAGTTTAGACCAAAGAAAAGAGAAAAAGATACCTTGAATAGTGCACAGCAGAGATCTCGGCACGCCGTGCTGCGCCCTCGGTGGCTTCAGCCAGGTGGATGTTCCCCGCTGTGGGAGGACGGGACCTGCCGCCCCTTGGTCGCGGCACGCAGGCGTCCTGGCTGCGGCACCGGTCTGCCTGGGCCTTGCTGGGGGGCTGGCCTCTCCGCAGGGCTGGGGCTGGTGGCTCCAGAGGGGCTCAGTGTACGATGGGGCTGGAGGAGGACGTCCCCGATCTGCGTGTGGCTCCAGAGCTGGGTGGGATGGGCTCAGCAGCCTTTTGTAGGTGTGGTGGGTTGTGGAGTTATTCTTGGGCGAAGGCGTCAAGGAGCCGGGGATTATATTTGCATTGCGTCTTGCTTGGCTGTCACTAATGACAGCGCTTGGGATTTCTCCCCCACATGTAGTGCTTGTTCAGGTAGACTGTCCCATCAGCAATTACCTCCACTCGTACACTCTTTATTTGACGAGGAGCTCGCTCCTGCGCTGCCTGGCGTTCACCTCTGCACTGAGCTGAGCTGGCACGCAGACCTTTGCAAAGGCGCAGCACACCAAATCGCCCCGTGCGAAGGGTCGGAGCGCTTGAGTTCGTGCCCCGGTCTGCGGGTGGAAGAGCTGAGGCAGAACCCAGCAGGATCTGCTCAGGGCAGTTGCTTGGGCTTCAGGGGCGACCTTGATCGAGGAGCACACTGCGCTGTGTGAGGGAAGGGGTGAAGAAGGTCTGTGGAGGAGGAGTACTACAGGAAAAAAATCCTTCAGTTTGGCAGTATCTGTTTGAGTTTGAGGTGTGGCTTTGTTTTTGCGGCGGAGCCTTTCAAAGGGCTGGAGTGTTCTGTTACAGCAGCCAAGCATGTTAGCAGATTGCTTCTGCTAAAGTAATTATCAGTGAAGTCATGTTTAAACTTCCGAGTAACCTATCCCTAGAATTGCTGTGTCGCAGCAGCAGCTAGCTCAGGCGACGAGTGCTTCCCTCCCTGGGTGATGGCGCGACAGGGCTCAGCTTTGTGGAGTGTTGGGCTTTCTCCCAGATCGCATGTGTCGGGACTTGTGCTTGCCTCTCGCCAAGGCTGAGCATCATACGTGGCAGGGTAGAGCGAGGCTGGGGAGCTGCTGCTCTGCGGGGAGCCTGCGCCTGCCGGGGAGAACAGCTCTCTAATGAGAGCTGCTACCAGGTGAAACCAGAGCTTTCCCCAGCTGGGTTGGAAGCGTCAGTCCAGCGTTGTGCTGGGCATTCTCTCTGTCACAAGGGCAAAACAACTTGGCTTGAGGAGTTGCACTCTGTTTCTGCAAAGGAAGAGCTGCTCTGCAGTGGGAGCAGTTCCTTCATTAGTCAGCCCAAGTGACTGACGCCTCGTTTTGTGACTGAACCGATTTAATTGTGATATATTCTTGTCATTAAATGCGCCTTTAATTTTGTGCCACAGTTCTCTCAACCTTCATGAGTGTTTAGTCAGCACTAGCTACTTTTCTGTCCACCCTGAAGAAAAACCTTGGAGAGGCAGAAGAGGGGAAGTCTGGAAGGAGAGAGCGAATGAATCGCCAGGGTGCTGGACTTGGACCTGCAGTGCAAAGGAGGCCTCGTGGCGAAACAGGGAGGCAGGGAAGCGGAGACCGGGTGACAAGTCGAGGAGCGGTTGCTGTAGCAGTAACAGTCGGTGCAATATAACCGGTGTCTGGCTCATCCCTGAGCTGTTGTGGGCTCTTGGGTGGTTGGGATGGGTTGGAGCCTCCTGCTTCCATCTTTGGAGAGGTTTGGTTTTCTGTGGCACTCCACCTGCATGATCAGCCAAGCATGGCACGTTCCCAGGGGCACCCTAAAGCAGTCAGGGCTACCTAGTGAGAGCCCAGCTCTCTTCCGTCCAGAGCTGCGGGTCCCTCCTCCAGTCCAGGGGCTGGTGTTTTCCACAGGCCTCTCCCGTCTCCTGTCCTCCGGGGGTAAAGGGACAAGATTCCTGGCTGGCTTGTCCTCCCGCAGTCCCCATCCTCACATCAAGTCTCCAAGCCTCCGATCAGCCCCTTCACCTCAAGGGAGCGGGCGTTCTCCAGTGTTCAGGCTTGAGCGGTAACTGCAGAAGGGCATTGGGCAAGAAGTCGTAGGGTCCCTCATCTTATTCGGGGTTCGGCGTGGATTCCTCGGGTGACTTCCAACGGGTTGGGTGGCTCGGCTGTCTGCCACAAACGGTGTGGGGCCTTGGGGTGGGACGGGAGGCTGCAGCTGGGCTCCCTTGGCTAACCGCAGCCTCCACAGCGTGGTCCTAACTGCGGTTCGCAGATGGGGGAAGGGACGCTGATGTTAGGTGATAGGCCTGGGGCTGCGGCGTCCATCTGTGTCGGAGCTGGGCTTGGAGAGTGGCATCTTGCTGACTGGGACTTGCCAACAGGGTTTGAAATCCACCAGGCGCTGTCTCCCTCTGCCACTCAACACCTGCTCAGTGTCCTGGGGAGCTCGCTGTTATTTTAGTGGATATTTTTATGCGACTCTGTCTCTTCTCTTGCCTTGTTAATTTAATTGTTTTTTCTTTACAGGTGAGGTGTGGCGTACCAGATGTCGAGTTTTAATGATTTTATGTAGGGTTTTTTAAAAGACAAATGGATTAACGAAGAGGAATTTTACTGAAGGAAGGGGAGGAAAAAATGGAGCTGTTTGGAACAAGCTGAGATCTTCCCCCACATTGCTCGGGCCATGGGTGAGACAGACCTGTTCAGCACCGTTTTCACCATCAGTTGTCTTCTGGGGTTGTAACAGCACTCCCTGAAAACTCTCCTCCAGATCTCTCCGTTAACCTACCCTGTGCTGCTTGGAAATGGTTGCCACAGAGAAGATTTAATGAAATTCCTGTCAATTCCTGATCACCAAGTGGATACTCAGCCTGTGGAAAGGCCTGGGGGGTCAGGAGAAAAGAACAAGTAGGAAGAGGACGAAAACACACGATCCTCTGGACCTTCTCCTCCCGCCCCCCTTGCAAAGAAAGGATTTACAGCTCAACCTTGCACCAGCTGTTCCTCAGCTTTAACAGTCAAGAGAGAAATAAATAAAATTAAACGGCCACCACCAGCCAGCCAGTCCTGGATCCTGGTGAAATCAGGGAGAGTGTTTCTGTGACCCCCTCCAGCGAGGGGGAGGAAGAAGAGGCGGCGGTGCTGTGAGGAAGCTGGGCAGATTGCTTGCACGACAACCCCCTCCTCGCGTGCAGCAGCCGGTGGGGGCTGCAGTGTGCTGGAGGGCAGATTAAAAAGGAGAAGTGGTTTCCCTGAGACTCCCGGAGTGGCTTTTTTGCAAGACGCGTACCGACATCTTGCTTTTTCCCAGGGTGCTGGCTGGGTGGGAAGGTGTGCCCAGCTCCTCACCTTGCACGTCGCGCTGGTCGCACTCCCCTCGCCCGAGCCTGGAAGGCTTCTCCTCCCCTCTGAGCCTGGTCGCAGGTGTCAGCCCTGTGGGCACCTGCTTTTTTCACACTGTTGCCCCACCGAGGGAAGTTACTAAGGGCTCTCGGCATTCCTGCCCCAACGGCTGTTTTAAATCCCCATCCAGTTCTCTGTCCTGAGTTTTTAATGTTTTTAAACTTCTTACGCTGTGCCCGCGAGCCCTTGCTGGGCAGGGCGTAGTTTGGACTCCTCTCCTGGGAGACAGCCGTGGACTTCTCCGGACTGTCTGCTCGGGTCAGAGCCCACCCTGGGAGCAAGCGCTGAGGCCGGTAACGTTCCCTCTCCCCTCCCCTTCTCGTCTTGCTCTGAGTCCCGCTGGGCCTGGGCTATGCTGCGGGGCGGATCCCCCACCACAGCTCCAACATGCCAGCAGCATCTGGAAAGAGATTCAAACCCAGCAAATACGTTCCAGTCTCAGCTGCTGCCATCTTCCTAGTGGGAGCCACCACCCTCTTCTTTGCCTTCACGTGAGTCCCGGCTGCTCGGCCGAAGCGTGGGGAGGGCGAAGGGAGACCCAGGGACCCATTCCTCTCCATGTGATGCCATGAAGCTGGGGGGGCAGAGACCGCAGGGGGCTTGTCTGGCAGAGGGGCTGACGGGAGGATGTTGTGCTCTGGGGACTAAAGGGTGGGCGGTGGAGCAGCCTTGCAGTCCATCGCACAGTTGAGCCCAGCTGCGCTCGGTTTTCCCACGGGGTGAGCCAGAGGAGGCAGGGTGCGGTGGATCCCGGCAAGGCACCTTGCCACCGCTCGGCTCTGGTTCCTGGCAGCCGCTCCTCCCCTGTCTTCGGGTGTTCACACAGCTCTCTCGACTCACTGGCAGCTCTCTCTCGGATCAGCCAGGCTGGGATTGGTTTGTGACCTGTAGGTGGAAAATGGCAAAGATTATTTTTTCCTTTGGAGCTAAGTGAAGTGATTTGGTGGACTGGGGCAGGCTCCATGTTACTGTTTAGAGTTTTGTAACTGATTTGTGAGCCACAAAGGAGAGTTCAAGGAGAAGCACTCTGACCCCTCTGTGGGTCTCTTGCTGCTGTTGATGTCGGTCTTGCTCTGAGGGAATGGGGGCCTGGTATCTCTGGAGCAGACCCAAAGAGGTAGCCTGAGGCAGACGCCTGTGTTGGCCTTGGAGCTGGTGGGGAAAAGCCAGGGTATAAAATGGCGCCAGTAGCTGGAGAGGGCCGGACCATACCATAGGGACCTCACTGGGCTGGGAGAGGGGTAGGGCTGCTGCTCACATTAAAATTTTCCCTTCCTGGGTGAGAAATAGCTTATTAACACTCGTTCAGGGCTGAGCTGAGCTGGTTCTGGGGTGGCTGCGGGCAGGAAGGCAGGGGCTCGGGCTGCCAGCGTGGCTGCTGTGCTGTTGCTGAGCCCCAGCACGGAGCTGCGTGCGCTCCCCGCTCGAGCGGCCGCAGCCGGGCTGGTGCCGAGGCACTTGTGCTGGGCAGGAACGCCGGAGGGTGCCAACTGGGGCTGGCTGCCGAGCCCTACAGTGTGTTCCTGGGGTTGAGGTCTGAGAGCGGGTGCATTTTGGGGGGATAGAGAGATCTGTAGATCAGACAGGTGTTTCTTTATGCTCATGCTTTGGAGGGCTTGATGGTGGCTCCACGCGAAGGGTTTGGGATTGTTGCAGCAGTCTGGAGACATGCCGGCTGCTGGCCTGGGAGGCAGAGGGGCCGGACTTGCTGGGATGGAGCTGTTGGTGGCTGAAAGGTCACCGTGGCTCTAACGCCTGGCAACAACCAGGCAATAAAAGAGTAATTTGATGACTGAAGGACAGAGCTGGTCTGATTTTTTCCCCCTCTGAGCACGGGAGGCAGCTGGTGGTGTCGCTCAGCAGCGTGCGGCCCCCCCACTGAGACACGGAGTGTTCGTCGGCCGGTGCTGCTGGCAGCTCTCAGGCTGGAGGTTTTGCTGGTCTGAGCACGGTGTGTGACATGCCGTGACCCAGGGGGACAGGCGTGGCTCTGCTCTGTCACGGCAGGCTGCGCATTCGGGGGATAGCAGGGCAGCCTTACCCCCCAACGCAGCCCTCACTGCTGTGGCCAAGCCCATGGCACCGGACTCTGAGCTGTCGCCGCCGCCGATAGCAACCATTTATCAGCGAGTGCGTGGTGCGAGGCATCGCTGGGAGCCAGTGCTGCGAAGCAGGTTTGTTCAGAGGAGGAACACCTGGGCAGGGTCGCTTTAATTGTAGGTCAGTGGATGTTATTTAACCTACTTTAAACCATCAAATTAAATTTGAGGCAGAGCGCAGCACACTTTCACACAGGCTGTTCGTCAGGGAGGGAATTGCGTTACTCCCTGGCGTTACAGTCCTCTCGGGGCCGTTTCCCTTTCCTGTGGCTGCTGGGGTGGGGTGGAAGGGACACACAGAGCCGCTGCGAGGTTCGCCTCCCACGCAGGAACCATGGGGATGGTTTCCCGTGGATCGCTGTGCTCCACTTCCTGGCCTGGCAAAAGATGGGCAAAGCGGCTGTGAGCCTGCTGCCCAGCCGTGCTCGGCACCAGCTGCTGCCTGACCTGGAAGCAGGGCCCTCCTCCGTGGCACGGGCCTGCTGCAGACCTGCTTGGGAGGGCTACACCGTCAGCACCGGACCTAAAGCTAGCACTCTGGGACGTGAGATGGAAGCTGTGGGTTGGGGGGCTCCGGGACACCTCCTGCAGGGCCCGATCCCAGGCAGGGAGCAGCCTGCGCTTGCACCGCTCCCTTGAAAGGCTCTGATTGTGTCATTTCTAGCGTATCTGCCAGATGCCTTTCGGTCCATCCACATTGGCCCAGGATTTGTATCTCCGGGCCAAGAACTCTAGTTAATTGATTAATTTAATTAGGAGATGCTGCGGAACATGTGGCAGTTGAAACGAGCTGAGTCCAATTGTGCTGGAGGGAGCGGGCAGCAGGAAGAGGGGATGTTCCCACCTTCCCTCCAGAAGGAGCAGGGGTCTCTGACTTGCTGATGTCTCAAACAGGTTCTGCCTTAGGACTGAAATTTCCCCTTGGGGTCAGTTTGTCTGTTCCTGCATCTCTTGCCTGGCCTATACTGGTCACTGCTCTTCATGACCAGCTTGCAGTCGGTGCTCAGCCTCTCCGTCCCGTCTGGAGGCAGGGAGCACCTCCGAGCTGCCCCTGGCAGGGGCTCTCTGGATAGCGTGCAGTCCGTTGGTCTCTTGCTTCTGTTTGCCTCAACTCTCGCTTGTAGCCACAGCTCAGTGTGACTTCTGGGGTTGTACAAATGCCTGCAAAGTATAAACTGTTTTTTGCAATTAGGTGAATCTGTCTGCAAAACCTCTGACCCTGGCTTTTCCTCCGATCCTCGCAGCTGTGAAGGCTGCGAGGGAACTGCACCCGTCTGGGAGAGCAGCTCTTGCCTCTTCCAGCGCTGGTGGAGGAGAGAGGAGAGGCCCAAAGGTGGGTTTGCCGGGGCAGGATGTGACAGCCCTGGGCACCAGCGGTGCCGCTGGCACATGGTGGCACTCACACTCGCGGTTGGACCCAAGCTTGCGTGGCCGTGGTGGTGATCAGGGGCTGTGTTTGCAGCAAGGCCTTTGCGGGAGGTGAGGAGGCCGTGAGTCCAGCCCTGCCGCGGTGGGTCGGCAAGGTGAGCCCGGCCCCGGCACGGCCTCGGTCCGTCGCTTGGCAGCAGGTCATCCAGGGGTGCAGACAGGGTGGGGAGGGCGCCTTCTGGGATGGCTCTCTGCCGGGAGAGTGCAGGGGACGAGGGGCCACAGGGCGGCTCTGAACCTGCGGAGGGGAGGAGAAGCCGGATTGGGGAGCAATGGGCTTCTCCTGGCATGACTGGTGGCAGAAAGCCCGTCTTGGATGGAGATGTGACTCAGTTTGCTGGAGGCTCCGCGATTTCTCTTATGTGCTGCCAGAGACAAGTCTTGACAGCTCTTCTAGCGATGGGCATGCTACGCATCCCAATCTGCAGAGGGACCTTGATGAGTTCGCTGGGCCCTGCGTGGCCACGATGGTGAGCAGCCTCTCTCCTCCTCTCCTGCGGAGCTGGAGCCCGCGCTCCCCGGCTGCTCCCGGTGTCGGGGCAGGGCCTGCGGCCCCGTGCGCTCTGTCTGGAGAGCAAAAGGCAGGAGCACGTCAGTGCTGCCGATACGGAGATTTCCCTCGGGCACCAGCAGCCACCTTTGCTCCCTGCGCCGTGGGGTGGGGCGGATCTCGGGAGGCGACTCGCCTGTGTTTGGGGCCACGAGCACGGATGCCAGCGGGCAGTTTGGGTCTGTGTGCCGTGAGGATTCCTGCTTCCCCCCGTGGTGTGGGGAGAGCTGGGAGGGCGGCAGGCGGTGGGCTGCTGTGCCTGGAGGCAGCAGGGAGGAGACTCCCGGCATTGCGCTTGCAGTGCAGGGATGCTCAGCCTGAGGCTGCCCTCACAAGCTGCGGGTCCTCTGGTCCCCGAGGAGGGTGTTCTGCATGCCCTGGCCCGTGAAATCCCACCCTGGGGTGGCTTTGCATCCCTGGCCCGTTTTTCTGGGTGGAAAGTTCGCTCCATGCAGAGCAGCCCTGGCAGCTCGCCTGTCCCGTTGCATGCAGCTGGCAAGACCTGGTAAGGACAGGCGTTGTCAACTGGCCCCGAGATGCAACACCAGCTTCTCTGATCAGTTTGCCTTTTCCAGAGTTCAACCTGCCATCCGCCTGTGGAGTCTGGCTGGCAGGTTGGTGCTCGGGGCATTCGGGGTCCTGCCTGGGGGTTCGTGACCACCCAAAATGGAGACTGGAGGCCGGATTTGGAGGATGCAGTGCAGTGAGCCCTCTGCTCAGTCTGCAGCTGAGCACGCAGCCCCCAGAGTGGAGCTGGACTGATGTCCCCAGGCAGGTCTCCTCCGTTTGATTCGGTGGCATCACTGGTCGCCCTTTCAAAGCTGTGGCTGCGTCCTCCTTGGTGCCAAGGTGTCTGCAGGCTGCTGGTGCTCCCTTGGCTGAAGGGCCAGTCTTTCTCGGGGCTGGGGACCTGCTGGCTGCCATCCTGGCCCCTGGGAGCAGTGCTTCTCCCTCCTGGGAACGGCTTGGTGCCCAGGCAGCACGGGAGGCAGTGGGAGAAGCATTCCCTTCTCCCCAGAAGGAAGGCCCTCTCTGTCTGCCCCGGAGCTTTTCCTCTGTGCCAGCCTTCACTGAGGCAGCTCAGTCTTTCCCCTGCAGTGCCAGGGTCTGTCTTTCGAGGAGCTGGGCTGCGTGTTTGGCTCAGCCTCGCTGTTGGCATTTCCCTTGTGCAGGGATGGCTGGCGTGTAGTGGGTCTACCTGGCTCCCCTCCATCTGCTTCAAGCAAAGATTTGGGCTGGGATTTGCCTTCCTGGAGAGAGGAGCTCCTTGCTCAGGGTCTCTGGAAGGGCTTTTCCTACCTTTAGGGCTCATCTGAGCACCTCTGCTGCTCTCGCCACTGCAGCTCGGCAGAGAGCGAAACCAGGGAGGTTCCTCTTGAGCTGCTGTAGGGTGCTTGGCTCTGCCCTTCCTTGGGGCGAAGTGACGTAACGAGTGGCCACCTTCCCCTTGGCACTGTCTGTGTGCAGTGCCCGGGGCAGGGGAGAAGAGCAGCACCCCTCGGAAGGGGCTGCACCTCGAGGGCAGGGAGCTGCCCCGTCGGGTCTCAAAAGACCAGGGCAGCAGCGGCCATGAAGAGAGATGGGGAGTAGTGAAGCCACCAGTCTCCTTGGAACCCCACCGCTGGCACGGCCCTTGGCCCTGGGAGCTGCGTGAAGCAGGCGGTTTGCCTCTCGCCCAGCTCTCCTGTGCCTGCTGCGCAGGTTCCTCTGCCGGCTCCCTGCCTCGCCAGCCTGCCCCGCCGCAAATACCAGTTTCCCCTCTGCGAGTCTGGGAGACTTTCTCGCCTTCGTTTTCTGCAGACCACTAAAACCGCTTGCCCGTGCTGTTCCAGTGGGTGGCTGGGGCAGGTGGGATAAGCCCTGTCCCCGGGCCCAGCCCGCACGTCAGAGGGGCAGGGGAGGCCGGGTGAGTGTGAGCTCTTGTCCCGTGGCGGCTCCCAGCGATGGTGGTTGTACTGGGCTAGCTGGGCTCGGTGTGGCTGGCATGTTCTTCCCGTGCTCGGATCTGGGACTTGCGATGTCACGTGTGTCCCGTGCCTCTCCAGAGCTGCTTTCTGAGGGTTTTGGGGCACAGGCTGGGGACATCTCCGCCTCGCCACCCTGTCCCCGCAGCGCTGGTGCCACCCGCTCTGTGGAGAACCCGCCTGGCCGGCTCCAGAAGGAGATGGCAGGGCCGGCTGTCTCGGAGGCAGAGCCGGCCGGGCTGGTGCCGGGCAGGTGGCGAAGGAGCCGCTCCCTGCCCCGGAGCAGAGCTCTCGGTGGAATGCTGCGATGCTGTCCCAGCTACGTGGGGTGGGGAGGCATCGCCCGGGTGCCCGGGTGGGCGAGGGTCCCACTCGACGAGGCACTCGGGGGCTCCAAAGCGGCACGAGGGGATGGGGTGGAAGGGGTTTTGGGGAGGACAGTTTGCAGTGCAGCCCTGATGTGCAGGGCCAGGGCCTGGAGGTGCTGCCGAGGGTGGAGGAGCCAGGCCCTGCTGTGGGAGAGGAAGAGGAGGAGCGTGCTGGCTGGCGGAGCGTGGCTTGGCTCCATGCTCCTGGTAGCCAGGTGTCTCGTGGAGTTGAGAGGGTTTGCCCTCCCGCTCTCTCCTGTCCTTGGGCAGCGCCCGCTGCCGCCTCCCAGCCTCTCCGGGTGCAGGGACGGGCCTGGAGCCGTGCCTGGGGCCTGGGTGCGTCCTGCCCGCCTCTCCCTGCTCCGCTGCCAGGTAGGTGCTGAGGCAGACATGCCGCTCCTCGCCGAGACCCGTCCTGCCTGCTGGCAGTCCTCTGTCTGGCCCTGTCCCCTGTCCCCTCACACGCTGCCCCATGCAGGAGGCTGCCCCCCCTCCCCAGCCACTCAGGGCCCTGCCAGCTCCGGACTGGGCTGGACTGGGGGCAGAGCCCTGGACCAAGGGTTCCTTCCCAGGTGGAACCTCCCTGGGGCTGCCGTGACAAAGACAAGGGCTGCCTCGCCAGCGATGGGACCCTTGCCCCAGCTGAGTCACAGCGGGTGGTGGTGGAGGAGCATGGGACCAGCCCCTGCCCCTTCAGCTTTACCTGCTCGGGGGCTGTGGGGGATTACAGCGCTGGCACCATATGTCACCCTGCCCGCCGAGCCCTGCGCTCGGCCCCTCGCTGCTCCCACTGCCTAAATCCATCTGCGCTTATCGCTGCGGGGGGATGAGAGGGACAGATGCTGTCCTAGATCTGCAGGATTAAACTCCCAGCAGCAAAGCAGATTAGGGTATTACACTGGCGCCTCGGAGGGGGAAGCCCGCTGTCCAAAGCCAGGGCAGGGGGGAATGGTGGTGATTCCCTTGCCATGCTCCCACGGGCCCCCTCGGCCAGGCCCACGGAGGAGCTGGGTGCTGGCCAGGGCAGGCTGGCACAGCGATGGGGTCCCCATCTGCCAGCGGACTTGTCTCCGGGCTGGGCTCCGGGATGCAAGGAGCAGGAGCCGCTCTGGAGGCCCGGGAGCTGCTGCTGGTTTTGCATCCCCTCACAGGGACCCTCTGCCCCTGAGCTTACTGGTGTGATGCGTGGAGGGTGACGCTCTGGTGCCTTGGGGCCAGATCCCTCCCGGGTGTCCCCAGTGCCATCAGCCTGGCTCGCCCCGTTCCCACCACCGCCCACAGTCGCTCCCTGTGGCAGCGGGGCCCTGTGCTGCAGTGCTGTGGGGCTGTGGGTGCCAGGGGCAAGTGGTGGGTTTGCTCTCTGATGGTTTACCAGAGTGCTTCCCACACCAGCCCCGCGAGTGCTGGGGGTTAGGCCAGTCTGTGGAGCGTGGTGAGCGTAGCCTGGGTGACGCCGATTTGGCTGCCGCTCCAGTTCAGATGCGGAGGGCACTGGGTGAGAGCAAAAGGAGCAGCTGACGGCAGGCAACCTCTGCATCTGCCTGTGAGCGGGGAAGGTGGGCTTCCCAGCCAGGCCACCACTGAGCACGGCAGGAGCGGCTCAGGGATGGCGGTGGGCTCGGAGGGGCAGTGAGCCGGGGGAGCTCGGTGATGCCTGCCGGGGCTCAGCAGGAGCTGGGCCGGTGGGGGGGTGACGCAAGGGGCAGTGGGAAGCGCCGGAGGGGGGACCCGCGGCACAGGGACGGGGTGTCTCACTGCTTTTGTGCCCTCAGGTGCCCAGGGCTCAGTCTGTACGTCTCCCCAGTCATTCCTGTCTACAATGCCGTCGTCTTCCTCTTCGTGCTGGCCAACTTCAGTATGGCCACCTTCATGGACCCAGGCATATTCCCACGAGGTGAGTCTGTCTCCGCTTGGGAAGTGTCTCGCGTAGAGCTGCCTCCTTCCGCCTTTCCTCCAAGGTGAAGAGGATTACCCGATCCCAAAAGGCTTGAGGAGAGCCCTCCTTGCCCTGCCTGGGGGGAGCCGGGTGGTGGCACATGCTGCAGGGACAGTAGCTCTGGGTTTGACACCCAGCCAGTAGGACCGGGTGGTGGAAGCAGCGTAAATCCTGGCACCCCGTGTTAGGTACCTGGGGCTCAGGTGGATGTCGTGGTTTCAGGCAGGGCCTGGGAGAGCCCCCCCCTGCCTCTGCCTGTGTTTAGGGGGTCCCGGACTGGTCCCTGTGCCGGGTGAGTTGGGCCTGGTGATGCCAGATGCTGGGCGTCTCCGGCCCAGGAGGGCCCGAGGCTGCCTGGGCCCGGGCGTCACCTTCCCTGTGCCCTGACGCGTGGCTGTGCTGGGGCTTCCCCATCAGCTGAGGAGGACGAGGACAAGGAGGACGACTTCCGAGCTCCGCTCTACAAGACGGTGGAGATCAAGGGCATTCAGGTGCGCATGAAGTGGTGTGCGACCTGCCGCTTCTACCGGCCGCCGCGCTGCTCCCACTGCAGCGTCTGCGACAACTGTGTGGAGGTGAGGAACTGCCGGGTCCCGATGCCTCTTCATTTCCACGTAGAGTTGAATATGCAGCACAGGTAGGAGGCCCTGGCAGCCGAGCTCCTCACTGTGTCTTCTCCCCACCTGCAGGAGTTTGACCATCACTGTCCCTGGGTCAACAACTGCATTGGGCGCCGCAATTACCGCTACTTCTTCCTCTTCTTGCTGTCGCTCACCACGCACATCATGGGGGTGTTTGGCTTCGGCCTGCTCTACGTCCTCTACCAGGTGGAGGAGCTCTCCGGCGTCCGCATGGCCGTCACGTATCCTCTGCCAGGCTGCGGGAGGGGGCCGGGGGAGGGGGGCATCGGTGGGGCTGGGGACAGCGTGCTGTTGAGCAGGGCCGCGGCCCTTCCTTAGCTGCCTGCTGATAGTATGGTGGTGATGTGCGTGGCCGGCTTATTCTTCATTCCTGTCGCTGGCCTTACGGGGTTCCATGTGGTGCTCGTGGCGAGGGGCCGCACGACCAACGAACAGGTACGCCTGCAGGGCTGCTAGCCCCTGTCATGTCAGACGGGGGGTACCTTTTGGGGCTCCCCAGAGCCAGACGGGCATGGACAGGCTGGATTGAGGCAAGGGGCGGCTGCTGGGCTGGCTGGGGGCTACAGCACGAGACATCTGTGAGGGGAGGCTGAGAGCACCTCGTCCGTGCAGCCTGGAGACACGGGATCTTTGCTGCTGCAGTTAGGGGTGCCTGTAGAGGGGATGGAGCTGGGCAGGCTCTTCTCGGGAGGGCAAGAGGCAACAGGCACAACCTGAAACAAGGCAGCTTCCAGTTAGACATGAGGGAAAGACATTTTCCCTTTGATGGTAGTTCAGCACTGGAACAGGGACCTGGACAAGGTGGGGGGAGTATCTCCAAGTGTCTGTGTGCTCGGAGATTGTCGTGAGTGAGCTGGACAAACCCTGAGCAACCTGGCCTGGCTGGCGGGACCGGAGACTCCCCCGAGGTCCCTGCCTACCCCAATAAGCTGCAATGCTCCTCATTCCGCAGGTGACAGGCAAGTTCCGCGGTGGTGTCAACCCCTTCACCAATGGTTGCTGTAAGAACGTCAGCCGGGTCCTCTGCAGCTCCCCGGCCCCGAGGTGAGCCCGGCACAGCCCAGCAGCTCCCGGGCAAACTGCCCCACTGAGCTTCCGGCCCTGACCATCCTCCCGCCCCTGCCCTAGGTACCTCGGGCGCCCGAAGGCCGAGCAGACGGTGCTGGTGAGACCCCCCTTCTTGCGGCCTGAGGTGTCAGACAGTCAGATCACTGTCAAGATCATGGACAACGGTATCCAGACAGAGCTGAAGAGGACAAAGGTGAGGAAGGTGGGGATTACCGGTCCCTGTGTTGGGGCCCTCCATGGAGCCCAGGGGTGCAAGCCTGCATCCGTGAGTAAAGAACCGAGTGAGCCTTGTCACATTCCTCATCCCCCTCCGTGTCATCTTGTTCTGTGTCCTCACGGGACGGAAACCATGTCCCTCCCATGCGGCAGCAACCACATGAGGCTTTGCACCCTCTGTTGCCCTTCCCTGTCCTGTCCTTCCCCTCGCAGCATCCGTCAGAGGTCCCCCTTCCTCAGCACTCCCCAGCCCCTGAGGCACGTGCCACCTGCGAGCGCTCTATGCTGGATGGCCCAGGAGGCAGCGAGGGCCCCCTTAGCGCCGCTGCCCGCTTCATGCCTGCCGAGGGAGGGCTGAGGCCTTGGTACCCCTCTGACCCCTGCTCTGCGCTTTGTCTCTGCAGTCCAAAGGAAGCCTGGAGGTGACGGAGAGCCAGTCTGCCGACGCCGAGCCGCCCCCCCCACCTAAGCCAGACCTCAGCCGCTACACGGGCCTGAGGACACACTTAACCCTGGCCACCAACGAGGGTAAGGAAGGCATGCAGGTCCCCGGCAGCCACTGGGAAGGGAGCCCAGGGCTGTGCCAGGCAGACAGGAGCCAGGGCCGTAGGCCGAACAGGCTGCAGGGCAGACCCGAAGTACATCAGCACCACCTTACAGGGCAGAACGTGCCCACATCTCCGGGCTGGTATGTGTGGCCGCTTGCGCTTGGAGAAGCCTGCGGGGTGCTAACAGCTGGCTCTGCTCCCTCGGAGAGGAGCAGGGGGGCTGAGCCGAGACAGTGCGCTGCTTGTCTGGACCTGCTGTGCGCTGCGGTGCTGCAGGCAGGTGCAGGAGCATCTCCCGGATGAAGGGGGCGAAGGAGTGGCAGGCCTGGCATGGTGGCAGAGAGCACGTCTGTGGCAGCCTGCGTGGCTCATCTTCCCTGCTTCCCCGAGCACTGGCGAAGCGGTGCTTGGAGCTGCCTGCGTGGGCTTGGTGAGAGAGGTGGGCTGTGAAGGGCAGAGCGCGGGAGCAGCTGCTTCCCGCAGCGGGCGGAGGCCTTTGCAGCTCGCCCTGGGCTGGGGCACAGCGCTGCTCAGCCCCGTGGTCGGTGGGGTGCCCAGGCACCCACTGACAGCTCTCTGTGGTGCACGACCCACCGGCCCCGGGGTGCCACCCAGCTGGGGCCACTGCAGGGGCACGGGAGTGCCAGCCCCAGACACATTGCCATGGGGACACGTTTTCCATCCTGCTCTGTTTCATCCACCCCTGGTGCGCCTCTCCTCAAGCCCATCCCTCTCTCCACCTCCACCTCCCTGGTCTGTCTGCCCCAGGCTCAGAGCCGGTTCTTGGGAAAGGAGGGCAGGCCTCCGCACAGCGTTCCTTCCCCTGCGCAGCCCTGGGGAGCCGCTGCACGTCTGAACATTTCTCTTTCTTTCCCTGCCTGCAGACAGCAGCTTGCTAGGCAAGGACAGCCCCCCGACCCCCACTATGTACAAGTACCGGCCCGGCTACAGCAGCAGCAGCAGCTCGGCAGCCTTGCCCCACTCCACCAGCGCCAAGGTAAGGCTGTGCCTGCCGCTGCCTTCCTGCGGCCGGGCGAGGGGGGAAGCAAGGCTCGAGGGGCTGCCGCCACATCCCCAGCTGGGGGAGAGCCTGGGGCGGGCGTTGGGAGCTTTGCAGGGGCTCTGCCTTCCTGTGGGTGACTGCTGTCACCTCTGACCCTCAGCTGAGCCGCGTGAACAGCCTGAAGGAGCCCAACTCCATCTGCGACAGCAGCCGCAAGCCCAGCTACCGTTCGGAGCCGAGCCTGGAGCCTGAGAGCTTCCGCTCGCCTACCTTCGGCAAGAGCTTCCACTTCGACCCGCTCTCCAGCGGCTCCCGCTCCTCCAGCCTCAAGTCCGCCCAGGGCACCGGCTTTGAGATGGGCCACCTCCAGTCCATCCGCTCCGAGGGCACCACCTCCACCTCCTACAAGAGCCTGGTGAACCAGACGCGCAACGGCAGCCTGTCCTACGACAGCCTGCTCACGCCCTCCGACAGCCCCGACTTCGAGTCGGTGCAGGCGGGCCCGGAGCCCGACGCGCCGGTGGGTTACACCTCGCCCTTCCTCTCGGCCCGCATCGCCCAGCAGCGAGACACCGACCTGCACGGCCGCTTCGCCGGCACCGTCTCGCCCAAGCATGCGCCGCCCCGCGAGCCCTCGCCCGTGCGCTATGACAATCTCTCCCGGCACATCGTGGCCTCCATCCAGGAGCGGGAGAAGCTGCTGCAGCAGCCACCGGCCCCGGGCAGGGAGGAGGACGCGGGGCTGCCGGACTCGGGCATCCAGTCGACGCCAGGCTCCAGCAACGCGCCCCGCACCAGCTCTTCTTCGGACGATTCGAAGCGCTCGCCCCTGGGCAAGAACCCGCTCACCCGCCCGGCCCCCCCCCGCTTTGGCAAGCCTGAGCCCCCCCACACACTGCGGGTGCGCTTGCTGGGCTCCCCCGAGCAGCCCGCTGCCCCCCACCTCGGCAAAGCCGTGTCTTACAGCAGCCAAAAACCAGCGCCTCAGGCCAGCGTCCCCGAGACGGAGGAGGTGGCTTTGCAGCCCTTGCTGGCACCAAAGTAAGTCCCGCGCCGGCCGGCCGCGCGCAGAGCGGTCTGTGTCTGTGGGGGGCCCTGGCACCGGCCCCCTGCCCCGCCTGTCCCCTCCCGTCCTCCCCCCTCAGCACCGCACTGGGAGCAGTGGGAGGGAAATCCTCCTCCTCCTCCCAGAAGGAGCTGATGCTCCCGCCCTCCCCCCCAACCTCCCGGGATCCCCCAGGCCTCTCGGGGAGCCGGAGGAGCATCTGGTGCTGGGGGTCCCCAGGGAGGGCAGGGCCGTGCATGCCGGGATCCCTCCTGGGGGTGACGGCAGCCGTGCGGTCCCGTCCTTCCCCCCAGCCCTCACCGCGGTGCCCCGCTCCCTGCCCCTCCTCACACCCCCTGTCCATCCTTCCTTCCCTCCCCAGGGACGAGGTGCAGATGAGAACAGCCTACAGCAAGTCCAACGGGCAGCCCAAGAGCCTGGGCTCGGCCCCCCCGGGCCCGGGGCAGGTGCCCCTCAGCAGCCCCACCCGTGGCGGAGTCAAGAAGGTCTCCGGCGTGGGGGGGACCACCTACGAGATCTCGGTATGAGGGGCAGAGCCGATCGCCCCTCACCTCCTCCCCGGCGCCGGAGGGACGCGCTGCGGCCAGGCGCTCTGCGGACTCCTGGGGGAGACAGGCCAGCAGCCCCCCTGCTTCTCCCTGCCCCCTCCCCGGGACGTGGGGGGCCAACACACACCGAGCGGGGCTGCTCTGCCCTCGTGCCCCGTCACCATCTCGGCTGGGCCAGCCACTTGTGGGCCTCGTGCAATCAATCGCTCGCCTAGCGTGGTAGGAATGGATTGTTTTTAAACCAGAATACTTTTTTTTATTATTATTGTTACGGATTCTATTTTTTTTCTCTTTCTGAGTTACCAGGTGTGTGTATATATAAATATCTATATAAATATAAATATTAAAAAAAAAGCAGAAATTATATATCTTACCCAGAGAGAGGAAGAAACTACCCATTCCCGGTGTAGGGCCTGCATCCCGCCTTGTCACCATCCCCAGAAGAGGGATGTGGGGCCGGTGTTCGTGGGATGAGCCGGGGCAGGCGCCTGCTGTTGCTCACCCACCTGAAGCGCGGCCGGCAGGGCCGTGGGGTCGGCCGGCAGGACCCTGCTGCGGTGCCCCGTTCCCCTGTTGAAGGCCGAGGGCCTTTCGGCCAAGGACATGCTGCTCCCCGGTTCTCTGGTTGTCAAAGCCTCCAGCCCTCCCACGTGGGGCAGAGGCAGGGCCGCAGGGCAGCCCCCTCCCCAAAGCCGACTGGGAGCTGGCACATGCAGGTGCTGGCTGGCGCAGAGAAACACAGACGGGCTCCAGCCTGTACCCAGCTGTGGGGTTGTGGGGTTTTTTGCTCTTTTTATGTTTCCCCAGAGTTTGTGTTGGGGGGG
>Ga0065711_1036098_pt1 | contig 21462 bp, 15 predicted proteins | sample Hoacrofraction12_FD_59098 | JGI IMG/M metagenome (GOLD analysis project Ga0065711, IMG submission 59098) | Hoatzin crop microbial communities from Cojedes, Venezuela - Epithelial fraction 12 v2 (version 2) | ecosystem: Host-associated > Birds > Digestive system > Esophagus > Crop | place... | reverse complement strand
CCCCCCCCCAAAAAAAAGCTTTCAGGAACAAGACTTTCAAACTGGAATGGTGAACGTAAGGCAATGTTTGTAGCATGGGAGTACTTAACTTGGTGGAGTTCCTAAGGATTTGATGGACTTTGTACGGGGATTCATTCCATTGTTTCAGTTACTCTTTTATCTCAGAGTAGTTGTATGAGACTTGCCAGCTGGACTATGCTGGTTTGCTTGCCTTTCAAGGGTGCCTTAAGTATCAATTAAACAGAAAATAACTGCTGTTTCTCTTCTAGGTTTTTGAAATACACACATATGAAGCAAGCTTTCAAGTCTGAAGAAGTGAGTAGATTGCAAAAGTACCTACTTTTGCTTACAAATCAGTTTTGGAGACCACCTGTAGTTGTTTTAACAGTACTTGATGCTTGTTCTTTTTCTTAAGTTCTCAAGAGTTAGAATTTAAGAACTATAAGGGAAAACAGGGATGGTGTTTTAGATCTCAAGTTGGTTAGTAAGACTGAATTCAGATTACCTTTGGGATGACAATGTGATCTCTTCTGTAGACAAAAGGTCAAGATATAGTTCAAAGAAGTATACTTGGACATATTCTTCCTGAAGCAATGGTGTGTTACTTAGAAAACTATGAACCAGAAAAATTTTCTGAGATATTCCTTGGAGAATTTGACACTCCAGAAGCAATTTGGAGCAATGAAATGAGGTAACTCTTTTCTGACAGAGGGACAAATAAATCTGAACTGCATAACATGCTGAAGAAGTCTTGTCTTTGGCATTTGTAAATAATGTCGAAAATACCTGGATTCCATTGTTTTGTTACTTCCTTCTGTTTGCCTTCTGCAAGGGCAATGTCCTGCATTGCCCTCTGCTTCTATCAAAAATAGCAGGGCAGGGAGGAGCGTAATTGGCAATGAAGGGAAATATTTCCCTGAACATCTGACAACATTCTTTACATCAGCCTCTGTCATACTTGATCAAGTTCCTTTTGTGAGTGGAGACTTCACTATTTATGTGGACTGCTTTATAGTTACTGTGCTCATTTATTTCCTAGATAGGTGCCGATAATATACCTCTAATATTACAATACATTTTTAGACTCTTGCAAAAAATAGAAGTGTTGAGGGAGGGCAAAATGTCAGTTTACACTGTTTTTAATAAACTAATTTTCATGGCATGGAAATGGCTTTGTAACAGAATAGGACTGAATCCTATTCTGAATCCGTTCTGAAACATGGGAAACTACTAAGCAAAATCTTTCCGGAAGAAATAATTGAACACAGTTGTACAGTCACTTAGTATTGAGGAGTGCTTGGCAAACGTTAAACCAAACTTTGTAACTTTTAGGCGTCTTATGATAGAGAAGATTGCTGCTCATCTTGCTGACTTCACCCCTCGTCTTCAAAGCAATACAAGAGCACTCTACCAATACTGTCCTATACCGGTTATCAACTATCCACAACTGGAAAATGAGCTGTTCTGTAATATTTATTACCTCAAGCATCTTTGTGATACACTCAGATTTCCAGACTGGCCAATTAAAGATCCAGTAAGTAAGAAGTATTTCAGGATTCATTTCAGTCTTGATCTTTCAGAGCGCTAAAAATGGAATATGTAACAAAAATTTAAGGAAATCAAATGCTAGGTTTCTTGCAAGTAACTGAGTGATCCTGACTTTCAGTTCATAAGCAAATATGTTAAACACCTTGTCTTGAAGCAGAATAGTCTTCATGCCATATAGCAACCACATGTTAAGTATATTCTCTTTATGTTGACTACTATAAAAGCGAAGTAGAGGGTCCAAGAAACTTCAGATAGTGTTTCAGTGAACCTTGAGTGATTGGTGGGGGAGAGGTGAAATCATCACTTTTTTGGTTCTTACTTGTCCATGTTGGACGAGAAACTGAGCTAACTTGGTATCAGTACATTAGCCGAACTGGTAAGATCTTTTTGGTACAAGTCTGTTGTCTAGATCTCTCTAGGCAGCATTATTTATTCAGCTTTGCAGTTTTTGAAGTATTGAGATGTGAACAGCGTATCATTTAAGTGATTCTCCATCTTCTAATGTGACTTTTACATGGACATTTTTAATCTTAAGGTGGTGTTCTCTTGAAGAAAATACAGCACTGCAGTGAAGCGAAGTCTTAATCGCTTCCTGACTGGAGGGGGAACCATCATTACTGAAGGGTTAGGTACTTGAACTTAGGGTGATGGGTGATAAGGATTCGTTAATAAAGCAGCACTTTAGTAAAAAAGATGACATCTACTGGTGTCAGCATAAATGAAACACTAATAAATTGTGATTATTTAGGTTAAACTGTTGAAAGATACACTAGAAGCTTGGAAGAAGGAGGTAGAAAAGAAGCCGCCTACCATGTCAATAGATGATGCTTATGAAGTCCTTAACCTTCCCAAAGGACAAGGCCAGTAAGTGGTTTTCAGTATTTAAAGTTGAACAAACTGAAATTTCTTATCTTGGTACTTGCAACCAATTAGTGGTATTGGTTCAGTTATGTCTGTTACCTACTTCTTTCACAGTGGAAGATTCCTTTATGTGAAAAGAAATAAAGCTTGAAAATCCAACTCCACTGTTTGAGAGAATAATTGTAAAGTGTTCAGATAAACTGAAACTGGGGGAAAAATGCTTTGAGCTCTGCGTAAAAGCATTCACTACGCTGTTTTACAAGACCAGCATTAGACTTAACCGTAGTGAGCAAAGAACATGACAGAACTTGAATGTATTCAAAATGGAAACTGGTTTTTCTAATCATTCTTCTTCCCCCTGCCAAATATAGTCCTCTTTCTTGGTAATAATGTCCTTAGGATTTTTTGCATCCTATCTTGCCACTGGTTTCCAACTTCAGGCCTCTAGAAGAACTGACAGCACTTTGTATTTATGCTTCAATAACAGTGCCCTTACAACAAATCAAGAACTATTAACTTGTGCCACTTGTAGCTCACTTAGACTCTTTGGAAGATTCAGGGACTTTGAGCACTTTCTAGTTAGTACGTTCAGTACAAGAGGTACTAAAATACTGTCTATTTCTAAAACTTCTGTGTATTTTGTGGCCACAGGATTACCCCCATTCAGTGTCAGCCAGTGAAGCAGGATTTTCAAATTCAAATACAAGAGCTTTGTCATTTTCATTTGTTGCAGTTACTATTAGTACTGTTGTCAGAATCCAGGCTTGTTTTTCTGGCTTTTTTTGATCTTACTTAATGTAATGGGATTTGTTTTCTTGTAGGCATGATGAAAGCAAGATCAGGAAAGCTTATTTCAGGCTAGCACAAAAATATCACCCAGACAAGAATCCAGAAGGCAGGGTATGTACAACACAAATTCATGGTGTTAATAAAGTGGGGATGGATCCAGCTGTTATGTGTATTAAGAATTTTGAAATGCTCACTTAAATTGTCATTCTCCCTTTGAAAAGCTATGTGCTAGATGAATACTAGAATACAGATTAATACTACAGATGAGTTATTTAACTAATGTCAATCAAGGAATGTTAGGATTTCTACAGTGAAGTGATGCAATCGGGTCAGAGCCACATGTCAGAAATTTCGCATCTGGTTGAAAGCGTTACACAGGACCTAAATAAGCTAATTGCTCCCTTTCAAAGACAGATTGCATTCTTTGCCCATTCTTACAATCAATTAAACTGTACTTAGTGCTTTTGTCATAGTGATTTAGTTTTAGTCTCTTGCTTATGGCAGAGTTTAGGAGACAATAGAAAAGTGATCCATGAACCAGTGTTCTTAAGGTTATTTGGAGTATTTTCTGAAGGGTAATAGGGCAACAGAACTAGCATTGTGGGTAATAACCATAAATGCCTTCTACCTGCATCTAAACTGGTGCTGCAGACTTGTAGTAATTTAGGGGGGTTCTTAGCAACTCTGAAGACTATTCCTTTTTATTTGCAGGATATGTTTGAAAAAGTTAATAAAGCATATGAGTTTCTATGCACAAAGTCTGCCAAGGTGATAGATGGGCCAGATCCAGAAAACATAATTTTGATCTTGAAAACTCAAAGTATCCTCTTCAACAGGCATAAAGATGGTAAGCAAGCTGTCATGAGAATGTTTTATGTTCATTGCTTTAGTGGCCGTTGCAGTCAGTTTTAATCTCCTCTGTTCTTGCGTCTGTGTTCTGTTGATCTGGTTTCTGGCTTGCCAGAGCATTATATAGCTATGGTAAAGGGCTTCAAAATAGGACTTTTTCTTCCATAAAATAAATTAATCTGCAGTAAAACTTAATTCAAAAAAGCATTAATAGCTTGTTGAAATTCTCTGCACCACTACTAATCAGTTTGAATCTTCCTCCATATGTAACTTAGACTTAACAACTCTGTCTACGCGGAGAAGTCCTCAGTCGCCCAGATGCCAGATTCTAGGTATAAAAGAGATTGTCTCATTTTGAGTAGCCACATGAGTGTAAGCTTGCAGAAATTCTCGCGAGTGTTAGAGTGCTCTGGTGAGTGTGCTGCAACACTACCTCTTTCACAGCCCATCTGGGGAAGAAGGATAGCCTGAGTAACTTGTCGCTAGAGCCAAAAGTTTCTGCCAGCCAGGGACTGTACAGTCCCTGTCCCAAGTCTTGCAGAGTCAACACTGTTTTGCTACATAGGTGTTACATTATAATGTTGAACTAAGAACCTCGTAGGCAGTTGTGTGGAGGCAGTGACAACACTAGTGTAGACTTATATAGGTTGGCTTGCAGTTGGCTCCATGCTACAAGATAAAATTGTTTGTTAGCACTGCTAAACCGTAAAGGAATGAAAAATGTAATTATTTAAAATATATGGCTGCTGTGTCAAACTGGAAAGGTCCTTACAGATGTGTTGTTAGACAATCCTGGAGACAGACAAGTGTCATTTGCCAGGCTCTGAGCTTGGGGGCTCGCTGAGCTGGAGAAGTGTCTTAAATAAGTTCTTTCCGTGAAGCTCTGTCAGCTTCTAGTGTGAACAGTCTTGTGTGACAAGGAGTCAGATTGTGAGGACTGTTCAGTCTTGCCCCATTGTTGGCTTTCATTGATTCCTGGTCCTTCTGTGTATCTTCCACTGATAATTATGCAGTGGTTTAAATTGCTTAGACTCTGTGTATGTGTCAACTTTGACTTTTTTTTCTCTTTCAGAGTTGAAACCTTACAAGTATGCGGGCTATCCTATGCTGATAAAGACTATTACCATTGAAACATCAGATGACCTTTTATTTTCCAAAGAATCTCCTCTGTTGCCAGCTGCTACAGAGCTTGCTTTCCATACTGTCAATTGTTCAGCATTAAACGCAGAAGAACTGAGAAGAGAAAATGGAATTGAGGTAAATGAAAAGAAACTTACCGTGTTTTGTTTGGGGTTTTTTTTGTCTTAACTTTTTCATAGCTAAAAATCCTAGATCCTCAATGCATAGGACATCAGATGAAACTGAGAATCACTTCTGGTCTTATTGAGACGCTCGTCCGTTCTTACTGTCTCTTTTCTGGATGCAGTAGGAGAAGCTTCTTGCAGAGTATACCCCTTTCTGGACCTAGGCCTGTCTGAACTGTGGATAAGCAAACTACATACATGTTTCTCTGTTTCTTTACAAAACTCTATAAACCATTTGAGCAAGCAGCAGATTATGTCAAATGTTTCCCTTAGTCATAAAACATTAGTTGATAAATGCTTTTTTAATTTCTGCCAGCCTTGAGCAGTTTTTGTTGTGACTGAACTTATGCGTCATCTAATCCTCACAGGTACTGCAAGAAGCGTTTAATCGTTGTGTAGCAGTCTTGACTCGTTCTAGTAAACCAGATGATATGTCTGTACAGGTAAGTTGCAGAAACTTTAATTGTATCAGCTTCTCGGAAGACTATATATATAATACAGTATGCATATAATGTTATAATAAATATAAGCATATATGTAATATAAAATATTGATATAGTATTATATATATTAAAAAAGGATTCTAAACATGCATTTCCTCTCCACTTGGAACCAATAAAGTACTGCTTTTTTTAGGTATGTGGATATATTAGTAAGTGTTACAGTGTAGCAGCTCAGTTTGAGGAATGCAGAGAGAAGATTACAGAAATGCCTAACATCATTAAGGACCTCTGCAGACTACTGTATTATGGCAAGGTAAGAGCTCCCTTCCTTTGCCTAGGTGGGTATTTAACTGGTAAATGTTTAGGGGAAGGTTCTGTTTCTAAGGGAGATAAGACAGTTGCAGACAGTTGTCAAACCCTTCGGTAAGATCCCAGCTAATCATTATTGGGATACAAACTCTACTGCCCTGTGCTCAATGTGTGTATCTGAATTGATTTAGTGGACTTAAAATGCAATCACTATAAAGATTCAGCTACTTTTGCTTTTTAAGTGACTTAGTCTAGCCATTGGCTTACTGTACTAAATTAGCAGATAGAAGTATTAGAGCTAGATGTTATATAAGCAGATAGAATCCTAAATCAGTATAAACTCTGAGAAGAGTATTCAAGAAGTTTTGTGGCCATTTAGCTCTTTAGAACTTGCCTCATGTTACATAAATGCTGAATTCTGCCTGAATTGAGAGGAAAGCTTGTCTTGAACTCTTCATATGGGGTATGTGAAAACAGTAGACTATAGAAAACAGCAGACTGCAAAACTAGATTATGTTAATTGACTGTAGGTGCTTGTCTGTTCATTAGTCCCTGCAGAATACACGTATTGCCATAAAAAGCTCACCTTGGAATCTACCACCTTCTTGAATTGTTTTTCCACTGATTCATCAATGTTGCCTTCTAATCATCTGAAATAACTATTCAAATACCCCTCCTTTGAAGGATGCTGACTAATTAGCCATGTTTCTCGGATACCAGATGCTTAGCTTCAGCTGCAGATGTTGTTCTGTCTCCTTCAGTTTTCATCTCTGTGCTGCTTAGATAGTACTCCAGAACTAGGAAGTTTTAGTTTTAAGCCTTTGTATGGTAAGGAAGCCAGTTGTGTGTCTTTGCTCACAAGTACTAAGGCAAACTTTTTTCCTCCTGCAGAACATACCCCGAGTAGCTGCTTTGGGAGTGGAGTGTGTTAGCTCCTTTGCCTTAGACTACTGGCTACAAACGCATTTGTTCCAAGCTGGAGTTCTCTGGTATTTACTGGGTTACCTCTTCAACTATGACTATACGCTAGAAGAGAGCGGTATTCAGAAAAGTGAAGATTCGAATCACCAGGTAATGTTAACAAGGTGCATGCTTTCAGACGCTGACAGTTGTTGCTTGCCATCTCTTATTAACAAAATAAGCATATTCAAATACATATTGTTCATGTGATTCAATGATTCTAATAATGTTAACAGCAGTTTTGGAAGGGGGTTTTTGTGTAGTCATGTAAATACTGTTGTATGGGTTTTGTTTTTTGTTTGGGTTTTAGAGTAGTTCAAGCTTTGAGTTCAAATGTTAAAGCTGCCAAAACCTGTCATTTCTAATAGACTTAATGAAAGGAATTTTTGTCTACAGTGAACAGTAAAAAAGTAAATTCGTGCTATCGGGAGAAAAAATCCTTTTCTCTAGAGGTTCAGCTGAAGGGGTTGTCTGGTGATACCATGCACTTATCTGAATTTTTTGCTTTAGGACAGTATTATCCCTTTGCCCCACAGCTATGTAAGGGGCTTCACACTTCCATTTCCTCAAATGGTGGCCTTTCAAGTGTGGCATTTCTTCCTCAGCTACTGGATGAGATGAGCTTTGAATAGTCTATTGTAGTTATTAACTCTTGTACCACTGTCATAAAAGGCTTATTATGCTGATATTTGACTGGTCTAGCAGGAACTGTTGTCTGATCAAAAGCGATTACACTAAATAGCTGCTGTAGCTTTCAGCTTCTCTTGATGCCCCAATTTTCTCTACTTACCAGTGTTCATGTCTGACTGCATTTATTAAGCCCACAACACAGTGATCATATTGTGCTGTTTTGCAGCGCCTCGTGTTTTATTAGACATCAGTGCATAATTTAGTGTTGCAGATAAATAGGGAATATCAGTTCTGTTCATTCTGGTGCAAAAGTGTTGGACAACTCTTTCTAGCTAATCTAATATTTCTTCAGTAAGCTCTAGCATTTTTATAACTATCTTTGTATTTTTAGGAGGTAGCAAATAGCCTTGCTAAGCTCAGTCTCCTGGCCCTGAGTCGCCTCGGAGGGTATCTGTCTGAAGATCAAGCTACACCTGAAAACCCGACGATCAGGAAAAGCTTGGCTGGAATGTTGACACCCTATATTGCAAGGAAACTCGCTGTGGTCAGTCTTACTGAGGTAAGTGTCTGTTGGCCAAAACTTTTTCTAGTGGTTTGTGGAAGGAGTACCTGGTCACTTCTAAAACACTGAATCTTCTTAGACAAACCTGATACAATGAACAGCAGTGCGATTTTTCTTTGCAGTTGGAGTAACTGCAAGGAAAATAAACTGTTCCTGTCCATAGTGTTTGAGGCTGGAACAGTACCTTATAGAATAATATTTGCAAAACAAATACGGGAGCAAAGAAGCTGAGGTAATTGAAGGCTTAAGGATAATAACGATAATGGAGAGCAAAGATTACTCTTTAGTGGTGCCAAGGAAATAACCTACAGAGACGTGCTGCAGATAGCTACTGCTCACTGTCAAAAACAGGAGAATCTGAAGTAAGTGTGGCTTGAAGCAGAATAACGACAAATTAAAATATAGATTGTACTGTACCATATAAGTTAGACGTACTGTTTTTCCAAAATGTGGAAGAGGACACTTCAGACCTGCTTATGAAATTGGTCTGGTTGTTAATGAGATTGGGTTAACTTATATCATGAAACACACTGATTACTGCGCGTAAGGACCCAGAACTAACTTGTAAATGTGTTATGTCATGTGAATTCCTTGTTTCTTAGACTCTGAAGATGCTTAACAGTAACACAGAGAACCCCTACTTGATCTGGAACAACGGGACAAGAGCTGAATTACTTGAGTTTTTGGAATCTCAACAGGAAAGCATGATTAAGAGAGTAAGATACTCTGTACTTTAAATCCTGCTACTGTTTTTTTAAACTATTTCATGTTTTGGTACGGCTGCTTGTAATATGGTGATACAGTTAATACATGCATCCGTTGTTGTCTACTCCTAAGTCACTTTCTTCATTCGGTAGTCTTGAAAAGAAAAAAACCTAAGACTTTGCTTGTTTATTTCTTGTAATGTTTCAGTCTGTCTTGAGCTTCTGACTTCTACTAAAACTTTGTTTTCTGTTCCAGTATTGTCTATTTCATTACTGGGTTATAGCTTTAAGCTTTCTACAAGATTGTTCTCTGTCTGAGCTTGTGCTGTGTATCTCTTCTTAAAGGGTGATTGTGACAAGAGCTATGGATCTGACTTTGTCTTCAGTGACCATGCAAAGGAACTTATTGTGGGAGAGATTTTTGTTAGAGTCTACAATGAGGTCCCTACCTTCCAGCTAGAGGTGAGATGTAGCTAAAACCTTCCTGTTGAAACTAGTATTTGGAATGTTACGTCTTCCTCTTTATCTATCTCTTAATGCAAACAGAATGGGGAAAATATGAAATCTTACGGAAATTTCCTTTAACATGATCAGCATGTTATGGGATTATCTCTCTATATTTATTAAATTACAAAGAACAGTGAGTTTGTCATGGGACAAGACTTTCTTCTGCTTCAGATAGCTTAATACCTTTTCTCTACAAGCTTGCACTGCAGACACTCAAGTTGATTTAGTGATTCCAGGAGGTAGCAATTCTGCCTAGTGGCTTTGCTGTCCATCTGTATATATGGAGAAACATACACCTGAAGAATGCTGTTGACATAGTGGCAGCTTTCTAAGGGGGTATGTTTAGATATAAATAGGGTTAAGGTGCTCCAGATGTTACAGTGATCAGAGTAGAAAAGTGTTTCCTGTCTGCAAGAAAGGGGTATGTGAAATTTAGGAAAAGTTATTTGGATACACTTTCTTCTAGTATGAATACCATTGCATCACACAGCTAAAAATGCTCTCATCTCTAATTTAAAGCTTCCTAAAGCATTTGCTGCAAGCCTCTTGGATTACATAGGCTCACAAGCACAGTACCTTCATACGCTAATGGCAATAACACAGACTGGGAAAGTAGAGTCCAATCAACATGGAGATCGTTTACGGAGAGTTGAAATGGCCCTGGAGGCTCTGAGAAACGTGATAAAACACAACCCAGGTAGGCTTAAAAATGGACTTCCCTGATAGACTTTCTTGTGGACAACCTTAAAAAATGTGGACCTCTGTAGTCTTTATCTTCCACTGAGAAGGAAGCTTGTTTTTCTGGCTAAGAGACTTCAGCATTGTTGATAAGCCACGTAGGCTGGCTTTTTTTTGCCCTTGGAGAATATTATGATAGGTGTATTTAAAGTTTTGTATGAAATCCAAGCCTTACCTATTTTCTTCTCTGAAATGTTGGGTTTGAACTCTAATTTGAACTATTGCTAGAAAGACTTCAACCTCTTGGATGAAACTTTCTGTAATCCTTCAAAGAATTTTAGCTGATTCTTTTAAACTTCCTTGCCTCAAACAAGCCAAAAAGAGCCCCCTTGAGCCGAGTACTGCATACTAGTAAACACCTTTAAACACGCCAGGAGAAGATGCTTTGGGGAGTGGGTAGCTAATACCAGCAAAAATTTATGAGCAGGTATTAATGTACGGACTAGGAAAGCCTGAGACACAGGATTGGATTGTTTTCCTACTGTATTATATGTTAGTTCTGAAAGTAACTCATGTTATCTCATGGCTTCTAATAATAGCTGATTAGGTTGTTCTCAGACTGGATCCTCTGTATTTGACAATTATAACCATGAAGGCAGCTGTTACTGCTGTAGATACCAACCCTGCTCTGAGCTGGGAGAATAAGAAAGGGGAAGTGTATTTGAAGACAAGAAGTACTGATAACCAATGGTAACTAAAATAACTGAGCTTGCTTAGTTGTCTTGTAAGAACGCAAGTAACTGGTAGTCCAAGAACTAGCTCCATTACTTGCCTTAGAGGGAGGAAGTATCTTCTCCTTTTGAAATGTTATTGACCTGAGATTTTGCGGAAGCGAGATTAATAAACAGGACTTCATAACTTTCTAATTCTGTAGCAGGTGCTGTCCTGTAGGAGCTGTTGTAACTACTGTGGCAGACCATATACAGAGCTGTAGCCTTGAACATCTCTCTGTATTGTGAAATGTGGGATTGGGATGTCCTGCAGTGAATGCTTTGGCTAACGTAAAGAGAATAACTTATCTGGTCTTTTGCAGGTTCTGAGTGTGAATGCATAGGTCACTTCAAGTTAATATTCTCCCTTCTGCGTGTTCATGGAGCTGGCCAGGTGCAGCAGTTGGCTCTGGAGGTGAGAAAAACAACCCATCCAAACAAAAAAGGCAACAAAACAGACCCAAACAAACAAAAAAACCCAAACTCCCCTGTCTGGATACTCTACACAATCAGCATAAGCGAACCTCTCTGTAACTGTTAGAGTTGTGCCTAAAATGTGTCAAGATTGGGGTTCCATGGTGTCAGTTCCTCCTTGGAGGAACCAAGTGATAGCTGCTTGCCTGTGTCTTTGCTCCCTTCTTCCCTGAGGTGAGAAGACAATTTGGTGGCGGGAATCAACACTGTAAATGTTAGCTATAAATGGTCAGTGTAGTGACTGACTGCATCATAGGCTGCATTTTCTGGACAGTGTCTTAACAGCTGGAATATAACCAAGTGTCGTTGTGATCTTTTGCAGGTAGTGAACATAGTGACAAGTAATCAAGAATGTGTTAACAACATTGCTGAGGCAATGGTTCTTTCTAACTTACTGGCACTCCTGCATTCCTTACCTTCAAGTATGTACCTTAGAATTCTTATTCTTGCAAGGCAAAGGGTTTCCAACTCAGAAATTAATTAGAATGCAGCTGGCTGAGCTTAGTACTGAGTTTTAGGTTAAAACAGCATTTCAGTGGGGATGATTAAAAAAAAGGTTCTGTGCAACCTGTTTGTCCTAAATGTGAGTTGAAACATACGCATTGCAGGTGTTCAAATTGTGTAGTATTTCATTGACTAATTCTTTTCAGGGAATTTAGGTAGTAAACATCTAATCAAGAAGTTATGCCATACTAGAATGTATGATTGATTTGACATTCCTTGACTAAGTGAATTTAGCCAGAAATCCCTAAGTTTGCAATTGTCATAAGCTTTATTGCAGTTTTGATACAGCTTTCTGTCAAGATCAGTTTGATTTATCTTTGATTAGCTAACAGTCTGTATGGCACAAAATTCTTTAATACTTTTATTTTGACAGGTCGGCAGCTCGTCCTTGAAACTTTATATGCTTTGACATCTAGCACAAAAATAATCAAAGAGGCCATGGCAAAAGGTACAGTACTACACTGAAAGTGAATGTTTCTGCAACACTGGACTTAAGTAAATACAGTGGCCAAATCTTATTCTTCCCTTCAGAAAAATCAGTGTGGAACTGGTGAATTCATACTACTTGTGACCAGAAATGTTTTCTTCTCTCTCTGTACAGGTGCTCTAATCTACTTACTAGATATGTTTTGCAACTCAACTCATCCACAAGTCCGAGCCCAAACAGCAGAGCTCTTTGCCAAAATGACTGCAGATAAGCTGGTGGGTCCAAAGGTAAGTGTCTTAACAGCTCTCGTTGGAACTCTTACTTTGGTATTACCTGCCTCTCTCTAAAGATTGGGGGAAAAAGTCCCTGCTTCTGTGACTGAAACATTCATGTGAAGAGCAATCTGTCTTTTTCAAAATAGTGAACTCTTAATCTGTGAGCAAACTTCTAGAAGCAGTTGGATTTATTGTAGGTACTGTAAGCAGTTTGGTTTCTGTTTATAATGACTTTAACATGAGATACCTTGATTTCAGACCTGTCACTGGCTATCGCTGTTCAAAGTGATAGCACTGTTTTGTTTCGTGGTGTTGTGTTATAGCAGTTGGCATTATAGCACTACAAATAACTGTACTTCCTGGAGTTCTCTTCTGTTGGTTAGTTTGTCTTACAGTATACTGAATGCCAAGTCTGTTCATCTTTCCTAGGTTAGAATCACCCTAATGAAATTTTTACCTGGAGTATTCATGGATGCCATGAGAGACAACCCTGAAGCTGCTGTTCATATCTTTGAGGGAACTCATGAAAATCCTGAGTTAATTTGGAATGACAACTCCAGGGAGAAAGTATCAACAACAGTTCGAGAAATGATGCTTGAGTATGTGGAGACCTACTAAGTATTTCCTTAGCTGAGAGATTCTTGTAGCGGCAGTAAAGCAGAGTTGCTATAGAAAAACTGTCAGATAGGGCTCTGCCTGTAGAAATTAGAATTCTTGCAAGTCAGACTTCACTGAAAAGAAACTTGTTCACTGTTTGTATATTGTACCTGTAATTCAGCGATGCAAATGCAGTTTGTGCACATTCCAGGTATTTGCTCACTGCTATAAGATTTGGGAGGGGTTTACAGTGAGGAGAAAATGGGATTTAGAAACTGGAAGTACCTCACAATGGTGGAGGGAGACTGAGGTGTCCAGTAGGGAAGATGACTGCTTCCTTTGCTGCTCATTAAAACTTACTTTCTTTTTAAAGGCACTTTAAACTTCAGAGGGACAACCCTGACACTAACTGGAAGGTAAATGTATACTGTTTCTGCTTTGAGTGTGTCCAGGGAGACGATAAGCCAGCTGATAATATATGCATGTATGTAACTCCCCGACAGGCGTTCCTCTTAAAGTACCAAAAGGAACTCACTGCTGTGCTAACATAACTGTTTTAATGTTGAATTCATGCTTTTGTTACTCTCTGTACCTTGAAATCAAATGCTTAACTGGCAGTGGTTTTGCCAGTAGTACTCTGAATTTTCTGATCATTCTGGTCATTCTAAAACTTACCAAAAGTTAGCAGCAAAGGAGAATACTGGTTTGCTGGAAAAAGTCCTGTCACTTATTACGTAGCTGTAGTAAACTTGCTTTTGGTAAATGTTCAGGAACACTAGTAAGGCACCGAGTCTCAAAAATGGATGTCCTGAGCCATTCCCTCACGTGAGGTCAGTCAGTGAGAGGTTTCAGTCTGTAGCATTTCACAATTATCTGTGAAAGGCCGGGCATGGCTTCCTCCCAATAGTGGTCTGGTTCAACATTAAAACAACTTCTAAACACGTGCAGGATGGCTGTTTTGGTATAGGTGGAAACTGGAAGCTTCCCTAGGTTGATGGTGAGATACCTTCCCCTGAAGTGCGTAAGGAAGGAAGGAAAGGGCTGGTTTATCAGTCTTCTTGGTGGTAGTTCTCTTGAACTGCTGTTTACCGCTAGTATAGTTGTAGACTCAGTCACTTGTGTTTTTTGAACGAAAAGTCTGCTGTAGTAGTACTGCCTGCACTGTTCTTTCTACTCTCACTTTTTACATCATGCTTCTTCAAGATGAAATGTTTATTGGTCTTGCGCCATTCCGTTTCAGAGAACACAGTCAGTTCAGTGACTCTTACCACTTAGTCGTGATGTTAGAGAAACAGCTACAGCTCTCACAAATGCCCTTGCCAATAACTCCTCTATTTTACAATTCAACAGCTGCCTGAAGACTTTGCTGTGGTGTATGGTGAGGCAGAAGGTGAACTTTCAGTGGGGGGAGTCTTCCTCAGGATTTTTATTGCCCAGCCGGCCTGGGTTTTACGGAAACCAAGAGAATTTCTCATTGCACTGTTGGAAAAGTTTACTGAACTACTGGAGAAAAATAACCCCCATGTAAGATGATTTTCTGACTCTGCTCTTCGAATTTGTTTAGCAGTCTTAAGCTACTGGTCTTTTAGTATGTGATTAATTTAAATTCTCACACTTTTCTTCCCAAAATGAATGACTTTTTTTTTTTTTGTCTGCCTTCTGACTCTGTGTAAAAGCATATAGATATGTTTAGGCAATTTCTGAGTATGAATCGATGCGTTGAAAACCCCTGAAGCCACAGAACTAGCTTCAGTAAGTCTTAGAGGCTTATTTTGTGGTGGACATGAGTCTTAACAAATGAAGTGTCTTTCATTATTACATAACTGGACAATCTAAGAAAATGGTACTTGTTCTACACTGCCTAGTAATTTTCAGGTCTTGACATTTCTGACGTCCTTCTGCAACACTGACTTCTCTGGTGTGAATTACATGACCTACACACGGCTGCCACCTGACAGTGTAATGCAGCGGAACTAATCTGTTACAGTTTGAATGAGAACAATGTACAAGTCAGTAATTGAATGATATTACTAAAAATTGAATGTTTAAACAGTGTTCAGACACATTCTAGGTTAGACTTGCAGGGAGGGAACTAACTTGCACATTGAATAAAGCAGACATCTTTAATAAAGATGTTCTAGCAGCTTGTATAGGCATGCGGAATACAGGAATCATGGTGAGTGCTGCTGCGCAGGCTGCAGAACCCTTCAAGGCATTTAGGTGGTCAGCCTGAACATCCATGCTATGACGTTTCCACCAAGCGTGGTAGCACATGTCCTGCTGTGCACGTAGAGGCTGTAGCCAGACACTGGCTTCTCCAGATACTGGAAATGGTGCTTAGAAATTTTTGTGTGATCTGTGTTCATGAAACTAGTGAATGCTTGGCACTATTGCAGCTGCTCATGTTCTTCTGAACTTCTTTTAACAATTTCAAAGCAAAGTGACATTGTAAAAGCATTATGGGGGAAAAATCTGTAATGCAGAGCAAGCGAGGAATGTGACTACTATGGTGATACATGAGGCTTTACTGAGTTATACTTCCTGTTGTTTTTTTGTTTTTTGCAGGGGGAGACTTTAGAAACCATTACCACAGCAACTGTGTGCCTGTTCAGTGCCCAGCCCCAGCTAGCTGATCAAGTTCCTCCGCTTGGTCATCTTCACAAGATAATCCAAGCTATGAATCACAAGAACAACGCCATTCCTAAAAGTGCCATTCGTGTCATGCACGTATTGTCTGACAATGAGGTACTGAATCATTTCAGGTGCTCACAGGGAGAAAAAAGCATCCCTGGAGTTATTTGTATTACTAAGTAGTGTTCCTAGAAAGTCCTTGTTTTAACTCTTAATACTGTGTACCAGGTGAGCAGGGACTTATAACAAATTAGTCGTATGATAATTAATGATGGATTAAAGATACTGAGAAACTTACGGTCTTGGCTGACCATATCTGCCAGAAGTGTCAAGCTTAGCATAAAGTACTCTGGATGTTTCTGTCTCTCTATAGCTTTGTGTTCGAGCAATGGCATCACTAGAGACCATTAGCCCGCTCATGAATGGAATGAAGAAGAGATCGGATATAGTTGGTGTAGCCTGTGAAGCACTTAATCGAATGTTTCAGAAGGAACAAAATGACTTGGTAGCCCAAGTAAGTGGTATATTCTCAGACTGTAAAATTGTGATATATTTGGGTGTCTAAATTGTTTGTAAGAACAGAGCTACTGCTCAACTCGGGTGTCCGGGAGGCTTCCCAGAAGCCATGTAACTAATGTGCTTTTCATGCTGGAGAAGTCGAAAGTCAGTTTTCATCCAAAATGCGGACCTGTTCGAGGATGTTATGTGAGCATTGAAGCTTAATGTGTAGGATAATGTTGGCTTGTGTCTGCTGAGAAAGCATGGTGTAGGAATGCCAGCTAATTCAACTGAGTTTACACCTAGGCAGAGCAGAACTGCTGGACAGTATCTTTGCTTTCTGTTGCATGCATTTATACAGCTCAGGAAAAATTGACTAGCCTAAACATATCTAGTAATAGCTGTTGGCCCTTCTGGTTCACAGTAGCGCTAGTAATGTAAAAGATCTGGATGGAACTTCCTAGTCCATGTTAAGACAACTCATTTGGGTATGTTTGCAGGCTTTGAAAGCAGATTTGGTCCCTTACCTTCTAAAGCTGCTTGAAGGTATTGGTCTTGAGAACCTGGAAAGCCCATCTGCAACAAAAGCTCAGATTGTGAAAACTCTGAAATCCATGTCTCGCAGCCTGCAGTATGGAGAACAGGTGAGTACTGACTAGTCCTTAACTGGGCTTTGTACGTTTGGAAGATCAAACTTTGAACATCTCTTGTTTAATCTTTACGGCTATCACATGCATCATTCCACCTGAAACGTTAACATCCTGTAACTACAAAAATCAGTATGGGTTGGAATGTCTCCATTTCTTTCTCATGGCGAAGTAATTGATGCAATGCATGTGAAGAGCACCAGTGAAAAAAGGTAAATCCCCCCTGCAGAAATGTTCTAGAAGCTAGTAGGCTTCTACTGACAACTCTTCAGAACTTTGTTAGTATTGTGAATTGCTTTTTTGTTTCCTGGATAACTGCTGTTGTAGACGACTGCAGCAGTGTTACGGATGTATATTGAAGTTCATAAAATGTGTCCCGGTAACTGTGATGGTTCTTAGTGCCTTGCTTTACCCTTCTGTTGAAAGCTTTCTCAAAGGGAGGGAAACTGGGGATAGGTCTCTGCTCCAAGTTGGCCCTAGTACAGGAATAGTCCTGTTCTGCCTCAGCTCTAGATGCCTGGCAAGTGGCTGCTTGCAGGGTTGCCTTTCCTTGTCACCTAACTGGGGAGTGAGGGAGAAAGGCAAGCTGCTAAATGACTTTTCCTTATGAGCCTTCTGTGTTATGCATTCAGCTGCATGATGCAAATGGAAAAACAAGTTGCTACAGTCTCCTTGGAAATGTGTGATTCTATATCGCAGCCTAAACTACTGTCATGCTATTTGGTAATCCCTGCAGAGTGGTTTAAATCTAGAAAATGAGTTTGTTGCCCTAGAACATCACAAATGGCACTGGCTCACTGTGTTAATCTCTTCAAATACTGCAGGTAAATGAAATTCTGTCTCGTTCTTCCGTGTGGAGTGCCTTCAAGGATCAGAAACATGACTTGTTCATTTCTGAGACGCAAACAGCAGGATACCTCACAGGTTGGCAACCCTTTCCTATTTATGTCCTGAGTTGTACTGACCTGTTGTTTAATTGTCAGACTTGACTCCGGAGATAGTGTTTATCCTCGGGATCTAGTGCCATCATGTGGCCTGAACATTCAAAGCTGTAAAAATACAGTTTTTAAAACATTTACCAAAAGCCAAACATTTTATTTTTGTTGAGAATGTATTTCTTTGGATAGTCTTTGCTGTATGTACCTACAAAATACCAGAGCAGTGCAATCTGGACTCTGGCAAGTCTTGCAAGTACCCTCTAGTGATAAAACAGAGGTAGGCAGAACTAATGAACGACAGCAACTTTTCACTTTTTGTCAGGGTCAGTCTACTTCAGTTCTAGAACAAATTGTTTTCCAAGGTTGGGGGAGGAGGAGTAAACTCTCTTCAGGATGAGTTAGACTGTCTGTATGAATTGTGCCGTGTGAATTGTGCTGCTTTAGGGCAAGGTGTGTAGCTGGAGTAGTGGGACAGTTTGAAGGTTGACAGCTTGGAGCACAAGGCCATGTTCAGTCAGGCTCCGTGCACTGGCCAGGCCCTTCTCTGGCGGGAACGGCCTCGTGCCCGTGCTGGGAGCTTGCGGCGCTTTCACACACACCCCTGTGGCGCACCCTGGGCGAGTCCCCTGCTGCTGGCACCAGGGCTTAAACGGCACCTCAGTGCCACTGGCAGGGTAGGAAGAGCGCTCCAGCTGTGCGTGCTGCGAGCACGCTGTGGGTAGCGGTGGGTGTGAACTTCCTCGCTGGTAGTGGCCCGGTGTGGACAGAACCTGCAACTGGTATGGCACAGCAGATCAAATTCTGGCTCTTCCCTGACTCGCGTGCAGCGCTTGATAGACTCGTCTTTAGTGACTACATTCTGCTGCACACAGTCCAGAACTTTGCTATCACAGATTACATAAAACATTTTCAGATATAGCAAGTAATGACATTGTAGCAAACGTTGTCTAAAGCAACAGATGATGCGAACTGCTGACTCGTCTGTAACCATCAGCTGAACAATCATTTCGTCACAAAAATTTAGCCCCTCAGGTAAAGTTGTAAAGCCCGTTGTGGCAGGTCAGTATGCGCCCTTCCGTGTGCTGTGTGGAACCTTCCCGTCTAACCCGGCGTAGGAATCTTGGTACAGCTTCTGACTGTAACTGCGTTAATGGGGTATAAATCAGATGGCCATGTAGAGAGGAACGGTTTTCTTGCCAGATACTAGCATGTAATTAGAGAAAATGGAGCAAGAGCTTTTCAAGTCAAGAATTAAATATTCTAGAAGGAGATGCTTAATAATTTGAGAGTAGGTGTCTTGCAACACTTCATGTGTCTTTCAACGTAGGAAAGACTCTGTGCTCTGATTCTGAACGGGAGTTTTCTGTTTATTGCACCATTTAATGCCACCTTGACAGAGAACACTTGATTCAGTTGGTACTGAATTTCCTTGGTATTTCATAAATACTATAAATTGGAAACAGGAAGTAAATGCTGGCTAAGAATGGAAACTGTACCCAGCGTGGTGAGGCTTGAGACTGGGGGCGGTGTAGCTGTCCGACTGCCTTTGGGGCTGGGCTGCATTGGAATTGCCTGATGTTGAAGTGCTTGCAAATGTAGAATGAAGATGCTGTACAAATGCAAAGTATAGATGGAAACCAAACAAGCTTTTGTTTTTAACCTGCCTTATCTTGTATTCTGCCTTGTCTCTTGCTTCAAATTGCTTTGCTGTTTGCACTTCCCTTGAAACTTCCCTTGCTTATTTCTCTTCCCTCAGGTGTCTCTTCTCCTTCCCTTCTAACTGGCAGCAGTCCCCTTCACCTGAGAAGTGGGCTTTAGATCTGCTCTGCCAGGCAGCTTGCTAACTTCTGTGTAGCTCTCTAAAGCAGGTAGATACCGTCTTGCAAAACGCACGCCGCACTTGCTGCATCCCGAGTCATACGTGCATGTCACACAACTGTTACAAACATGTGGTCCCAGACTGCAGAACACTGATAAACTCGCCACCTTCCAGCACACAGCAGCAGCAGACTTCACTGCAGCAGCTGATGCTTGCTGGTACTGCAGATGAACCGAACTTCTGAAGCATGCTGGGAAAAGTTTGAGGGACAGGAGAGCTAGTGGTGTTTTTGCACTAGGCCGTGTAAGCGTGGGTCTGGCTCTTGGCAGGTGCCACCAGCGGCCTTGCAAAGAGAAGTCCCGCTCTGAAGCCAGGCAGCTCTCTTTACCACAGGCGCTGGTTGCTTTGCTCCCTTGCTTGCAGGAGTAGCGTGGGACTGTTCGCAAGGAGACAAACCCTGCGCTGGTGTGCTGGCTCCAGGCTGTAGTGCGAGAAGGGAGGGTGGGGCATGAAGGGATAGGAAGCATAGGAGGTGAGGTGAGGATGACTTACAGGGAGGAGAGTAAAGGACCGGGCAGTACTTACCATGTGTAAGACTTAGCAGTGTAGGCTGGAGGTCTAAGACCAAGCTAATCACTGTATTGGTGCCGGAGCATGTTGTGGGTTGGCAGTTTTCTAACACCATTAGTCTGGTAAGAGCTGCTGCTGAAACACCTCGTGCTGCAACAGGAGTTTCTGCTGCATTTGTTGAAAGCTTCTGTATGACTAAAGTTTAAAGTCCAGGCTTTGAGGGAGAGGGGCTTTGTCTGCAGTGCAAAACTGACCACCCCTATAGTAACAGACAGATTGATTGGTGGTGAGGAGTTCTCCATCTCTGATGCAGAGCTTGTGCATCCCAAGGATGCCATTATTTTTGCTAAGGGAAGGCACAAAGAGCTGCCCAACCAAGCGTGAGGCAGTTGTGCCTGCTCACAGGGCAGCCCGCTGAGTCTCCCTTAAACACGAGGCTGGGAAAACCTTTGCGACACTGAGAGCATGAACACGGAGCCCAGCAGTGGAATGCGTGCCTGAACCCAGTTCCCTGCTTCAGCAGGTCCTTTCCTTAGCAAAGGAGGGACACCCCCTCTCGACTGCCGCTCCCATGGTGGAAAGCGAGATGGACAGTGCTGCCGGTTGGGGTCCTTCTGCAGCTTATCTGGCACAGCAGAATGAAAAGTGCTGAGCAAGTCCAAGAATGGTCTCCACAAGCTCCTCTCTTGGTGGACTAGGAGGCCTGAACTCCAGGTGTTCCTAGATTCCAAAGAATCTGAATGACAACTCTTAAACGTTCTCGCTTAAGGTGTCTGGTTGACTTGGATGATGCATTTGAGTGTCACCAGAGGGAATAAAGCTGTTCAATCGCTCTTTAGAATCAAAACTCATCGCCGATATTCTGTTCTCTTCCTGAAAGGCCCTGGAGTTGCTGGTTACCTTACTGCAGGGAGGACATCATCTGTAATGCCCAACGTACCGCCCCCAGTAGACAACGAAGTGGGAGATGCCAGCTAAGGACTGGAACCTCTTGTGAAAGAGACAGAAAGGCAGCCTGGCCAGTGATGAGGAACACCGTTTTCCTCCAAGACGTTGAAGTGAACTCACTGCCTTTCCAAGTGTTTAATGACAGTGTTATTCCTTTTTCTATGACTGTGGGGTTGGATTTGTTTGGTTGTTTTTTTTTTTTTTTTTAGGAAAAAGTAAG
>Ga0065711_1036096_pt1 | contig 21464 bp, 16 predicted proteins | sample Hoacrofraction12_FD_59098 | JGI IMG/M metagenome (GOLD analysis project Ga0065711, IMG submission 59098) | Hoatzin crop microbial communities from Cojedes, Venezuela - Epithelial fraction 12 v2 (version 2) | ecosystem: Host-associated > Birds > Digestive system > Esophagus > Crop | place... | reverse complement strand
AGTCCCTCCTTGTTTGTTAACACAAGGTCCAGCAGCGCGCCTTTCCTTGTTGGTTCCTCCACCACTTGCATCAGAAAGTTATCATCGATGCTCTGTAGGAACCTCCTGGAAAATGTTTGGCTTGGAGTTCTTAGTCTCTTCGTTGATGTCTGTCTTGGCAAGGGCAGATGAATCTTGCATTTCCAATAAATATAGAGCAGTACAGTCTCATTTGCTAATATTATGAAGCAAATTTAGCTGTAAATTCAATCTTACATCTATCTAAACCATCAAGAAAAAAGTCACTATACTGGGAGACCGAGTTCCCAGCAAACATCTAAGCAGGAGCACAAGTCTCCACTCTTTTCTTCCTGTCAAATCGTGAAAATGGTGTCCTCTTCAAGCTTTGAAATTAGGAAATCTTTGTAGACTCAGGACCTACTGTTGTCTGGAGGCAGCTTTATATGCTTCCTCTTAATTTCTCTACGGCTTGTGATCTCTATGTATCTAATGATTACTAAAATTTCCTGCAGTTAAAAGCAGTGTCTTCTTAGTTATTAATTAAATATATATATATATGAAAAAGAGCATAATTTCATAATCTGACTGGTACTTTTCCAATAAGTGAGTGATAATACACTATTCTAGATATCTCAAGCAATTCATTAAGCCTCTCAGCACTGAGCAGGCCACTAATGGATGAAGAATATACCTTAAGTCCCTACTAAAACACAATAATCTTTACTGGAAATGGTAAGCCTTCGACAGTACGCTCTAGTGTAGGGTGGCAGGGATCTACCTGAGGTGAAATTGGTGGGACATGCAATTTATTGTTACTCGCTTACAAAATGTTCCAGGAATTTCTTCCAATTCTCTGAGCTTTCCCTCATATCACCTGACTTTGACTCAGAGCCCAGACTGCAAAATGAAGTTTGGTTTATGAGATAAGGTTTTCAATTTCAACCTTAACAGAATTATGTATTGACTTGACATTTATACAGATTCTGACTTGTGGGATGAGTTGACTGGTTAAAATAAGGACAAGCAGTCTACCAGAGTATGAAAAAATGATGAATAGTGAAGAAGTAATGGTTGATAGTAATTCGGGAAGATTATATAATGTCTGTAGATCTGTAGGACCTCATACTGAATGAACTGCAAAAGTTAGTTGGAAGACCTTTCAACAGAAAAGCAGAAAATTCCAGTGAACTTCTTAAATGTGGTGGACTTTAGAGTTTATTTAGTGCAGGCCTCCTTCCATCAGGTGAGCTTTTATCAGCAGTGTACAACACAGGTTCCCACCTTTCTCATCCAGTGAAGAGGTAAGGGCAAGGCTCACTTGCAAGTCTGTTTAAAATTTGAACTCTATCATGCTTTTTTCATAACCTTTAATATTACTTTCCATTATCAGACTCCTGAGTGAGTCCCCCTGAATCAAACCAAACAGAAATAATGAAAAGGCCCTGTGGCAAACTGTGTTGCGGGGACCATTATTACAGCTTTAAGAAGATAGAGGGTGAGCAAATAAGGACTTCCTCAAAGTCCTGGTTTCCTGTTAGATTAAATTCAGGTTTTTGTTGCCTGTTTTCTTGGCTACCCCTGTTGCTCTTTTCTGTTTGGTGTCTCCACTATGTCAGAACCGACTCCTGTACCTTCCTTGTTGAAAGTATCTGAGCTGGGCACAGGACTTGGCTAGCATTTTTTTATTCTCTTATTAGAAGTGATGAAATTTGTGTTATTTATCTCTATGTTGTGTTAGAAATAGGCTTCTAATTTCTGTCTGATGTTCTTAGGCACTACCTTAATTAAAACAGTAATCTGGCAGTAGTATGGAACCTGTCAGCAGATGACCTGAAAGGTAACTTTCTAGAACCAGATTTGTCATCTTTTTGTCCTCTCTGTAAAATCTATCATGATCTATCCATAGCCCCAGAGTACACCGAGTTCCTCACTGGAACCAGGGGAGGCATTATGAGGGCATACTTTAAAATCTCTCCAAGAACAGCAGATGGGGGGAGAAAACCTGTTTTGCTCCCAAAGGCAAAATATCTGGGCATAGAGACAAGTACCATTTATAGCAAGAGTTTATAATGCTATTTAAAAAAAAACCAAAAAAAAATCTAACCAGCTTCCCTTTGGAAAATGCTACTTGGTTATAATCATCTATTTTAGTGAAACTGGAAAAATTGTGAAATGGTTCAATATTGAAATGGACATTTCATTTAGACTTCCTTGTCTCCTTTACAGTCTTCCATTTCTTTTGCTCTGATGTCTTCACTTTATTCCCACTATGTATGTGATAGGAATGATTGTATATTATGTATTGGAATATGTTGCTGTTTGGAGTTAATTTTTTACATTTCAGCTCTATTTTTATCCATGTTCACTAGCTTCCCACTCTCTGTTGTTTGTGTGGTTTTTTACTTAAAATTACTTTAACCTATGACACTTTTTCCTGCCTTGCAGTCCCCTCCTCCATTGCTCTTCTCCTTCATTCGGCCCTTAACCACGCTCTTAGTGACATCCTGAACTTTTAAATCTTGTTCTCTCTCCCACGATTTGACAATGCCTAAGGAAAGACCCTGGGGTAGAGATTGTGCATGAAGAACAGTGTACGAGGAGAAGACCCATGACAATTTCATACTGTTTTGATGCACAATACCTTTTTTTCCTCTTTGCTTAGGGAAAATGAACTAGTAGAGGCCTCAAATGGTGTTCCCATCACACCTACTAGTTATTCACCTTAACTTATATGATAATGGGTTCCCATTTTGTCCTCTTTGTGGTGATGAGCATCAGGAGAGCTCAGTGCAAAAATCTCACTACGAGAGGCAGGCAGGCAAGTCTAACCTTGATTACTGTCATCTCCAGTTCCTCTTTTATCCCTGGCATGTGCTACAGCTCTTGGAAATTCTCAGCAATTACCCCTTTCCTTAGTTTTATTGCTATTTCTGATTTTACAGAGGCATCAAATGTAGCTTGAGAACACATTTTAATAGACGCTGTATTAGACTGATATATGATCTCTGATCTTACATGTTTACGATCTTAAAAAACCTCCCATGAACCATAATTCTGTCTCCAAAGTGCTTGAACAAAATCCCATTTTTGGCATGTTGCAGCTGAAGAGCAGAGAGGATGGCAAAGATGCAGGGTTTCAGCGAGAAGAGATGCTTAGGAAAGCTTTATGGAAAAAAGGGAGAAATGGCAGCAATGAGAGAAGTGAGATCGCATCAGTCGCTGAGGCTGGGAAACGTGGACACAAAGGCAGGAGGCCAGCAAAGGTATTCCTTGAAAGAAGCAGACTCCAAGGCAGTGTGAAGGGGAAGACGAATTGCTATTAGAGCTTTGCTGTGACCAGCCTGGGGCGAAGCAAGGAAGAGCTGTGCGGGGTTTGGGAGACCATGGAGGGAGGTCGGCAATAATCCTATTGAGTGGAGACTGAGCTTTCGCAGTGAGGGATGAGTCTGGTGAGATTTTAACTGAAGAAAGGAGTGAAGCGATGCATCAGATGCTGCGACTCCTGACTGTGGAGAGAATAAGGAGTGGCAAGGAAGACAGGAATAAGAAGTAGGTCGAGAGGTAAATAGAATCTATTTACTAGAGATTTGCGACAGGGTGGGCATGATCTGCTTTTTATTGAATAAATTACTGTCACTGCAAATACCGTGTAAGTGAATCCATTCTTCATCCCTAGCGTGTATATTAGCAGAGTCATGGCTGTCTGTTCCAGAATTTCAAGTGGAGGTGAAGGGCTACTGCAAACCAGACTGCAGCTTTGCTTTCACATTTGTTCAGTGTTGTCGTATGTGCTGTGGGTTTATTCTTTGCTTTTCTCACTCTGCTGATTTCTGTTTCAGCTGCTGCTGGGGGGTGGGGGTGTTATAATTTGTGTCGCAGATGTTTGTTATATGTGTTATTTAAGGACGGGCAAAGTCCGAGATCACTGGTAACTAGTGCAAACTCCCTGCCGGGCAGGTGCTGCCTGGAATTGAAAGACTCCGGAGGCTTTGCCTTGTCATGATGTATGGATTGAATCTCAGTCCTTGTGTTTCACTTCTCCTAGGCTTGGCCTTTAAAATGTTTAATAAATATAAATACTGGTTGCTGGACCACAGAATACCTCCTGTCTTGTTTAGCTATATTTATCAGTATTGTTTTATTAGTATTAGTGAAATAAATCCAAACATTTCATTGCAACAGTGGGTGAAGTGTGAATATGATTTCCAAAAGCTGGAACGCAACCTCTCTGGCAACGTCAGAGGAAGGCCCTGGGGACTCTAATAGTGCAGGTTCCATTTTTGATGACGAAGATAAGGTGAGCGACACCGTGTTGCCTTGAAGAAATCTTCTGTTGCACATGACTTGTGTCTTGCCCTGCTGAAGTGCAGCAGAAGGTTATCTCAGTGTAAAGGTGAAAGAGAATTTCCTCTGTTTATCAGCTGGGGAGAAGAACTAATGCACCTTGTGTGAATTTACAGATTACTTTCAGATAAACACTAGGACACTTAACAAGTAAATTTATGTCCTATTTCTTCATGTGCCCTTCATAGTAACTGCAGGAGCCCTTTTTTCTTCCATAATTTATAGCTCACGGTTCTTATTAATTCTGCAATAAAATCCTCACCAATTTCAATGAGTGTTGTATTAATCCCTTAAGAAGGGATTGCTAAAACAGCACTCTCAGGGTGGATTGCTGAGTACTTTGCTTACCTTGCTGTGGTTTCCAACTTCCTCATTCATTGTGCTTGCCACAGACACTCTGAGCTCAGGAGCCCGGTACTGAGATCAAATCAAATTCATCTTCATCTCAATGTAGTGTATCAGTAAGTGCTGCAAATACATGTTTATCACTCAGTAAGGAAAAGTCTGGGAAACTGTAGCCGATTACTCTGATTTGTTTCTACAACTGACTTTGTATTGCCATGTATTTTCCTTTAATGTGTTAATTGCGTGGTTAGAAAACCCAATAGCTTTTTAGTAGTCACATGCATGCACTCGTGTATTTCTCTAAAAAGCATTTCAGTGCCTTGGATGTGTATCCAGTGTTTTAGGAAGGTAATTGTTTAACTAGGGATTCATTGTCTTAATTTTTACTGTTGAGAAAGCCAGACTGACGTATGAAAGACAAGTACATGCAGAACGCATTGAGATTTTAAAAAGGCTTTATGAACTTATTATGAACCTATTTTAAAATACTCACCACATCCCTAATATGTAACTGCTGAGTTTAAATTACTCATATAGGAAGCCACTTCTGACATTTCAAAGGGAAAAAATAGCACTGACTGAAGAAACTACTTGTGAGGTGTGTGGCAGACATGCAAGGGCTTCTTCTCAGTGCTGTGTGTGGATGTTCTTAGGAGACTCCTGGGGCATAAGAACATCCTTATGGCTGTTCTGATGCCTCATGATTAAAAAGGGAGAAGGTAGAAACCTGTCTGAGTCAAATTTCCAGTAGTGGGTCACCCTGTTTCCCCTGGGCTTTCTCCCTCAAAATCCAGCCTTCTCAGGAGTCTTGCTAGCAGTCTTCTCACCACTTGCCACAGACCTTTGCTGTGCTATGTTGAACACATGCTGAAGGACACGGGAGGGCATGGCTGTGACTGGCCATGTGCGGTGTTGGCTTAGCTGCCTGCGGAGCGTGCAGGCTGCTGTGCTTCTCACAGCGCTGGGGGTCTTTTTAGTCATTCAGTGAAGGTAAACTGCATTTAATGAAGCTCACCCTGGTATTTCAAGGATGAGAGCTCAAATCAAACTCATTATTACAGAAAGAAATAAATGATCTGTTGAAACAATTAAACTAAGAAATGCGACATCATGCAGTGATCTGAATCATGACACACCTTCCCCGATTTGTGTGGGAGAGATCTCAAGTGGAATGCAAGATTAATTATTTGGTGACGGTTGGGTTTTTTCCCACCGGAGATTACCTCTCTGCATAGCTATGAGCTGCTGTTGGTAGTTCCTGTCTGTTTCCCTAATAAAAGCGTGACCCTTTATGACAGAACCAAGTCAGAGGCAACTACCAGCTACAGCTTCATCTGCTGCAGTAAACAGGGCTTGTTTTTATAGACGATGCGGTTTAAGCTGCAGTTCTAAATTGTTCTTATTTAGTAGTTCTCACATGAACGGCTGTGTTTGCTCAGAGACCAATTTGATTTCAGGAAGGCTCTGTGTAGTCGCTGCAGCCTGTCTCGATGTTATCAGCTGAAAGATGAGAGCCATAGATCTTAATTCTCACTGTTAAGGAGTGTCAAAAATACACAGCAGGAGCCCATATGTTATGTGTACATTACTTAGACCTGCCTGTTATCCCTAGGGCAGCTTTTCTTATATATTGAAACATGAAAATAATACAATCATGCTGCTTGTGGATATAACGACTACAACCATGCCCAATCCATTCCCAAATGGTGAGAAAAGATGGTCTTTGCACTATGCCTCTTGTTATTAAATCCAGACAGAAAGGAAAGAAGTGTGACGATGAATCCTAACTCAGATATACACCACGTTAAAAGTTCAGCAAAGAACAAAACTGAAGTCTACATTAGACATTGTTCTGTTTCTTTCCCGAAGAAAGTCTGTCCCTCACTCCCCACCCCGGAAAGCATTAATGCTTCTGTGCCCAATTATCTAGAAAGGTTCTCCAACAGTAAGACATGTGCCAAGAGAAAAGAGTCTGAAAAAGACTGTAAGGCAGGGATGAATGACAGATTTGTTTTCATGACTTCCTACATTGAAATGGGCAATGACTTTGCTTTTCTGAGAGTGGGAACTGTAAAGAAGTTTGGTCAAACATGTAGTGTGAAATCTTGTTTTCAACAAACTTAGAAGCATTTTCAGCAAATGTGAAGGCACGGCTTGATGAAAGTCATTGGAAGCCAAAGTCTCTTTATCACTTTGGCCCTAAGTGTAAAAAGCTTAATGCCAGTACTAATATGAATCTCTAGCATTTCACTGACATCAGGTAAAGCCAAACAAAATGAACAAACCACAACTTTTGGCTGCATAGCCTACTGACTTCTGGAGATGCGATCGTCATGTCCCTCCTGAGGAGCAAGCTGGGCTTGCTTCCTCCTGCCTCGAGCACAGTGCTGCCTCGGAGGAGGCTCTTCACCGGCAACTGGCCAGCTGTCCTCCCTGCTGCGGGCTGCGGCTGAAGCCAGAGACCATCCTGCTCCCGGTCCCTCCGGGGATGGCTAATGCTCCTGGCAATACTTGGTTTGACTGTGCTTGTGATCTGATCTGGTGCCAAGCTGTAATCAGGAGTCTGCTTGTCTAATCTTGGGGCCATATCACTATCTTGTCCTTGGTTTGTAATTTCTTTCCAGCAGCAGCTACATTTGTGTTCTGTGCAATGCCAGCTGCAGATATACGTGCAGTTTGGCTTGGGGTGCTGGACTGGCTGTGGAGCCAATGTCCCAGCTGTCCCACTTGCTGCCCGCTGGTTTGGACCACAGAGCAGTGTTGGTGCATGCAGACTACGTCCTTTCTGGAGGAAACCAAACCACTCTCCAGCATGCACTTTCCGTGGGCCCACTCCTAAATTGTTCAAAGCAGCAAGTGGGCCACACCATCACAAAATCCTCCAGTGTGGATCGAAGTTCTTCAGGAGATCCTGTGACACTCTGTGTGCTTCTCAGGATATAAAAGGGCCCGAAACATGTCAGGCCTCTCATGTTTTCTGCTGACTGTTAGCCCTCTAACCTTCACAACCGACTTTGTCATCTACCCTAAGACTTCCCCTGCTTAATCTTTTCTCTGCTTTGCTTGTTGTACCTGCTGTCACTGTTCCTCCTTGCTGAAGCACCTACCTCTTTTATCTCTCTTTTTTTTGGGGGAGATGGGAGCTTCTTTTTTGGTTTGATGACATCGATCCTTTTCTTCTTCCAGGAAAGCCAGCGCAGAGCAACCTAGAGCTTGAAGGACATGGCATTGCAGCGCTATCAGGAGGTTGCTATCTGGTAATGAGAACAAGTTCAACATGTCCATGACCTTAGAGACCTGAGGAAAGCACTATGCAGGCTGGTGACACGGCAGCTGTTCCCCATGTTATGATGTGGTACAGACACCTTGAACCGATGTTTGAGTGACAGTGCACCACTGAATTAGCTGCTTATTTGGAAATTCATGCTCCGGACAGACCATGCAGGAAAGTCACGAGGAGAAGGTGTCCTTTGGATGCTGTTTCTAGATCGCACAGAGGCCCCCAGAGAAGATAAATTCAGGAAACCTTTTCAGCCCACTCCTAGCCCCAGTCTGCAACAGAGATGCCCTGTGCCAGTACTTCTCGTTCCAGCCTAAGTGGGCTGCTTTTCTGTGAGTTTCTTTTTCGGGTTATTGGTGGGGAGTACGAGTGGCAGCTTCTGCCAGGAGAGTTTCTGGCTCCCTTTAGAGCCACTGGGTTATGCTCCCAAGAAGTGCCAGGTAGGCCAGTTAATGGAGCACAAGGAAGAGTAGTGTCTGGTGTGTCCCCCTCTCTTCAGAGACCTCTTTAGATATAGGCTGAAAGGACACAAAACGCAGCATGCTCCAGACCACGTGGTGACCATCAGGGCATATCCTCTCCATAAAAAAGAGAGGCACAATATCTGGAGCGCAGGTGACCTTTTATGAGATTCAGAAGGCATAGCCACTCCACGAACAGAGCATTGTGGTCAAAAGCCTAGGTACAGGGCAAAAGGCCAGTTTCTCCAGAGATAACAAAGGGAGAAAGTGGGACGGGACAGGAGGTCTTGTGTCACTGTGGACAGAAGGAAAGAAGGTTTCCTTGGTGAAAGGGTGCCTTTTTTGTCCTGCAGAATCCAACCAGCTGGTTCCACCCCTTGCCTTTCTAGCCATCATCCAGTCTCACTCCCCCATCCACACAAGCTGCTTGCACAGCCTTATTCCCTCTGCTGCCCTCTCCACTGCCTCTCAAGAAGCAGACAGCAGGCACATCTCTCCTTACCCTCCCCCCTTTCCTGAGCTGCATGGTACAGCCACTTGTCAGCTGCATTTTTCTCCAGCAAAACATGTAGCCCTCAGCCCGTGATGTCTCCTGAGGGCTGTGGAGGCAGCAGTCACAGCTGCATGCCAGAACGCTCAAAAGGTCAAAGAAGACATAGAGGGCCAGGGCTGACGCAGTCAGAGTAACCATGCTTGTCCAGAAGACATGTGGGTTGAGGTCTCCTGGGGAGCGTGTGGGTAAAGCAGGCAAACCTGAGCCCCTCCTCTAGGAAACAGAATGAGATAGAAAAGTCATCTACAGTTAATTGGACTCCACTCTAACCTGCTCACTTCACCCTGTTAATGAAGGCATGGTCGTACACAGGGGGTCATCTGGCTTCTCCACCTGCTCACAGACTGCAGAAGATCACAGAATCACAGAATAGTCGGGGTTGGAAGGGACCTCTGTGGGTCTTCTAGTCCAACCCCCCTGTCGAAGCAGAGTCACCTATGCCGAAGATGGGCATAAAGCTGCTGAGGAAACTAGTCCTAGTTCTTCTTGTCCAAATGGAAGGGCTCAGCTAATTCCTTGCAGAAGCTGTGTAGGACATGGCAGTCACAGGGCTGCACTGATTGTGCAGCTTGTGCAGTTTGCACATTTGTGTCTAGTCTGTCAACCAGGACCTGCCATACTGCAGTCGAAGAAAAAAGCACATTCCACTTATTCACTGCATTTCATAGCATGTGGTTAAATGAGCCCTGTTCTCACTGTCGTGTGGGTATGGCTTCATCACCCGACAGCACAGAAGGGTTTCAGCCTCTTCCGCTTCATGCTGTGAATGACCCTGCTTGGAAAGAAGGTTTCAGCATCCCCTTTGAACCTAATGCTGGAGGAGGGGAAAACACAGATATCATGAGGCCTTCAGGTGAAGCCTGCCAGGATGTCTGTAAATCTGTGTTGGTGGGTCCACTGAGGGCTACTGACAACTGAGTGGTAGCCCTTGCAGGTTAAGTAGTTGCAGCAGCTCTGGGACTGGCACTGGATGGGATAGTGTGCCTTGTCAGATAGGGAATCCGTGGAGAGCAATGGCCTGGATGGATTCAGTGGTACCTCTGACTCCTGCAGTCCAAACTGAGAAGGTTTGGAGGGTGTCCTCAGGATCCTTAATCACAACTTTGCCTATGCTGGATTTGTCCGCCACAGCCTGCTTTGCTGCTGGCTGGTGGGACTCAGAAGTCACAAGGTTCTGAGGGGCCATGCAGTGCAGTGGTGGTGAGATGGTGGTGCCAGTAAGCTTCAGTCCGAAGTTTTGCACCTTGCTGCTGGTGAACTCACTGGTCCCTGCTCATTTCCCTGACCTGGAATCTTCAGCTGACAAGGAACAAAGCTATTACAGAGACAGAAACTGTCAGAAGTTCAGTGCCTTTATCTTCTCCAGGTTGTCCAGGAATAGCCAGTTCACTCTGAGTGTCCTCCTGGAGAAGCTGCCATAACTGCACTATGGAGCCTTTTGTTGTCCTTCCAAAACCAACCAACCTGTGACCAAACTCAGCGCTGGGAGAAGGCCTGGACAGCGGGCCCATGGTGTCACCTGGCAGAGGACAAGGAACGGGTGAGGCAGGAATATAACTGAAAGCGAGAAGTTTGTGCATGGGAGGCCTTGTGCCGGAGAGAATGGCTGGGGTAGGACATGGCAGTGGAAAGACAGCTTGCAGGAAGGCAGAGCTTCAAAAGCCATGCATGGGTGTTTGGTCTGGGGAACCAGACCGCATCTTGTCCAAAATGGTGCAGTGGTGCATACCACAGTTACAGGGACCTCAGCGTGGTTGAATTTAATCTCCTGGTCCACTCCCATTTCACTGCGTTCCTTGTCACAGGCAGTGCTCAAGCGAGAACTTCCATGTTTTCATTCGCAGGGACCCAAGTGCGTAAATATTTGCCTGCATCTTACAAGCTGTTTTGAAGAAGCACAAACCTAACACACCAGCCTTGATGCCAGAGCCCAGGACAACTGCAGGTCACGTTCTGCGCTTCGCTACACGGCTCCCCGCTGGCGCGATCGTGTGAGAAAAAGTTGCCAGTTTCCTGCGCCAGCTCTGCCCCGGCCAGGGAAGATGCACTGACCTTGGGGTGAGGTATCTCACAGATGCTCTCCTCACCACTGAGGATGTTCTTTAGCATTGTCTCTGCTGATCTGCATTTTCACCACTTTCCTTTTTAAAACATTGCTGGTTGATATCAGGCCCTAGCCTTGTGAATGCTTTTGGAAAATGTCCACACACAAGTTCTACGTGGGGAACCAAAAAATGATTTGGTTGGGTAAGAGTTGGCTAGAATGTTACGGATTACCACTCATTTACTACGAGGTAGTAAAGGAAAGTGCCATTTTAAGCACAGGAGTGAATTCAGTGAGTGGTGAATGCCCACATTTCAGTGGGCTCGCAGTGGAAGCGCCTCAGTGCGACTGTTTATTCTATGCAACTAGTAGAAAGATAAATTTAGATTTAATGGTAGGTTTAATTACTATTATCATTTGCTCCATTAGTATTTTGTGTGATTACTACTTTTTTATATATATATCTTTTCCCTTAATAGAAGATTTGATAGTGAGCCAAAGCATCTTAAAAATTTTGCTTTATTGGGTTATGCACTACTGAAAAAGGGAGTCGGAGTTGCTAGTAACAGAAAATCCTAGAGATACATTTGTCCAATTTTTCTGAAGGAAATTATTTAGCAAGTAGAACATTTGTCTTGCACGATGCTTATCAGAGAAGACAGGATTTAAAAAAAATTGTACATTGAAAAAAATAGTGTCTGATTACATACAACGTGTTCTGCCAGATATTCTGAGACAGCACCAGAAGGCACCACATTTCAAGTGGCAACAACATGTCATGGAAATATCTGAAAAGTCTCCTTTCCAGTAAAATGTCTGTTTATCATGCACTTGTTATCAAACTGGCCTGTTTGTTTTTACCTTAATTTCCCCATTCCTCAATCAGTAGGTATATTTTCACTTTTCAGATAGACTTTCATTTTCAGTGATTTAAAAGCATAAACATGCATAATAAAATTCTAAAATATATATATTTAAAATTATTTAATTCCTACAGCAGATATATTGATCTCATTGATTCATATTGAATTCAGTCCCTTGTTCTCCTGTGCATAAAAAATGACAACAAAAAGAAAATCTCTTTCAGCAGTGCTGCTGGTGGTGAATTAATAGGCTGATTTCAAGGAAGACACAGAGTGTCTGGAGAAGGAGTAAATAAAGGTCTTGTGTTGTTTATTCCCCGGTATGGCTCACTTGACTGATGTAGGCTTTCTGCGTATCCTCAGGCATATTCCTTAGCGTGTTTGTGCTTGAATGCCCTGTCTGCGAATGGGATAATAATATTTCTTCCATCTATTTCGACAGTAATTTCCGTGTGACAGAAACTGGATCTTATGACATGTTGGTACGGAATCCACCAGTGTGATCCACTAATACTGGTTCTTTAAACTGATGGTAAAAAGCAACTTGTATAAATATGAAAAATGAAATGTTCATTCCTCAGCTGAAATCTCAATACAAACTAATTTCACACATTAGAACAACTGCTTTTCTTCTTCCTGGCAATGGGTCTCACTGGTCAGAATATGACGGATTTGGCAAAGTCTGCTAACACCCCCTTTGAAGCAAAAGCTCAGGTGCCTCTGGAGCCAAACTGAAGCTGCTTTGCATATAGGGTATTCTGCTACGCATATAGGGTTTCCTTGAGGTATGTAGATAGGCAAGAGGAAAAGGAGAGTAAGAGGAATTGCTGAAACTTTGAAACATCCTGTTTCCTCACCTCCAGCAATTCTTCTTCCACTCCTATTTCCCCATACCTAAACTGGGGCAAGCCAGAAGACAATAACTTCACTTCGGTAGTGTCTGTTGAGTTTCGGAAGAACACCCTTCCAGGTCTTTAAGCTGGCATTCAGCAGTACCTCAGAATACCCCGTCTTCTGAGAAGTGGCTCCCTGGGCTGTCAATGACGGGAAGAGGGTGGAAAGGGAGTTGGCTTCATTGTTCATCGTGTGTTGAGATATACAGGGTGTGTGATGAGACCGCTGGGATGCAGGACTTGTTGGAGGAATCTGAGGACAAGACTGGCAGAGGAAATCAGTAGCGAGGGTGTTTGCCAGCAAGGAACTGCCTGCAGAATGGGAGGAAAAAATAGGAAGAATGGCAGACAGGAGCAAAAGACACATCTTACAGGACTTTTACATTGGCATCTCAATTCTCATGTCCAAAGAAATTAACTGCTGAACCCTCTCGCGTTCACGCGCAGCTGACCCTGATGTGATGAAATGACAGTGCTGAGGCAAATTGTTGTAGGCTGAGAAAGCAGAGTTTCACTAAGCAGTAGTGGTGATTTCAGCAAGCTGTGACATTTGAAAACACAGACAGACTCGCCTGTCCTTTGTTTACAAGCAGCAGAAATGCCCTGTTACGTTTACTAGGCAACCATGGTCAGTAGCTAAGAGTTCACAAAAATAGTAAGGGAAGTTTCAACTGTTTGGGCATCTTGGAGGTATGAAGAAATGTGGCACTTTGGTGGTAGGATGCATGACAAAGAGAGTGAGGACAGGAAAAATATCTCCTTGAAAGAAATTCATGTCCCCAAGCAGCTTTTAACCAGAGAAATAATAATGTTTGTGTGTCTGTGAAACTCTGTATGGACAGGACCTTGCCGTGCAAAACACATTGCCGACAACAGTACTGTGTTAAGACACCGCCCAGGTACAGAATCCTTACTGCCTATTTTTAGCACTGGAAATTTAAAAGATGATGTGAGTGTTCTGAAGAACAGCTCTTCTGGCTGGATGCTGATCCCACAGTACATGGATTTCCAGTTGTTTCAGTCATCACCAAGAGATCAGAACATGATGTCTCAAAGAAGCAAACATTGGATAGCCAACAACGGAGGGTTTATTGCCACCAGACCCGTTCTGACGGTTCAGGGAAGACTGTCACATTTCAGATAAACAAAGGGCAAACCTTCCACTGCCCTGAGGATGTACCTGGATTGCACAGATAAGTGCGCACTGCAGAGGCAGAGTGGGCAAATAGTCTGGGCAACAAAATAATGGATCTATATATAAATGTGTTTGTTTAAATATACCTCCAGCATCTCTGCCCTGTGCTGCAACCTCAGTTGTTTAAACCACTCTGAAGTACTGAATATTTTAAATCTCATCATTTCATAGTCTCAGACATCTGGTAAACTCCATCTGTGCTATGGAACTATGTTATTTCAAGGTCATGCATTTCAGTAAACTATTCCTAGTGCATTTTGCTCCTGTATGGATTTAGAGTTCTCAGAATTAACCAGACGGCTCTCTGCATCCGGCAGAGGTACAGAAATACTGCGACAATGAATTCTAGAAAAATCGCTTTAGAAAATTAATCCACAGGAATGGGTCATGAAGGGTAAAGGGAAATAGAAATGGGGCTGCTAGTGAGTGGCCTGACATAAATTGAGTTTATAGGAAATAGTGGCGTTGACAGTTTGCTAAAGAAATGCTATGAAGCACAAGCACGCACCAGCTTAGTGCAAAAGGAGGACAGGCATTTTAGTACGACCAGAGTGCCTCAGTCGTTAGCTCTTCTTTGATCTCAGCATAAGCAGGCAACACACAAAAAAAGGAATATAGGTCATCATACTAAGGAGTTATATTAAAATGATAATTCAAGCAATTGTGGTAGAAATTGCAGCATAAGCTAGCAAAAGAAACAGAATGCAAGAAAGGATATTTCTGAAAGTATAGTGGTAGAAAGAGGGAGTTCAAGCTCAGGTGTTTTACACTACCAAGAAGCAAGGGAAAGCATCAGGGAAGGGGAAAGTAATATTTTTTTCCATTCTTTTCTAATATGCTTAACTGCAATCAAATAACTAACAAATTCTTGTCTGCATACGGAACAATGCACGTGTTGTTCCTGAATTACAGTCTCTCTTTTTAGAACTTTTCTTTAATTCTTGTGGTCAGTCGTAATTCTTGTTTTGTCTCCCAGCAAGCAACTTCTAGCTTCTGAAAATGTAGGGCGTGTGCTTTCTTCTTTCATCATCCAGGTTATTACTGAAATATTTAATAATACTAGATTGGGTCAGGTCTTCTGGATAGCTGTGTGGTACTATCCTCAGTTTTGTCAATGAGCCACTGAAAATCACCGAGTCCTGTGTCCCCACCTGCCCTGCTCCCGCTTCAGTGCTGCTGTCTGCCATAGCCCGGGGAACTAGCCTCTTTGTAAGCACACCGTGGAAGATGGTATCAGAAGCTTTGCTAAAATCACGATAACAGAATGCATACTGCTCCCTCCTACTCAAGTGCCTGTTACTGGATCACAGGAGGAAAATATTTTGATTTGACACGATTTGTGCTTGGAGAAGAAGGTATTGGTTGTCAGTCACCTCCTTGTTTTCTTCCAGGTATTTACAAATAGTTTATTTATTTGTTTTAATACTTTTCTCCAGAAAATTACATTAGGGTGACTAATCCATAATTCTCTGCTCTTCCTTTTCTCCCTTTTAAACATATTTACCCTCCTCAGTCTCCTGGACTTCTCATCCATCTTCTATAAAATGCTGAGGGAAACCACCAATGCCTCTGAGACTGCTCACCATGTACTTTACAACAAATTTGGTCAGGCCCAGCTGATGCAGTCCAAGCTACCCAAGTAATTTCTCATCCTTTATTCCTCTATTCAAGCCTAACTCGTAATTAAGTGGATCTAGATGAGCAGTACTGGTGTGGGAGATTTGTGAGAGTGGTGGAAATACGGCTTTGACATTGCAGCTCTCTTGGCTGCGCTATCTTGCCAGCTCTGGAAAAGCAACAGAAGCCAACTCAGATGTGCCCACAAACCCTCAGGTTTTTTACAGGGGGAGTGGCAGAGGTTTCTTGGGGTGGGTGGTAAAAGCTAACTGCCTCTTTCCATTTTGGGGCAGCAGGATCATGCATGATCAAAAGGCATGCAAAAATCTGGCTGTTCCCAAGCTTGAGATTCAGAGGCTGTTATGGACATCTAGGCATTTCCCACACAAGAACTATCTGTTATATCCTGCCTCTCTCTCATCGCTCTGTGGAAACTTCAGAAATGTAAGAAAGCAAATAGGTTCATGAGCGTTAGAGGAAAATAAGACGTTTGTTATATCCTGTAGGAGGGGAAAGGAAACCAGCAGTGTTCAGCCTTTTGGCGGTGAAGACAAAAACCCCCAGTTTCTGTGCCTTGTGCGGGGCAGAGCCTCCCGTCATGCTGCGGTACACGAAGTGGCTGTGTGCATCGGCTAAGGGAGCTCATTTTTCTGGCCAAGGAAATCCAGCTGTGGTTTGTGGGACTGCCTTTCACAGCACTGCCGGTTCATTCTCATCCGAAGGCCCCCCGGTTGTGGAGGTGGTGGGCGCAGTGAGTTTGGCTGCTGAGCACCATCAGAGTGGAGGGGGCTTTCCCACAGTGTGATGTGAGAGAGGGGCAGCTCGTTGGGGCGCGAACGTGAGCTGGCAGGTCACGAATCCCCCAAACTGCCCTCGTGCAGCTGGCACCAGCTGCCATCAGGGACGCACACCGAGACAAGCATAGGGATGGAGAGTTGCAGGTGTTACCTCAGCTCTCAACCCTGAACTTGGTGCCCACGGGTTCACTGGTCACAGCAAGCCAGGAGCTGCAGGGCCCTGCAGCCGCCCACTCATGGTGGGCACGTTCTGGTGGTGCATGGCAGCTGCCTGCTCCCGAGAGCCAGCGCTCAGCGCGTCCCCCGCACTGGGACACTGGGGATGCAGATACCCACCAAGGCACGGGCACCGTAACACAAGCTTCTCTGGGACACTGGGGGGGTCTCCTAGCCAGCAAGGTCTGGCCTTGCTCCATCCCTCTAGCCCAGAGACAGGCCTCAGAAGATGCCATGAAGACCCCTGTGGTAGTCTTGGGCAGCACTCTGCAAGGGGCGTGAGCAGCGACTGAGGGCCCGTGTGGAGGGATGCTCCGGCGTGCTCCTATACTACGAGTGGCGACCACAGTAGACGGAAAGAGGTTTGCGGTGTAAGGGATGGAAGGCACCACGCTTCACGGTGCAGCATGGACACGGCCACTCTGCTCTGGAGGGCCCTCCCACTGCACAGCGAGGAGATGCCGTCTGCCACGAGCTTGCTTCTGCTGTGTGCCACAGTCAGTGGCTGTTACTCGCCTCATCTGGAAAGAGACCTGAAAAGGCACAGTCTCCTTTCCAAGGAGCCAGTGGCTTCCTGTGAGTAGTAGTTTAAAGGTGATTTGGGGAGAAATTTTTGTTTGGGCTTGCTTTCACAATTTTAGGGTCTATGGGGAAGGTCTAAAAGATACTAGTTTGGGTTTCTTTCCTGCTTTTTTCATACTAGCAATATCACGAAATAAATATATAAAGGCGTATGTAAAAATATATAAATGCATAACATCTAAATATATATGGAAAAAAAAAATCAAGACTGGATTGGTGCAAAACCTGACCTTCTCACTAAAGAACTGATGCTGGTGCATTCTCTCAAGAAATAAAAAAAATTCACCCACATGTTAATCGCTCAGTGCAGTTATGTAAGTGTTAGGGAAAACATATACCATCACAAACAATCTTGTCTAAAAATCCTATTCCTACACAGTTTATTTTATTCTTTTCTCTTGGGATGTTATTGTTTTGTAATTACTACTGGGTATGAAAGCATCTGAATTGCTAAAGTAATCACAATAATTAATAAAAATTGACAGGCCTGTCTTGCAAATTACAGCACAAAAAGGGGGGGTCATAGTATTTTTCCTATGTAGATCAATTTCAAACCTCAGGGAAAATGACATATTTTGAAGTGTTTACTACAGACTACTTTACTGGAACAGGTAGATACAATAATAGAAGAAAATTTATAAAATGCTGTAGCTACTTGGCTGAAAACAGTTTTACTTCTTACTCAGATAGAAACTGGTAAGTGTGTCTGAGAAATGGCTTATCTCTACTTTTAGTTTCTGGGTGCTCATTATGAATGTAACAAATAGTTCACATCTTTTATACATGGGAAAAATCATTGCCCATTTTATTCTGAATTAGGTCTTACATTCTTATCACAAAGAGAATCAAATTGTGTATTATTTTTCCCCCTAGATTCTTGATTTATGGCTTTGAGAAACCTGCTTTCCTCCCATCTTCCTACAGTCAGCGGTGGAGTTCTTGATGGGAATTGCTGCACACGGATCTCCTTAGGTCACAATATCCACACCACACTGGGGTAATGTTTAAGGCCTGCTTGAGCAAGGTAAATAAGCAGGTACTACCATTAGGTATATATAAAATCCTAAATTAGTGGAATAACTCAGTGTTAAAGATACCTACCATGCTGACTCATGTCCAAAAGATTTTGTAACTTTTTCCTGTGATAAGCCTGTGAACAAGTTTTCTTTTAAACAAGCTATTATGTCCTCACAGTGCACTTTTAGCTTGCAATATGTCACTTACTGCATACACGTCTTCTAACCTTCCAAACCCACAGGTTTGCCAGGCTGCCAATGTAAAATAAAGTTCTGGATCTTACCCCCAAGCACTTCCTGAAATCTCTTTTTTTCCTGTCATTATATAAAGCTCTATGGTGCTCTTTCTTTTAAGCTTGCCATCTGGATGTCATTCTTGATTTTGACTCTTTTTAAATATGCATATTCAGGCTAGACCTGAAATGACGCACCTTCTTTCTAAGTAACGGTTCTAAAAGCTGTACATTCTTTCCCAGCCTTTTCGTCAAGACTTTGGTCATATCTTCATCATCTCAGGTCCTGGTATTTCAAATTCTTCTTCTCTGTTACAAAACACTGTGTTTTCTGCCTCCCTAGGGATATGCAAACTGGCGCTGCAAAATTTATTTTCCTGGCTGCCTGGACCTTACAAAGCCCCTTTTGAATCATCTTCCACTGCCACCCCGAATCAATTACAAGTTTCTTGTCTTCACCTGCTAGGTGCCTCGCCACTCAGCCTTTCCTAGGCAGGCTGATCTTGAAACGAAACTTGGCGTGTGTTGTACCCTCACCTCTGTGTAAGCCCCTTGTCTCCTGAAACCAGGGCTCACAGCAAGAGCTGCCAGTGAGGGAAGACAGGGTGCCGAGCCTCTGCCAGGGCTCAGGGGGCAGGGAGTGGAGACTCCAGGGCTGCTTCTGCCATGGCTGCCCTGGTGCCCTCCGCTGCAGGGACCAGCTTCTGTCTGTTGGCAGCACGGAGAGTACAAGACAACCGTTGCCATGTATAAAATTAACATTACACATAGATGTTTGAACATCCAAGGTTTTAGACAATAACATCTCTGTACTTGAGACTTTCTCCCTCTACCTGTGCTTATAAGAGAAAACAATTCTCACTGGGATCTTTGGATGCAGCTATAAAACTACTAAAAAAATGCTGTTCATTAACTGCTGTCCACCTCCTGGTTTTCTACAGTCACCACCTTGTGCTTTGCAAGAATACCACTCTGTCTGCGAAACTGGATTTCATTCCCAGAAATAGCGAATGCAAAGAATTCAACAGTAATAGTTTTTTGCAATAGAGTTTTTCTTAAAGTGATGGATGATTGTGCTAATTGTTTTGATCCTTTAACGTATCTGTTACTGTTCTTTAAAAAGATCCAAGATTTTCTTGTAGAATTCACAAGATTGGATAGCCACGTCAGTGAGAATAACAATTTAAAAGGATGCATAATGAAACTGAAACCTAAAAAAAGATAAGGGAACATAAAAATGTTTGGTTTTCTATGCATCTTTAAACCAAGAAATCAGATATTCTGTTGCAATAGTTTGCACAGAGAATAGTGTGTTCTTGAAACTCACTGAAAATCTGCTTTTCGTGTCATTGCCATTCCTGACAGTGCAGTTTACTGGTTACAGTACTAATAGCCAACTATGAGGCCATAACTGTATTTTTATTAAAAAACACCCAATACTTGACAAACTAGCAGCAGTTCAATTTCTGTTTCCACTTCATCGTGGTCTGCACTTCGTTTTTTCTTAAGCTAGAGAACATAATGAAGAATTAGGAGAGAAGACTTGTCCTGCTGGCTGAATACTCTTACAGGTCCCTGATCCTGACAGTGGCCGGCAAGCGATTCGCAGCCGAGAGCACCAGAACCAGGACACGTGGAAAGTAACTGGTTTCTCACAGCCAGTCCACCCACAGGCTGCCAGCGTTTCCGAAACGTCCCGAGCCGGACCTGCGTCCCCGAGCGCTGTGCTTGGCAGCTGCCCTGCACTCCGGGACTTCACCCAACCTTTTGTCGCTCGGATACAGTTTTGTCCTCCACAGCCCCTTGTGGCAGCGACTTCCACAGTTCCATGACTGTGTCTGCGGAAAACAACATCGCTTTTTGTTTATTGAAGCTTGTTTCTTCATATTGTCACTGGGTGTCCCTTAGTTCTCCTATTTTGAGACTTTCTCTGTTCAGCTTCTCTGTGCTGCTTAGGTCTTCACAGACCTCTGCTAGATCTCACACTCACTTCTCTTTTTTCCGAACTGGAAAATCTTAGACCATATATTCTCTCCTGTGTGACTTGTTCCTGATTTCTGATCAGCCAGGGCAATAAGGAAACGGATGTGAGAAAGCGGCTTATCGCTACAGGAGAATACCAGATCAAGGGTGGCTGAGCCCTGGCATGACTCTTCCAAAATACAGTTGTGAACCTTGGTGAGGAAGTGGCTCCCTCATCTCCCTCTCATGCAGTTACCCCATTAACTCACAAGGTACCGGTTTGTTTCCTGCGTGCCGAACGCTCTTGCCTTCCACTGAGCCAGAACGAGTGTTGAAAGATGTTATTTATTATGTTGGTTTTGGTTTTACAGTTTTGCTTTTTCAAGCAGAGAATTCCAGTGCAATAACTGCGAAGTTGAGCATGACAGCTTGGGAAATGGTGGAATTAAGATTACGAGCACATCATTGATTTACCCCATGTGCAGATATGGTATCGTGTTAGTTCTTAATTGGCTCCACAGTATGTTATTTCTCTGTTGGGGAGGCAGACAGCTGACTAACCAGGTCTGTAGAGGGAAGGAGGCTCCTGCCTGTGGGACCCCCGCCTCATTTCTTGCAGAGCTGAAAAGTGTGTCAGATGCAGCAGGGCCAGGTTTCCTGGGTGAATCAGCAGAAGGCTACCTGGATTGCCGTCCCTGCCTCCCCTCGCAGCTCCAGAGCCGATCAGGGCAAGTCCCTTCAGCAAGGCTTTCGCCCATGGCCACTACCGCTGTTCGTGCCGTTTTCCAGGCGGGAGGAGCGCGTCTGCGTTACCGACGTGTTGGTGCGGCTGCGACCACAGCTGACGGTTGTTCCATGCTGACAAGAGGCCGTACGCATGGCTACATATGTAAAAATGGTATGATTTTATTGCGGTGTTTCTCAGAGGGAGAGGAAGGGAAGCAGGAATTACAGAATCACAGAATGTTCGGGGTTGGAAGGGACCTCTGTGGGTCATCTAGTCCAACCCCCCTGCCGAAGCAGGGTCACCTACAGCAGGCTGCACAGGACCTTGTCCAGGTGG